>Ga0334722_10000471_pt1 | contig 59747 bp, 45 predicted proteins | sample C3_bottom_MG_FD_207210 | JGI IMG/M metagenome (GOLD analysis project Ga0334722, IMG submission 207210) | Sediment microbial communities from Yellowstone Lake, YNP, Wyoming, USA - C3_bottom | ecosystem: Environmental > Aquatic > Freshwater > Lake > Sediment | place: USA: Wyoming | collected... | reverse complement strand
GTAGTTGAGCGAGGAGGCCGTGCGCCCGGTCCAGGGTCCGCGGTTGGCACTGCCCTCGACCCGCGAGTTGTCGACTTCGGGATGGCGGACTGCGCCTACGATGCCGAATTTCACGCACTCGATCCGGCTGCCGTCCTGGATGAAGCCCGGGTCCTCCGCTTCGAAGACGGAACCCTTGATCCCGTCGCGGAAGGCATCGTTGAACATGCCGATGCCGCCGAGGCTCCTGATGTTGATCTGGCTCGCCGCCCGGAACCCCCCGCCCCGGTACAGGTCCCAGCCCTCGCCATAGAGAAGGACATCGGGTTTGATGCGCCTGAGAACCCTCTCGATGTCGCGCATCGTCTCGAGGTCGTGGAGTCCCATGAGGTCGAAGCGGAAGCCCGAGAGCTTGTAGTCGCGGAGCCAGCCCGCGAGGGAGGCGACCATGAAGCGCCGCATCATGAGCCTCTCGCTGGCCGTGTCCGTCCCCGCTCCCGAATAGGAGGCGGAGCGCAGGAAGTAGCCGGGCACAGTGAGCTCGAGGGAGGAGGTCCCCGCCTCGGGCACATGGTTGTAGACCACGTCCATGACCGTGCCGAGACCCGCCTTCCCGAGGGTCATGACCAGGGTTTTGAGCTCGCTGACCCGCGCCAGTCCGTCGGCCGGATCGGTGGAGTAGGAGCCTTCAGGACTGTCATAATTGGCCGGATCGTACCCCCAGTTGAAGGCTCCTCCCCTCCGTCGCGCGAGGTAGGCGGGATCGCGGACCCTCTCTTCGTCGACCGAGCTGAAATCGAAGACGGGGAGGAGCTGGACGTGGGTGATCCCCAGATATCTCAGGTGATCCAGGCCCGAGGGCCTGGGGGTCCCGTCGGGGGCCGGGACAGTGGTGCCGGACAGGGCTGCCCCGAGGTAGGTGCCGCGGAGGGTTTCGGGCCCCGCCCAGGAGGGATGGCAACTGAGGTCTCGGACATGGACCTCGTAGACGATCGCGTCGTTCGGCGACTTGAGTCCGGGAGGGGCGAAGGAGTCCCAACCCTCGGGCGTGCAGCGCCCCTGGTCGATGACCAGGCCTCTTCTTCCGTCGGCTGTCATCGATGCGGCCTGCGGATCGACCGTCTCGCGGACGAGGCCATGGATGCGGAGGCGATAGCTGTACTTCTTCCCATGGAGGTCGCCCCCTACCCTCGATTCCCAGGTCCCGCCCCTGCTTCGAGAAAGCTGCAGCAAGGTTTCTGGTTCGCCGGATCTGGCTGCCGGCTGGAGGATGACAGCGACCTCGGTGGCTGTGGGCGCCCAGAGACGAAAGAGGGTGGCTTCGGGTGACCAGAGGGCGCCGAGGGGCTCCGGGGTCGTCCAATGCGCCTTGAAGTCTCCTGAATCGAAAAAGCCATCCAGGGCGAGGGAGGGCTGCCTGTCGTAGTTCCCCGCTTCGATGTGGCGCCGCAGCCAGTCCTTCTCGCTTGAGGGCCGGTTCCAGGCGGGGAGGCGGGGGAGGGCGAGCCTGGGCTTTGTGAGAGGGAGGGCTCGAGAGGTGAAGGCGGGGATGGCTGTTCCGTCCTGCTCCTTCAGTGTTCCAGTCACCTCGTCGAAGTGGAGAACCAGGGGCGTGCATGCCGGGAGGTCCAGATGAAAGTTGAGAAGGGCACTCGCCGAAAGGAGTTCGAGATCGAGGCCGAGGGGAGGAGGCGAGCCCTCCCCGGGCCCACAGAGCCGGCCGATCCTGAGCTCGAGGCGGGGGGCACTACGTTCGAGGTCGACCTCGAGGCTCTGTCCTCCCCCGAGGCTCGGCTGGCCGGAAAGCCGCGAAAACTCGCCGGGAAGGCGGGGCGCGAGGATGATCCGGCCTTCGAGGAGGCGGGGCTTGAAGCCGAGCCAGTTCTCATGGGCGTTCCTGAGGAATTCCGAGAGGCTCCAGGCCTGGGACCAGGTGCCGGAGTGGATGGGGCGGCCTTCGGGACCGGGCAGGGCGTGGCTGTTCTCGGAAAGGGTGCCGAGGGCTCCGTCCTCGAGGATCTGGCGGGCCAGTTCGCGGTGGAGCTTCCAGGCCTCCTCGACGGCGCCCTGGCCGAGGAGGGCCTCGATCGCGAAGCCCGCGTTCCAGCCCCAGATCGTGCCGTTGTGGTAGGCGGCGTCCTTGTGGTGAAGACGGGGATTCTCGTGGTCGGGGTGGAAGGCGGGATCATCGGGCGAAAGACTGGCTACTCCCTGGACGAAGATGAGCTCCCGCGCGCAGTCGACGACGACCCGCGACGCAAGCTCCCGGGGGAGGAGGGCTTCCTCGTCGTCGAGGAGGGCCGGGATTGTGAGGGCGAGGAGGGCATTGGGGCGGCTCCGGAAATCGGCCCTGCCGGGCCCGCCCTCCGGCACGTCCGGGAGGAGGCGGTCGGCCAGCTTTCCGGCCGAGGGGCACCAAAAGCGCCGGAGAAAGGAGGCCCGGAGCAGGGCGGCGGCCTTACTGTATCGCTCAACGCGTTCCGGATCCTCCGCAATCGCCGCGACGCGGGCGCCGACGAGGAGGGCCGTGTACTGCAGGGCCTGGACTTCTACGGCGCGATCGCCCCGCGGCGACCAGGGAAGGTCGCCCTCGATGCGCGCGTCCATCCAGGTGTCGGCGTCTCCGTGCATGAGGAAGCCTTCGGCGTCCGTCCTTGCCTCGAGGTCGCAGTCGAGGGCGAGGAAGATCGCGGGGGAGAGCTCGAGGAGGAGGGTCCGGTCCCCCGAGTGCTGGGCCCAGTCCCAGGCCTCCCGGACGAACCAGGGGGTGCCGTCGGCCGTGTTGTAGATCGCGTCGTCGGCGCTACGCCAGCGGTTCGGGATGCGGCCGCGGTCGGGGCTATCCGGGTCCCGCTGCTGTCGCGAGGCGAATTCGAGGAGGACCTCGCGGGCCTCGTCGAATCGGCCGCTGGCGAGAAGGAGGCCGGGCAGGGCTATGAAGCTGTCGCGGCCCCAGTTCTCCCGGAACCAGGGAAGCCCGGCCCAGATCCCCTTGCCTCCCCTCCGGGCCACGAGGCTCCAGCCCGAGAAGGCGGCCCAGGCCAGGGCCCGGTCCCAGTCCTTGTCGGAGCTTTCGAGTCGCGCGCCGGCGAGGCAGGCAGCGATCTCGTTTCTGTGCCCCTCGATGGCACCCCCCTCCGACAGGGAAGCAGCCGCGAGGTCGGCCTCCCTCGCGGTCTCGGCCCAGGCTAGATAGACAGTGACCGAGGCCACGCTGGCCTCCCCTGCCCCCTCCTCGAATTCAAGGAGAAGGAGCTCCCCACCTCTTTCCGCGAGGCGCGCGGCCTCGCCCTTTTTCGCGTTGTGCGATCGATAGGGCAGGGAGGCGTGGATACCCAGGGCCGAGCTCCGCGATGCCTGGGGAGGGAGAAGGATCGCGAGGGAGGGAAGGTCCCTTCCCGCCGCCGCCTCGAGGGAGATCCATACTCCCCTTCCTTCCATGAGGAGGGCGAAGCGGAGCAGCCCCCCGCTCCGCCCCTCGATGTGGACCTCGCCCGGCAGGACTCGGACCGAGGCTCCCCTCCGCTTCCTCGCCCTGCCTCCCTCCACGAGGAGGAAATCGACGAGCCGCGTCTCCCTGCCACGGACATAGCCCGTGCCCCTCCCCGGGGAGGCCGTCCAGAGCTCGAGGAAGCCCTCTTCGCGGTCTCCCCAGCCGAAAAGACGGTCCTCGCCCTCGAGCGTCTGGAGGGTCAGGGTCTCTAGGGAATTCAGCATCATGGCTGTCGAGAAACCTTGTTCAGGCTCGGCCCGAGGAGGGAAGGCGACTGGCCCGCAGGCTCTTGTAGCGGGCCGCGTAGAGGATGACGGACCTGAGGCCGGCGAGGAGGGAATAGCCCAGCCAGACGAAGGCCGCGAGTAAGGGCAGGAGGAAGCCGAGGAGGCCGGCGAGGAAGGCCGGGCCCGCGGTGATCGCAATGGCCACTTTCAGCGAAGGGACCAGTCGGTACCTACGCCCTCCCGGGACTTCGACGCGCGAGGCCAGGACCGAGAGCGAAAGAAGAAAGCCGAGCACCGCGATGAAGAGGAGGTTCTGTGTGAGCATGAGGAGGGCCAGGGTGAGGAGGGAGGAGGGCAGGGCGGAGGTCGCCGCGAGCTGGAGAAGGCCCTCGATGAGGGTCGTCAGCGCCGGGCGGTTCGCGGCGGCCCGCTTGAGCAGGGCGGCGTCGAAACCCTCGAATAACTCCCAGCCTGCGCTGACGCTGCGTCGGGAGACTGAGTCGACAAGGGCCAGGGAGTCCCTGCCCAGCCACAGCATTCTTCCCGAGTCGCGGGAAGGTTCGCCCGCCTCGCCGAGGCGGAGGGTCCAGCCTCCGGCCGCGAGGGCCGAGGGGGCGGAGGGATCGGGGATAAAGTGTCCCTTCGAAACCTTCCAGTCGCCGCCCTTCGCGGCGAGCTCGAGGAAGGCGGCGCCGAGGCCGGGCCAGGAGGCGGTAGAAGCGGCTGCAGAGGCTTCCCGCCAGCGCGCCGCCCCGAAGGGGAGGGCCAGGGCGAGGCTGCCGGCGAAGAGGGCGGCGGCGAGGAGGAACCAGGAAAGGCCGGCGCAGGCCTCGGCCGCGGAGTTCGACCACCAGGATCGGAGAAGGAGGACCAGGGGCCGGGACTGGCCGATGGCCGGAGCGCCTTGTCCCACGATCAGCCCTTCTCGGCCCCGGCGGACATGCCGTAGACGATGAATTTCTGCATCCAGAACTGCACCAGGGTGATCGGCACGGCCAGGACGATGGCCCCCGCCATGAAGTTGAGGGGATTGTAGTACACAGTTATGAAGGGATCGGTGAGGCGGTACAGGAAGATGGCCACGGTCTGGTTCTGCATATTGAGGAGCTGGTAGGGCAGCATGTAGTCCATCCAGGGCGCCATGAAGGCGTTGACCGCCAGGAAGCCGATGATGGGCTTGGCCAGGGGCAGCATGATCTTCCGGAAGACCTCGAGCTTGGAGGCCCCGTCGATGATGGCCGCCTCGTCGATGGAGCGCGGTATGGAGCCCATGTAGCCGCGCACGAGATAGGTGTTGTAGGGGATGGCGCCGGCGGCGTAGATCATGACGAGCCAGAGGGGCTGATTGAGCCAGCCGAAGGTCCGGAAGATCATGAACAGGGCGATCATGCTCATGAAACTCGGGAACATCTGGAGGAGGAGAAAGGCGATGAGGAGGGCTTTCTTGCCCTTGAAGCGGAAGCGGGAAAATACATAGCCGGTCAGGGTCGTGACTATCACCACGACGAAGGTGTTGAGCACGGCCACCGAGAGGGAGCGGAAAAAGGCCGCGACGAAGTCGGAGAAGGGCGCGCCGGTCATGCTTTGGTAGGTGAAGAGATAGGCGTAGTGCTCGAGGGAGAATTTGGAGAAGTCCGGGATGAGGGGTATGCCCGAAAGGAGCTTCCCCTTGGTGAGGCTCGCGACGACCATCCAGACGAGGGGGATGAGGACGATGGCGCAGGTCGCGAGGAGCCAGGCGTACTGGAAGACCGCGAGGAGGATCCGGCGGAGGCGGAGTCGCTTCCCGCCGGGGATGTTCGCCGGCGGCCTAGTGGGATCGCTCATTCCGCGCCTCCATCCTTGAACGACTTGGTCCTGAGCATGTTGAAGGTGGCGAAGCCGCCGACGAGGGCGAAGATGATGATCGAGTAGACGGCGGCGACATTGTACTGCTCGAAGTCCTTGACGAAGGAGAGCTTGTAGATCCAGGAGATGAGGATGTCGGTCTGGCCCGGCAGGGCCGCCGAGATGATGCGCATGCTGTCGGGGATGTGGGCCGGATCCCAGATCGGTCCGCCTCCCGTGAGGAAGTAGACCGCCCCGAAGTTGTTGAAATTGAAGCTGAAGGTCATGATCAGGGCGGGGACAGTGGCGGCCAGCACCATCGGCAGGGTGATGAAGCGGAAGCGCTGGAAGGGAGTGGCTCCGTCGATCTCGGCAGCCTCGTACAACTCGCGGGAGATGGTGGCCAGGACACCGATGATCATCATCATGTGGTAGGGCGCCCCGAGCCAGAGATTGACGAGGACCACCACGGCCTTCGCGAGGTTTCCGTTGTATGTGGGCTGGAACCAGAAGATGGGCTGGTCCGGCCTCCCCTCGAGTCCGATGTGGAAGAGGAAATTCGTCACGGGCTCCATGAGGCCCGAGGCGAAGAGGAACTGATTGATGAGGCCGTCCTTGTCGAAGGCGTTCCGGAAGACCATGAGGGTCACGAGGGAGGGGATGGCCCAGGGCAGGATCATGATGGTCCGCCAGACCCGTTTGGCCTTGATGAGGGGAGACTCGACGATGAGGGCGTTGATGAAGCCCAGGGCGTAGACCGTGAAGGAGGACATGAGGGCCCAGAAGATCGTCCAGAGGAAGATCTGGCCGAAGACCCGGAGCCAGCCCGGATCCATCGCGAGCAGCTTGAAGGTGTCGAGGCCCGACCAATTGATGAGATAGAGGCCGAGCTTGATCTTGTAGGTGTAGTTCGTGAAGGCGAGGAGGAAGGTGAAGACGATGGGGATGAGGGTGAACAGGAGCATGAGGACGAAGGCGGGGGCCGAGACGATGTAGACGAAGAGGGATTCCCAGACCCTGGCGACGAAGGAGCCGAAGTCCTCCGCGGCCGCCCCGGATTCCAGCCGCTTCCTCGTCCTGTAGGCGTCGATGATCCCGAAGACCCAGAAGAACCCCGCGAGGACAAGGAGGGCCGCGGCGATCAGGCCGTTGCCGAGGAGGACGACGGAGTTGTCCGCCGATTTCCAGCGCGAGACCTTGTCGAAGAGGACTATTCGCGCGCCCGAGTACTCGTGATCGATGACGAGACGACCGAGGGTGAGGAGGCCCCAGAGGCCCCGAGTGAAGAAGCCCCCGTAATCCCGGAACAGGTGGCCCCTGCCGCCTTCGTTCCTGGAGTAGTCGGGCCAGACGTAGGTGGCCTTGAGATCGCCACCCTCGGCAAAATCGCCGTAGAGCGAATTTTCGTCCGTCGCGGGGGAGGCTGGAGTCGCCGCCGTCGCCGCGGCCTCCGGGCTCGCCTCGATGTCGCCGTAGAGGGACTCCGCCGAAATTGGGGAAGCCGAGTCGCTGCCGTAGAGATCGGCCTCGCCGCCTCCCGAGGAGGCGGCACCTTCCCCTTCCGTCGCGCTGCCGGCAGGCTGGGCGGCTAGGAGATCGGCCAGGGAGCCCGAGGCGGCTCCGCCGGCCTGGTCGGCCGTCTTCGCTGCTCCTGCCTCCATGACCGAGAGGGTGACGGGGGCACCTCGGACCAAGGCGATGTAGCGCCCCCATTCCGAGCTGCCGGCCTCGACTGCGATAAGCAGAAGGGGTAGAAGAAGCCAGATCAAAGCCTTGGGTCTTTCCCTGTTGAGGAATTGACCGAGCCCGGGCAGGATGAGGGAGGCTGCGGCCACCGCGAGGGCCTTCCCGGCTCCTGGGCCTGGCCCTGGTTGCCTAGCTTCAGTTTCGAGCATCCCTCGAACCTCCCCGGGTCGACAGGCCTTGCGATCCTGTGAACCCTCTCAGCTTAGTGGCCCGCAGTCCGGAAGCGCGGCATTTGCGCTGAAATTCAGCTCCCGGATGGAAGTAAAGCGGTTTACCGGGCGCTAGGTTACGGTGTAAGCTGGAACTCGTCAAGCTATTTTCCGCCTCGCCTTGGGGGCCTGTGAGGTTAACGCCATGAATCTGGCTGCCGTTCACCATCGAGCGACCGACTCCTTTTGCTACCCCGTGGATTCCGAAACCCTCCATATCCGGCTCCAGACGGCCGCGAACGACGCGCTCGCGGTGGCCGCCGAGATCGGCGATCCCCATGAGTGGCACAGGCGCCCAGGGCCGGGGCAAGAAGAGTCCTGGGCCTGGCGCTCCCAGGTCCTCTCCCTCTCGAAGGCCGGGAGCGACGGCATCCACGATTTCTGGGAATTCTTCTGGAAGCCTCCCTACAAGCGCTGCCGCTATCTGTTCAGGTTAACCGCCCTCGACGGCGGTGTCTGGACCTATGGCGAGAAGGGGATTCATCCCTTCCAGGCCGGGGAGGGCGAGGAGGATGGGCCCTCGGGAGACTACTGGAATTCCTTCGTGTTCCCCTACATCAATCAGGCGGACCTCTATCGCGCCCCTTCCTGGGTTCCCTCGACGGTCTGGTACCAGATCTTCCCCGAGCGCTTCAGGAACGGGAATCCCGAGAACGATCCGCCGGGGACCCTGCCCTGGGGAAGGGGGAAGGTCAGCAATTCCGAGCGCTACGGCGGCGACCTCGCGGGCATCATGGAAAAGCTGGACCATCTCGCCGGACTCGGGATCACCGGACTCTACCTCACCCCGATCTTCGCCGCCCCGAGCGTCCACAAGTACGACACCGAGGACTATCTCCGCGTCGATCCCTCCTTCGGCGGCGAGGAGGACCTCAGGCGTCTCGTCGAGGGCTGCCATGCCCGGGGTATCCGGGTCATGCTCGACGCTGTCTTCAACCACTCGGGCAAGGGCTTCGGTCCCTGGCTCGATGTCCTGGCAAAGGGCAGGGAATCCCGCTTCGCCTCCTGGTTCCATATCCGCTCCTGGCCCCTCTTCCCGAAGGGAAGGGACACGGGGGACTCCTGGGACGCCGGCTTCGAAACCTTCTCCTTCACGACGCGGATGCCCAAGCTCGACACCTCGAACCCCGAGGTGAGGGACTACCTCCTCGGGGTCGGCGAGCGCTACGTCCGGGACTTCGGCATCGACGGCTGGCGCCTCGACGTGGCCAACGAGATCGACCACGATTTCTGGCGCCTTTTCCGCAAGCGGATAAAAGCCTTGAACCCTGAGGTCTACATCCTCGGCGAGATCTGGCACGACGCCATGCCCTGGCTCCGAGGGGACCAGTACGACGCCGTGATGAACTATCCCTACGGCAGCGCCCTCGTCGACTTCCTCCAGACCAGGCCCCGCCTGGCCTCGGCCCGGGACCTCGCGGGCCGACTCTCGGCCGTCGACTTCTCCTATCCCCTCCCGGTGCTCCGCCATGCCTTCAACCTCCTCGATTCCCACGACACGGAGCGCCTCATTCACAGGTTGGGCGATCTCGCCCTGGCCCGCCTCGGCTGGCTCCTCCTCTTCGCCCTGCCCGGCTCGCCCTGCATCTATTACGGGACGGAATACGCCCTCTCTGGCGGGGGAGATCCCGACAATCGGCGCTGTATGGTCTGGGAGGAAGGGGATCAGGACCAGGAGCAATATGCCTTCATCAAGGACCTTGTGGCGCTGAGGAAGGCGCGTTGGGCGAGCTTCGCGGCGGGGGAACGGGAATTCCGCTTCTCCGACCTCGATCCCGGTCTCTTCGCCCTCGCGGTCGGCGAGGGAAGGGGACGCCTGGTCTTCGTCGTCAACCGCTCCGGAAAGGCGATGGGCCCGGCGGCCTTGTCCGGACTCCTCGGTCCCTGGTCGGGTGATGGGCAGCACGTCCTTCTCCGGGACCCGCGAGAGGGGGAAGCGAGAGAGAGCCTCCTCCATGACGAGGAAGGGATTCTTCCTCGCGGCTTTCGAGTCTACGGCCTCGATTGACCGCAGCTAATTATCTGGTGGGGAACAAAATACTCTAGCCCGTGCGCTATCTTTAGTTCAACTTACGTAATGTAATCAACTGACTAACTTGAAGCAGGTCAAGATATGTAGTAGCTTGAGCGCATGAGCGAACGCAATGGAACCGAAGGCGGGATCTGCCCGACTGTGCAGGCGGCCTTCGAGCTGCTCGGCAAGAAATGGACCGGCCTCATAATCAAGGTTCTCCTCGAACGCGACCATTGCTTCGCCGAGCTCGAGAGGGCCGTCCCTTCGCTGAGCTCCCGCATGCTGGCCCTCAGGATGAAGGAACTCGAGGGCGCCGGCATCCTGACGAGGACTGTCAGCGAGGGCACGCCGATCCGCGTCACCTATGGCCTCACCGCGAAGGGTAGGGCTCTCGGCCCCGTCTATTCCGGACTCGAAGCTTGGGCCCACGAGTGGGCGGAGCTGGTCAGCGACTGAAACCCAAGAAGACGGCCTCGACTGGCAGGTGAGGCGATGGTAAAGTGGATCCATGCCCGAAACCACCCTCATCGAACGCACTTCACTCGACCGGCGCTACCTCTGGAACGCCGAAGCCTGCTTCGCCGATCGAGAAGCCTGGAACCGCGAACTCGAAGCCTGCAAGGCGGCTATACCCCTGGTGGCCGCCGGGGCCGGGAGCGTCGCGGCGGGGGGAGCGAAGGGGCTGTTCAAGCTCTACGCTGAGCTCCTCGGCCTCCTCGACCGCATCGGCCCCCTCTATGTCTACGCCTCGATGTCCCAGGCCGTGGACGTGCGGGACCTCGCCGCCCAGGCCATGAACGGCCAGGCCGGCGCCCTCTTCGCGCAGTTCTCGGCGGCCGTCTCCTTCGTCGAACCCGAGCTTCTCGCCCTCGGCAAGCCGACCCTCGATGCCTGGATGGCCCAGGAGCCCGGCCTGGCCGAATACGCCCATACCTTCGACAATCTCTTCCGCAAGCAGGCCCACGTCCGCTCGGCCGAGGTCGAAGAGGTCCTGGGCCTCGTCAGCGAGGTCTTCCAGAGCGCCTGGAATACCCGCGACCTCCTCGTCGACGCCGACCTGAAATTCGCCGCCGCCTCCGACGGCTCCGAGGTCGCCCAGAGCAGCATCGACAGCCTCCTCGGCCGGCCCGAGCGCGAGGTCAGGCGCAGCGGCTGGCACAGCTACTGCGACGCCCATATCGCCCACGAGAACAGCCTCTCCGCCGCCCTCGCCACGGCCGTGAAGCGCGACGCCTTCATCGCCAAGGCACGACGCTTCGGTTCCTCCATCGAGGCGGCCCTCTTCGAGAACGATATCCCGCGGGCCGTCTTCGACAGCACCATCGCGACCTTCAGGGAAAATCTCCCGGTCTGGCACCGCTACTGGAGGGCCAGGCGAAAGGCCCTCGGCCTCGAGAAGCTCGAGCACTTCGACATCTGGGCCCCCCTCGCCAAGGTCCAACCCAAGGTGCCCTACGAGAAGGCCGTGGGCTGGATCGCGGAGGCCCTTTCGCCCCTGGGGAGCGAGTACAGTTCGACCCTGCGTCGCGGCTGCCTCGAAGAACGCTGGGTCGACGTCTATCCGACAATCGGAAAGGGCCAGGGCGCCTTCTCGACCGGCTGGAAGGGGATCTCGCCCTTCATCATGATGAGCTATTCCGACGACCTCTCTTCGATGAGCACCCTGGCCCACGAGCTCGGGCATTCGATGCACAGCTGGCATACCTGGCGGACCCAACCCTCCATGTACGCGGACTACTCGATCTTCGTCGCAGAGGTCGCCTCGAATTTCAACCAGGCCATGACCAGGGCCTATCTTTTCGAGAGGGAGAAGGATCCCCAGTTCCAGCTCGCCCTCATCGAGGAGGCGATGGACAACCTGCACCGCTACTTCTTCATCATGCCTACCCTGGCCCGTTTCGAGCTCGAGATGCACTCGCGGGTCGAGGCGGGGAAGGGCGTCACGGCCGATGATCTGAACGCCCTGATGGCCGACCTCTTCGCCGAGGGCTACGGGGGCGAGCTCGAGGTCGACCGGCACCGCGAGGGCTCGACCTGGGCCCAGTTCGGGCATCTTTATATGAACTATTACGTTTTCCAGTACGCCACGGGCATCAGCGCCGCCCATGCCCTCGCCGGACCCATCCTGGCCGGGGAGGCCGGGGCCGCGGGGCGCTACCGCGAGTTCCTCTCGGCCGGCTCCTCGGTCTATCCCGTCGAGGCCCTGAGAAGGGCCGGGGTCGACATGAGGGGGCCCGAGGCGGTCGAGCGCTGCTTCGGCGTCCTCGAGGACTATGTCGCGCGCCTCGAGGGCCTCATCGGGAAGTAGGACCCGAGACCGCCCCCGGCTCCGCCTCAGGATCCCCGGGGGGAGACCTTCACGAAGCCCCTCCGCGCCGATTCCCAGGCCGCGAGCAGGCCCGCGGCGCGGGGGCTGCCCGTGGCGGCCGCGTGGTCCGCCAGATCGGCGCGGAGGAGCTCCTCGTCGCCCGCGCCGAGGGGGAGAAGCTCCACCGAGACCCCGTCGATCCGCGAGGGGAGGGTGGCTTCCTCGTCCATGACGAAGGCCAAGCCTCCCGTCATCCCCGCTCCGAAGTTTCTCCCCGTCTCTCCCAGGATGACCACCCTGCCCCCTGTCATGTACTCGCAGGCATGATCGCCCGTGCCCTCGACTACGGCGATGGCGCCCGAGTTGCGGACGGCGAAACGCTCTCCCGCCTTCCCGTTGAAAAAGGCCCTGCCGGCGGTGGCGCCGAAGAGGCAGACATTCCCCGCGATCAGGGCGCGATGGGGCTCGAAGCGGCTGTCAGGGAAGGGGCGCAGGGCGAGGCTACCGCCCGAGAGCCCCTTGCCGACGAAGTCGTTGGCCTCGCCGACGAGGAGGAAGGAGAGGCTCTCGACCAGGAAGGCCCCGAAGCTCTGCCCCGCCGAGCCCTCGAAGCGGAGGAAGGCCCGGGCGGAGACGCGGTCCAGGCCTCGTCTGACCAGTTCCCCGCTCAGGGCGGCTCCCACCGAGCGGTCGAGGTTGCGGATCGTCCGGGTCGCCTCGAAGTCGCGGCCGGTGCCGAGTGCCGAGGCCAGGGCCTCCATGAGATCCTGATCGGGCTCGGGCAGGGGGCGCGCGCCGCGGGAGGACCCTTCGAAGGCGGCCAGGCCTGCGGGCGCCGGCGGCAACTCGAAGGGAGCGATGCCGTCCTCGCCCTCGCCCCAATCGAGGGGGAGGGGATTGCCGCGGGAAAGAGCCTGGGTCAGGCGGGAGAAGTCGAGAAGGCGGGCCCTTCCCCCATCGGCCCGGCCGAGGAAGTCGAGGAGCTCGTGCCTGCCCGACGCCTCGTCGAGGGCGCGAAGGCCGAGGGAAGCGAGGACCCGGCGCGTGTCCTCCGCCATGAACATCAAGAAGGCGGCCACATGGCGCGGCGAGCCCGCGAAGCGGGCCCTCAGTTCCGGTTTCTGCGTCGCGATGCCCGCGGGGCAGCCGTCCTTGTCGCACTGGCCGCAGACAGTGCAGCCGAGGGCCACGAGGGCGGCCGTGCCGAAGGCGAACTCGCGGGCGCCGAGGATGGCCGCGATGACGATGTCCCGGCCGTTCCTGAGCCTCCCGTCGACCTGGATGGACACCCGGTCCGAAAGCTGGTTGGCCGCCAGGACCTGGCGGAGCTCGGGAAGGGCGAGTTCCCACCAATTTCCCGCATGATCGATCGAAGAGAGGGCCGCCGAGCCCGTGCCTCCGTCCGTGCCCGAGACGATGACGCAATCCGCACCGGCCTTGGCCGTCCCGGCCGCGACGGCGCCGATGCCCGCCTGGGCGACCAGTTTGACGGCGATGCGGGCCCGCGGATTGACCGCGCGGAGATCATGGATGAGCTGGGAGAGATCCTCGATCGAGTAGATGTCGTGATGGGGCGGGGGACTGATCAGACCGATGCCCGGCCTGGCGTGCCTGAGCCGGGCGATGAGTTCGTTCACCTTAGCGCCGGGCAGCTGCCCGCCCTCGCCGGGCTTGGCCCCCTGCGCCATCTTGATCTGGATCTCGCGAGCCCCCGCGAGGTGGCGCGCGTCGACGCCGAAGCGCGCCGAGGCGACCTGACGGGAGGCGCTCCTCCGATCGTAGCCGTCCCCCCTGGCCCTGCCCCTCTCCTCGTCCTCGCCGCCCTCACCCGAGTTGCTCCAGGCCCCCGCGAGGTTGGCTCCGGCCGCGAGGGCTTCGTGGGCCTCGGGGCCGAGGGCTCCGCAGGACATGGCGGCGACGGAAAAGCGGGCGACAATAGCCTCGACAGGCTCTACATCCCCGATGGGTAGAGCCTGCCGGTCCTTCCAGCCGAAGAGATCGCGGAGGGCGAAGGGAGGACGATCGCTGGAGGTGATGCCCTCCGACCAGGACTTGAAGGCCTCCTCGTCGTTCTCGCGCACCGCCTTGGTGAGGAGGGAGGTGAGGCGGGGAGGCCAGGGCACTTCGCTCGCGCTTCGCCTGGCGGGAGCCGAGGCGAAGGGTGTCGCGGAACCCGCCGCCCCGAAGGCCTCCCGATGCCGCCTGAAAAGCTCGGCCTCGATCTCCTCGAGCCCGATGCCGCCGACCCGGCTTTCGATGCCGGGAAAGAATTCCGAGACGAGGTCCTCGGAGAGACCGACCGCCTCGAAAAGACCCCCGCCCCGATACGAAGAGATGGTGGAGATGCCCAGCTTCGAGAGGATCTTGAGGAGTCCCTTGTCCACTGCCTCGACATAGTGCTCGCCGGCACGTAGGGCCAGGACCTGGGCCGCTTCCTTCTCGCCGGCGCGAGGTCCGAGCTCGGGGAGGAGATCGAAGACCATCCAGGGATTCACGGCGCTCGCGCCGAAGCCGAGGAGGACCGCGATGTCATGGACCTCCCGCGCCTCGCCCGTCTCGCAGACCAGGGCGCAGCGCTGGCGTTTGCCTCGTTCCACGAGACGGCGATGGGCGGCGGCAAGGGCGAGGAGCATGGGCAGGGAGGCGTTTTTCCCATCGACGCCGCGGTCGGAGAGGACGATGAGGGAGTAGCCCTCGTCGACACGGAGCTCGACTGCGCTCCTCACAGCGTCGAGGGCAGCCCGGAGCCTGAATCCCGGAGCGGGAAGGGAGGCCCCGGCCTCGTCCGAGAGCGGGAAGACGGTCGAGAGGGTGGTGACTCGAAATCCTGGAAGGGAGGCCTCACGGAGGGCGGCCAGCTCTTCGTTCGAGAGGAGGGGCCGGGGCAGACGGAGCTGACGGCAGTGAAGGGGCCCCTCCTCGAGGAGGTTCTCCTCCCTCCCCACGATGCTCTCGAGGCTCATGGCGCTGCCCTCGCGGACGGGATCCATCGGGGGATTGGTCACCTGCGCGAAGAGCTGGCGGAAATGGGCGAAAAGGGTTTCCGGAACAGTCGACAGGATGGCCGGAGGCTTTTTCGTGCCCATGGCGGCGCCCGCCTCGCTCCCCGCAGCCAGCATGGGTTCGAGGAGCCTCAGTGTTCCCTCTTCGAAGCCGAACCAGGCTCTGGTCTCCGTGCCGGGGGCGGAGGGTTCGGAGCCGCGCCTGGCCCCCTCCCAGCCCGCCCTGTCCAAGCTCGGCATCTCGATGCGATGTTCGGCGAGCCAGGCGCCATAGGGACGGGCGGCGACGACCGCATCCTTGAGCTCGCCGTCGCGGAGAAGCCTGCCCGACGCGAAATCGAGGAGGAGCATGCGTCCCGGCCCGAGCTTGCCGCGCTCGATGACGAGGGAGGGATCGAGGTCGAGGGCGCCCGCCTCGCTGGCTCCGATGAAGCGGCCATCCGAGGTGAGGGTGAAGCGGAAGGGCCTCTGGCCCCCACGGTCGGTGGCGGCTCCCACCCTTGCACCGTCGCAGAACACCATGGCCGCCGGCCCGTCCCAGGGTTCCATCAGGGCCGAATGGAATTCGTAGAAGGCCCGTCGCGGGCCCTCCGCGCCGGATTCCCAGGCCTCGGGCACCATCATCATGAAGGCGTGCTCGGCCCTGCGCCCCGCCCGCACGAGAAGCTCGAATACATTGTCGAATATGGCCGAGTCGGAACCCTCTTCCTGGATGAGGGGATGGAGAGGGGAGAGATCGCCCCCGAGGGCACCGGCCGAGAGGCCGGCCTCCCGCCCACGCATCGCGGCAACGTTCTTCCGGAGGGTGTTGATCTCTCCGTTGTGCGCGAGGAGGCGGAAGGGCTGGGCCAGGGGCCAGGAGGGAAAGGTGTTGGTGCTGTAGCGCTGATGGACGAGGGCGAAGGGGCTGACGAAGTTCTCGCAGGCGAGATCCGGATAGAAGGAGGCGAACTGACTGGCGACGAACATGCCCTTGTACACCACTGTCCGCGAGGAGAGGGAGGGGATGGAGAAGTCATCGAGGGAGAAACCCGCGACGAGGGCCTCGCGCTCGACGGCCTTGCGGAGGGCAAAGAGCCGCCTTTCGTAATCCTCGCCCCGCTCCGGGTCGGCCACCTCCGCAGGGCGTCCGAAAAAGCCCTGTTCGATGCGCGGAAGGCTCGCGAGCGCCCGGGTGCCGAGGACCTGGGGGAGGACGGGGACGGTCCTCCAGCCGAGGAATTCGAAACCTTCCCTCGCGGCGATGTACTCGACGAGACGGTGGGCCACCCTTCTCCCCGCATCTTTCGAGGGCAAGAAGAACATACCGAGGGCCCAGGGCAGACCCGCGTCGAGGCCGGCCGCGGAGAGTTCCCCTGACTCGGGGAGCCTTCCCGCTTCCCTGTTCCGGAAAAAGAGTTCGGGGATGCGGCAGAGGAGACCGGCTCCGTCGCCGCTCCTTCCGTCCCCGCTCACGGCCCCGCGATGCTCGAGATTGCGGAGGACGGCGAGAGCATCGGCGATGGTGGCGTGATCCGGCCTCGCGTCCAGCCTGGCGACGAGGCCGAGGCCGCAGGCATCGTGCTCATGCTCGCGCCGGTGAAGCCCTTCCTCTCTCCGCATTCCGCCCTCCGGGTGCCGCCTCTCTGGAGTGCGGCCGGGAATGCAGGGCACCATCGCATGAGGGGGCTCCCGGGCGCAAGCGGATTCTTCTTGGAGATACTACCGGCGCGCCGACCCCTTCCCCCTTCCTTCCCCCGCCCCTATAATCCTGCCCAGTTTCCGGGAGCTTCCTCCCCCTCGGGTCGGGGAGGGGGCGTCGAGGGGCGCCTCGCGGCCCGGTGACCGCCTTACCGCAACCGGCGGCGAGGCGAAATCAGGACCCGCGCGGGCAGGGCCCGCGGGCGGAGCCCGGCCTCGCGCCGACTCCGCGAAAACAAAGGAGAGTGTCGCATGTCCGACACGACTAAGAGCGGCAAGGCTGCCGACAACCACGAGATCTCGATGGAGAAGATCGTCTCCCTCGCCAAGCGCAGGGGCTTCGTCTTCCAGAGCTCCGAGATATACGGCGGCCAGGCCGGCGCCTGGGACTACGGACCCATGGGCGTCGAGCTCAAGAACCGCATCGCCCGGGTCTGGTGGAAGGAGATGACCCAGCTCCACGACGACATCGTCGGACTGGACGCGGCCATCCTGATGCATCCCCGCACCTGGGAGGCCTCGGGCCACGTCGAGAATTTCACCGACCCCCTCGTGGACTGCAAGAAGTGCAAGCAGCGTTTCCGCGCCGATATGATCGATGAACAGAAGCTCGCGAAGAAGGAATGCCCCGAGTGCGGCGGCGAACTCACCGACACCAGGAAATTCAACCTGATGTTCAAGACGAACATCGGCCCCGTCGACGACGGGGGCGGCCTCATCTACCTGCGCCCCGAGACGGCCCAGGGCATCTATGTCAATTACAAGAACATCGTCCAGTCCAACCGCATGAAGATCCCCTTCGGCATCGCGCAGATCGGCAAGGCCTTCCGGAATGAGATCGTCACGAAGAACTTCATCTTCCGCACCTGCGAGTTCGAGCAGATGGAGATGCAGTACTTCGTCAAGCCCGGCGACGACGAGAAGTTCTTCGAGTACTGGCGGGCCCAGCGCTGGGAGTATTTCAAGAAGCTCGGCGTCGACATGGGGAAGCTCCGCTGGCACCAGCACGGTCCGGGCGAGCTCGCGCACTACGCCAAGGACGCCTACGACATCGAGTACGAGTTTCCCATGGGCTGGAAGGAGCTCGAGGGGGTGCACAATCGCACCGACTTCGACCTGAAGCGCCACCAGGAATTCTCGGGCAAGGATCTCCAGTATATCGACCAGGACAACGGCAACGAGCGCTACATCCCCTTCATCATCGAGACTTCCGCCGGACTCACCCGCCAGCTTCTCATGGTCCTCTGCGACGCCTACGACGAGGAGAAGGTCGCGGACAAGGGGAGCGAGGACGACTGGCGCACGGTGCTGCGCTTCCATCCCAATGTGGCACCCGTCACGGTCGCGGTCCTGCCCCTGATGAAGAAGGACGGCCTCGCCGAACTCGCCCAGGAGATCCGCCAGGGTCTCAAAGAGGAGTTCGCGACCGACTACGACCAGGCGGGGGCGATCGGAAGACGCTATCGCCGCCAGGACGAGGTGGGCACGCCCTTCTGCGTCACCATCGACTATCAGAGCAAGGAGGACGGGACGGTCACGCTCCGCTTCCGCGACTCGATGGAGCAGGTACGAGTCCACAAGGACGAACTGGAGTCCGTCCTCAAGAAGGCGATCAAGGAATACAAGCGGTCCTGACCGAGTCGGGAAGTCGACGGCCCCTCTCCGCGGCGCAAAGCCGCCGGGAGGGGCTTTTTCACGGGGCCCCCGCCGAGGGCGCAGAGAGCCGCCCGGACAGGGCCGAGATGTCGTAGAGCTCGACCGCGGCGTCCTGGAAATCCGTGAAGGCGAGGAGGCGCCCGTCGGGGCTGATGTCGAGGCCCGTGGGCTGGGCTCCGCCCTCGATGCGGGCCAGGAGGGTCCCCTTCTCCGTGTCGAAGATGAGGACGGCGCCGGGGACGAGGCTGCGGAGGAGGTAGCTCTCGGGGTTGTTCGGACCGCGACAGGAGACGGCGAGAAGCTTCTCGCCGACATCGAGGTCGATGGTGTTCGGATTGGACTCGGTCTTGAAGACCCGCTCGACCTTGAAATCGGCCGCACTGACCTTGAGCACCTCGTCGCGGCCCATGTCGCTCACATAGAGTCGATCGCCCGCCTTCGTGCCCACAATGTGCCGGAGGGCTCCGCCCCTCCGCTCGATGAGGGCCATCTTCTTCCAGGTGGCTGTGTCGAAGCGGAAGAGTCGACCTTGGTCATAATCGGCCACGGTCAGGCTCGAGCCGTCGGGCGAAAAGAGGAGGCCGCGGGGAGTCCCCAGGGCGGAGAGGCGTTTTTCCAGGACTCCGCTCGCGTAGTCGAGGATGGTGACGTCACCGCTAACCCAGTTCGAGACCGCGAGGATGTCGGCCAGGGGCTCGTAGGCGATGACCTTGGACCAGGTGCCGAAGGTCGGGAAGCTCCGCAGGAGCTCGAGTCCGCCGCCCGGAGAGAGGCGGTACTCGTGGAGGGCGTCCCTCGTCATCTGGGATACGAGGAATCTCGACTTCGCCTCGATGAAGAGTCCCTCGACGAAACCCGTCGCCTTGCCGTAGTCCGGGACCTCGACCTTGGTCCTCTGCCTGGTGGCAAGATCGATGATATCGAAGCCCTTGCCCGAAAGGAGGGGAATGAAGAGGCGGTCGCCTTCGGGGGAGAAGGTCACCTGCTTCGGGGCGGGGCCGCAGGGGAGGATGCCGAGAGGGCGGATTCCCGGATCCAGTCCGGGCTGCATACGGAAGAGGTAGGAGCTCGGTCCCTCGACATCGAGGCGGAAGGCCAGGCCCGGGCCGTCCTTCGTGTCGAAGCGGAGCTCGTGGGAACCGAAGTCGAGACTTCCCTTGAAGGGAACCGGGCCGCGCGACTGCCCATCGATCGAGAGCTCCGCCGGGCCCTTTACGAGGGCGATGGCGATTTCATAGCTCTCCGGCCTGAGTGAGATGCCCACCACCTCGAGGCCGACGAGACTCCGATGGCGATGCTCGGCGCGATAGGCGACATAGCCCTTCCTGTCCGCCTCGACGAGAATCGCGCGGGAATTCGAACGAAAGACCGTGCCGCTTCTCAGTTCCGCCCCTCCTGCGCGGATGCTCGCGTCCGAGGGCACCACATCGACGCGATAGGCGAAACTGCAGGAACCGAGAAGGAAGAGGCTCGCGATGAGACCGAGGCCCGGCCCGAGCATCGCTCGCGCCACGCGCCTGCCTTGTGAAACCGCCACGCAGCCCTCCTGCCTTCCCTCGCGCAGCAAGCGGAAGGAAGGGCCAATTGTGCCTTCTCTCCTTCCTGCCGTCAAGCTCGGAAGAGGGCCCCGCCTAGGGACCCTCCCGGGAGCATCGAAGTCACTCTCGGAGGCCGGCGAGGGGCCAGGCGGGCGGTGGTTCCGATTTGAAAGAGAGGGGAGAGCCGTCGAGACCCGGAAAACTCAGGAGCTCGGCATGGAGGGCCTGGCTCGGGAGGAGGAGTCGGCGCAGGTCGCCTTCGTTGAGCCTCCCCTCCGCCTGTCTGATGAAGAGACCTTCATCGAGGCCATAGAGCTTGTCCCCGAGGAGGGGAAAGCCGAGGGAACACAGGGTCGCCCTGATCTGGTGGGTGCGGCCGGTCGAGGGACTGGCCCGAATAAGTGAGAGGGGGCCCGCGCCGGCCAGGGTCCCTCCCGCGATGCGGCGCAAATCCGTCATGGCCGTCTCGGCGCCGGGAGGACAGTCCTGGGAGGGCAGATTTTCGCGGAGGAGGAAGGCCCTCTTCTTCCTCACGGCGCTGGTCCCGTCGGTGCAGAGGAAGCCCCGGGCCTCGAGCCGGTCGGGGAAATTCCCATGCACGATCGCGAGGTAGCCTTTGACGAGGCTCTGCGCCTCGAGAAGGGCCTGGGCATGGCTCCTCGCCGCCTTGGTCCTCGCGAAGAGCACGAGTCCGGAGGTCTCGCGGTCGAGGCGCGTGACGATGTGGAGGGTTCCGAAGGCGGATCCGAGAAGCGACAGAAGCGTATTGCGGAAGTAGCGGCCGGCGGGGTGGACGGGGAGGTTGGACGGCTTGTCCACGACGAGAAAGTCCCCGTCCTCGTGCAGGATCCTGAAGGCAGTGTCGACCGGGGGCTCGGCCAGAAATTCGGGATCGAAGGCGAAGTTGACGAGGTCGCCGGAGGCGAGAAGGTGGCCGGCTCCGGCGACCCTTCCCTCCACCTCGATGCGTCCCGAGGCGATCTGGGTCGCCCATTCCTCGGAGGAGAGATAGGCGAAACGCCTGGAAAGCCAGGAGTTGAGCTCCTCCCCGGCCTCCTCGCGCTCCACCCTCCTCCGGGCCCTTCGTCGTTCTTCCATGCGACGCGCATCATAGACCTTCGAAGGACGAGCCGATAGTATTCCCGCCCATGGTCCTCGTGTTCCCTCCCGCGGTCCGCAGCACCGAGCCTCCCCTCGGTCTCGCGAGGCTGACGGGCTTTCTCAGGCGCTCGGGCAGGAAGGTCCTGGCCCTCGACCTCAACCAACTGGCCCTCGATCGTCTCCTCGGCGGCGAAGGGCTCCCGGAAGCCGGCCTCGGAACCTGGGAGCGTGGAGCCCTCCGCCGGCGGGCCCGGAATCTCGAAGCCCTCCGGCAGAACGAGGCCTATCGCCCCTCCTCCTTCGATCGCTACAAGCGGGCCGTCCTCGATCTCAATCGAGCGCTCAAGGCTCTTTCGGCCCCCTATGGAGCCGAGGCGGGTCTCGCTGACTATCGGGAGGCCTCCCGTTCGCCCCTGCGACGGGCCGACCTCCTCGAGGCGGCCGCTTCCTGGGAGGGTAGCGTCTATCTTCCGCTCTTCGAGGAAGTCGTCGGCGGCGCCCTGGAGAAGGACGGGGAGGGCATCCTGGGCCTCAGTCTGAACTTCCTCGGACAGGCCCTCCCCGCCTTTTCCCTGATCGGCCTTGTCAGGAAGCGCTGGCCGAGGCTCCGCATCATCCTCGGGGGCGGACTCCTGAGCTCCTGGATCGCCCAGGGCAGCCTGCGCGAGGACGAGGACTTCGGCGGCCTCGTCGATCGTCTCGTTCCCGGCAGGGGCGAAGAAGGCCTGGCCCGGTGGCTCGAGCTGCCCGCCGGGGAAGGGGAAGGGCCTCCCGACTTCGAGGATTTCCGGGACCTGAGCTATGTGGCGCCGAAGGGCATCCTGCCCTTCAACCTTTCCTACGGCTGTCCCTGGAGGCGTTGCAGTTTCTGCCCGGAAAGGGCCGAGAAGAGCCGCTATCGTGGACTTCGGCGCGAAACCGCCCTCGAGGAACTCGGAGGGCTCGCGGACCGCCACAGGCCCGGCCTCCTCCACCTCACGGACAACGAGATCGCGCCCCTCTATCTCCGCGCCTTGTCCGGGGCCGGCCTGGGCATTCCCTGGTACGGCTTCGCGCGCTTCAGCCCCCTCCTCGCCGACCCGGCCTTCTGCCGCTCCCTCGCCGCCTCCGGCTGCGTCATGCTCCAGCTCGGCCTCGAGTCGGGCGACCAGGCCGTCCTCGACGCCCTCGACAAGGGCACGGATATCGCTGTCATCGAGGCCGCGTTGGGCGCTTTAGGGGAGGCGGGCATCGGAGTCTACCTCTACCTCCTCTTCGGGACTCCCGCCGAGGACAGGGACGCCGCCCTGCGCACCCGCGACTTCGTCGCCCGCCATGCTCCACGCATAGCCTACATCAACGCCGCCATCTTCAATCTGCCCGTCGCGAGCCCCGAGGCCGCGACCCTCCGGAGCAGGGATTTCTACGAGGGGGATCTCGCCCTCTACCGTGAATTCGAACATCCAGCCGGCTGGGATCGACCCCGGCTGCGACGATTCCTGGCCGAGGATTTCGCGGCTTCCCCGGAGATCGGCGCCATCCTCGCGCGGACCCCGCCGGTCTTCACCTCAAACCACGCTCCCTTCTTCATCCTCGGCGAGCGCGAGGAGAAAAAGAGGGGGCCGCTCGCGCGGCCCCCGGATGCCCTCGCGAGCGGGACTATTTGATCTTGGCGAACTCGTTCTTCGGGATCACCGCGTAGGTGAAGGGCGCCGGCTCGGTCTTCCCGATGGGGGCCGCGTACCAGGTGATCATGTAGTTGGAGCCCGATCCGAAGAAGTGCTGCTTCAGGGCGATGGCCTGGTCGTCGGTGATCGAGAAGGGATCGACGTCGAGGACCCGGATCGCGTTGCCGAGACCCTGGGACTTGCGATTGATGAAGGTGAGGGCGTAGGGGATCTTGACCCCGGCCAGCTTGTCGCGGCTCATGAAACCGTCGGCCGAGGCGCAGGGGTCGCCATAGCCGATCTCGGGGATGGAGAGGTTGCGGACATACCAGCCGGCCTCGTTGTAGCCCCAGTCGGTCATGTAGCTGAAGCTCACGTGGATCTTCCTGCCGGCGTAGGCCGAGAGGTCGAAGCTCTCGGTGGTCCAGCCGTCGGTCATTCCCGTGAAGCCGGGGAGGGCGTCGCGGATGCCGGGGTAGCCTTCGGGCACCAGGTCCGAGCGGGTGTGGGCGTTGGCCAGGCTGGTCCAGGTGGCGCCGCTGTCGGTGGAGACCTGCACGATGCCGAAGTCCCACTGCTCCTCGATATTGTAGAGGGTCTCGAAGGACAGAGTGGCCGAGGCCACATTGCTGAGGTCGGCGGCGAAGATGAGCTTGTTGTCGAGCTCGTCGCCCTGGCCGCCCCAGAGCACCGTGGAACCGCTGCCGGCCGGATCGGCGGCGACCGCCCAGGGCAGGGCTCCGTATTCGACTCCGTCGACGACGAGGCGGTTCTTGTTCATCTTGTCCGGGAGGACCTTATAGTCTCCGCCCCAGGCCGGGACGCCGTCCTTGTCGAAGGCCAGGGCCTGTTCCCAGTTCACGTTGACGTCGATGCTCTTGAACTCGTAGGCGCCGTCCCCGGGCTGCGCGCTGTCGATCGCGACCGCGACCGAGAAGCGGCGGAAGAGTTCGCCGAAGTCGATGCCGGCGCCGGCGCTCGCGAGCGCCTCATTGACGCTCTCGATGCCGTGCAACTCGCTCTTCGCGAGATGCCTGATGAAGTCCTTCCCGTAGTGGTCGTTGAGATAGAGCATGAGGAGATAGGCCTGGCCGTAGTCGGAGAGGGTCTCTGGTCCCGTCGGGGCACTGACGTGCTCGTCCCAGACCACGAGGGAATTTTCCGGATGCTGCAGGAAGAAATTGACATGGCCCCAGCTGTGGCCGTAACCGCAGAGATACTGGGCGAAGTCCGCCATGCCCTCGTTGATGAAATGCTCCTCGAGGGGATCGTTGTCGGAATGGATCAGGTGCTGGAATTCATGCGCGATGGTGCCGTAGTAGCCCGAGAGCCATTCACTGAGCCTGAGGGTGTCGATCGTGATGATATTCCGGTCGAGATAGCGTTCGAAGGTCGGGGAGAAGAAGCCCATCACGAAGAAGGGGTAGGTGGGGTCGTAGTAGTTCTCGTCGCGCACGTTGTCGACGAGGATGACGACGCGCTCCTGACCGTCGATGGGAGCGTAGTAGCCGCTCGGTCCGAGCATGGCGTTGGCGCCGACATGGGAGTCGGGCGTGCCGAAGAAGTCGCTGTCCACGGCGTAGATGTTGGCGTCGAACTCGTCCCTGAGCTTGTCGAGATCGGAGGTGTTGACGACGGGGACGGGACGAGGATCGCCGGCGGGGTAGGCGAGGCTGTTGGCCACCCAGATCTCGCTCTTCGCGCCGATGGAGCGAAGCGTATAGGATTTGTAGTACACGCCGCCCGTGACCGTATTGGTCGCCAGCCAGGTTTTCACGGTACCGATCGGGACGGGCGCCAGGGAAACGGAACGTGAGGCTCCGCCCGCGGCGAGGGCGGCGGAGGGATCCGCGGCGAGGATTTCGGCGTCCATCGCGGCCCTGATCCCCGGATCCCTCTCCCGCGCGAGGAGCTGGACATCGACGTCCAGGGTGGGGTAACCGACGTTAGCCGATTTCAGGCCGCGGGCTGCCGCGTCCGGCGACTGTGTGGCGCTGAATTCGCCGAGTCGACAGCTTCCCGCGAGAAGGACCAGGACGGTGAGGAGGGTTCCCCAAACTTTCTTCATCATGCTGCATGCCTCCGAAGATTTTTTATCGCCCGATCGGGAACCCCTGTCCGCGAAGACCGGGAGGCAGCCCTCGACGCGACGACCGTCGTAGAATACAGGTCACTTGGCGATCCTGCAAGGAGAATCTTGGGTGTCGGTGTTTCTGGCGGAATCAGTGCCTGCGCTGAGGGGGGGCGCCCGTGAGGGTGAAAGAGAGGAGGTGGACGCAGCCCGGGCCATCCTCGATCCGGAGCTCGGCGCCGAGCTGCCTGGCCAAGGGACCGATGATCTCCCGGCCCTGGCCCGCCTTGGCGTCCGACCCAGACTCGCCGGCTTGAAGACCTCGGCCGTCATCGCCGATGCGCATCCGGATGAGACCGCTCTGGCCCTCGTGCTCGGCTTCGACGAAGACCCTTCCCCTCTCTCCGGGAGCGAAGGCGTGCTTCAGGGAATTGGTGACGATCTCGTTGACGAGGAGGCCGAGGGTGACCGCCTTCTCGCCTTCGAGTTCCGCCTCCTGCCCGAGCCACACGGAACTGAACTCCACGTTCTCCGAATAGTGACGGAAACGCCCCATGAGTTCCCGGAGGAAGGCGCTGAGCTTGATTAGGTAGACGTCGCCGGAGCGGTAGAGGAGGGAGTGCACGCTGGAGATCGCCGAGAGCGAGGCCTTGATGTCGGCGATGGACTGGGCGGGATCGGTACCGGGCCTGGACTTCAGGTTCACGATGCTGAGGATGACCTGGAGATTGTTCTTCACCCGATGCTCGATCTCCCTGACCATCAGCTCGAGGACGGTGCGCATGCGCCTCTCCTCGGAGGCCGCGTCCGCGTAGCCGTTGATGACGTGGTGGACGCTGGCGGAGAGGATGGCGCCGATCATCACGTAGTTGGCCGAGATGACGACGGCGGAATCGAGGGCTTGCTCGAAGGGAAGGATATTCAACGCGAGGCAGATCACGTAGGCGATATAGGTGAGGACCGCGAGGAGGTTGGCGCCGACAACCGCGCGGCGGGAGCCGAAGAGGGCCGCCAGGAAGACAAAGGCGAGGAGGTAGAGGTAGCCCGCGCCGTAGGGGCCGATGACCCAGAGCAGGATGAACCCGAGCCCGTAGGCGAGGAAGAGGAGAGCGAAGGTCCTGAAGCGGAAGGAAACGCGGGGGAGGAGGATGAGGACCACCGCGATGGCGCTGGCGGCGCAATCGGCCACCAACACGAGCCAGAGGCCGACCTTTATGGACAGGTAGACGCTCGGGACAAGGGCGACCAGACCGGTCGCGGCCAATACCCTGAGGAGGATGGAAAGCAACCGTTCTCTGAGGTCTTGCTTTTCCTGGGCTGCGGGGGAAACGCCGATCTTCAAAAACTCTCCTCGGGCCTGATCAAAGTATATGGCCGACCATGCCGCGGGGGCAAGATGCGAAGAGTCGGAAGCGGGACGGCCAGGACTATGCGGGGCGGCGGAGCTTATGCAAGACTGCGATGAGGACCGGTGCGGCCGGACGGGATCGGTGCGCTGGACTGAGCCTGCCCCGGCCTGATCGGCCCGGACGGACAGCGAGGAGAAGAGGAATGAGCGATACAGGCGCGGGCGATCCCCTCCACGGCAAGACCCTCGAGGCCATTCTCACGGAGCTCCTCGGGAAGCATGGCTGGGAGGGGCTCGCCGAGAGGATCCCGATCAAGTGCTTCTCCGAGGATCCCAGCATCAAATCCAGCCTGATATTCCTTCGGCGGACCCCCTGGGCCAGGAAGAAGGTCGAATCTCTCTATCTCGGGAGGCTCGGAAAGCGCCGAGGCTCTCGGGCTCCGAAGCCGGGCGACAGGAGTCAGGACCCTGCGGCGCGAAGCCGGCCGACTCCCGTGGCGCGGAAGGAAAAGCCCGGACTATGATTCCTCCCATGCAAGATCTGCTCGAGACCCTCGTGGCGGAGGCTCGTCTCCTCACCCCGCAGGGGAGGGTAGCGGACTACATTCCCGCCCTCGCCTCCGCCGATCCCCTTCAAGCTGGCATCGCCCTCGTCGACGGGGAGGGAAGACTCAGTTCGGCCGGCGACGCGGCATCTCTTTTTTCGATCCAGAGCGTCTCGAAGGTCATATCCCTCGCCCTCGTCCTCGAGACCCGGGGGGAGGAGGCGGTCTTCTCGCGGGTCGGACGGGAGCCGACGGGCGATCCCTTCAATTCCATCATCCGCCTCGAGACCTCCCGCCTGGGAAAGCCCTACAATCCCCTCATCAACGCCGGAGCCATCGTAGTTTCTTCCCTCCTTCCCGGCCGGGACAGTCGCGAGAGGGTGGAGGGGCTCCTCGCCTTCATGGCGGGGATCCTCGGCGCGAAGCCGGGCGTCGACGAGGCGGTATTCGAATCCGAGCGGACCACCGGAAGCCGCAACCGCTCGATCGGCTGGTTCCTGAAACATCTCGGCATCCTGGAAGGCGAGGTCGATGAGGCCCTCGACACCTACTTCAGGCAATGCTCGATCAAGGTCGACGCGAGGGATCTCGCCGTTCTGGGGGCTGTCTTCGCCTTCGACGGGCTGCTTCCCGGCGGAGGCCGCGCCCTCTCCGCCCGCACGGCCCGGATCGTGAAGAGCCTCATGCTGACCTGCGGACTCTACGACGGCTCGGGCGATTTCGGAGTCGAGGCGGGCCTTCCCGCGAAGAGCGGGGTGGGAGGGGGCATAGTGGCCTCTGCCAAGGGGAGGTTCGGGATCGGCTCCTTCGGCCCCTCCCTCGACGAACAGGGCAACAGCATCGCGGGCGTATCCATGCTGACGCGATTATCATCTGAATTGGGGCTTTTCAGCCTGTAGGGGAAATATGGGCATCGAAGAAGCAAGGAAGCATCTCGCGGCCTTCGGCAAGGCCGGGGCGATCCTCGAGTTCGCGGTGTCGAGCGCGACCGTCGAGCTGGCCGCCCAGGCCCTCGGCGTCGAGGCGGGGAGGATCGCGAAGACCCTGGCCTTCGGCCGCGGAGACACCCGGCATCTCATCGTCTTCGCGGGCGACGCCCGCGTGGACAACGCGCGCTACAAGGCCCGCTTCGGGATGAAGGCGAGCATGCTCGGTCCCGAGGAGACCTTCGAGTTGACCGGCCATCGCATCGGCGGAGTCTGTCCCTTCGGTCTGTCCACGCGGATCGAGGTCTGGCTCGACGAGTCCCTGCGGCGCTTCGAGCTCGTGTACCCGGCCTGCGGTTCCTCCAATTCGGCGATCCCCGCGACCCTCGCCGAACTCGAGCTCTGGTCGGGGGCCAGGGGCTGGGTCGCGGTCGGAAAACTTCCCCCCTTCGAAGCGGCATCGGGAAGCTGAGAGGGACAACATCATGCATGCCGCCGGCCGGACTCCACCCTGCGAGAGCCGAAGCCTCGGAGGCGGGGGAAGCCGCCTCTTCCTCGCCCTCCTCCTGGCGCTGGGGACCTCGGCCGGCTTGACTCTGGGGGCCGAGGACCTGGCCGGATCGGGGTTCTCGGCGATGCCCCTTTTCCCCCTCACTATGGGGATGGCGCCTTATCCCGAGGCGGGCTCGGGACTGCTCGAGCCGGGCAGGTTTCGCCTGAACTCTTCCCTCACCTGGGCCAACACCCTGCGGGTCGAGGATGGATTCCGTCTGCCGGGATATCTCCTCACCATAGATGCCGAGACCCTGTCCCTGCGCCAATCTTTCGAGATCGGCATCGTCCAGGGGCTCGAGTTCGGAACCTGGGTCGAAGGTGCGGCGCTTTTCGGGGGGATCCTCGACGGACCGCTATCCTGGTTCCACCATATCTTCGGATTCGCCAACCAATGGCGGGACTATGTGGCTCCTGGCCGGGTCTTGGTCAGCGTCTCGACCCCGGGCGGCAGCCTGCCGGAGCTGAGCGAGACTTCGGCCGGGCTGCACGCCATCGGCTTCAGCCTCCGCTGCGCCCCCCTTCGATCCCTTCCTCTGGCCGCGGAACTATGGGTCAAGCTGCCGCCGCCCCTCGGCCTTCCCCTTCCCCTCACCTCGGAGCCGGCCTGGGGTCTGAGTCTGGGCTCGGAGCTCCACATCGAGGACCTCAGCGCTGCCTTCGGCGCCGGGATCGCCTGGGAGCAGGCCTCCTCCCGTCGCGATCTCGTGCCCCCTCGGTCCCTCCTCATCCAGGGCCGGGCCCGGGTCTTCTACCAACCGGCCCCCTGGCTCGCCCTCGGCGTCGAAGCGGCCGGCAGCGGCTCTCCCTACGACACGGTCGAACGCTATCTGGGAGGCCTCGCGGGCAACCTCTGGTTCGGCGGCAAATTCCTTGTGGCGAAGAATTGGATCCTGGAGCTCGCCCTCGTCGAAGAACTGGCTTCCTGGGCCAGCGTGGAGGTGGGCTTCCAGGCCGGCTTCTCCTGGTCGCCTCCCCTGCCCCGGGGCCGCGGCTCCGACAACTTCGGTCTTGCGCCTCCGCGACCCGGACTATAGGATGGTGCATTACTATTCTGGAGGTTTCCATGAGAAGAACGGTTCTCCTCGTCCTCGCCCTCGTCCTGATCGCGGGCGTCGCCTTCGGTCAGGCCAAGAAGGCTCCTCCCGGCCAGGCCAAGAAAGTGGCCTCGATCGAGTCCCTCGCCAACCCCGGCGAGCTCATCGCGACCGCCGGCGTCGGCTGGGGCGGCCTCTCCGGCGGCGCCGAATTGATGCTCGCCCAGGTCAAGATCGCTGACCTCATCCCCCTCACCTTCGGCGCCGGTGCCCGCGCCTTCGTCGACCCGGGCATTTTTTATTCTTCCTTCTCCACCTTCTCCTTCGGCGCCGGCGCCTTCGGCACGGCCCATGTCGGTTTCAAGGAGCTCAAGCTCCCCGACGGCTTCCGCTGGCTCTCGAATGTCGACAGCTATGTCGGCCTCGGACTGGGCTTCGCCAGCGTCAGCGCCACTTCCTATTACTCGAGCTACAACATCAGCCCCGGCATCGGCATCTCCACCTTCGAGGGTGTGAGCTACTATCTCAACGACAAGCTCGCCCTCACCGCCGAGTACGGCTACATCGGCAGCGTGAAGTACACCTATAGCAGTTTCAATATCTCGACCGGTTGGCCCCTCTACTACTCGACCTTCGGCGTCACCCTCAAGCTCTAGAATCCTCCGGGCAAAGAAAAGGGGCGGCCCAGCGGTCGCCCCTTTTCTTTGCCGGTACGCCGGTACGCCGGTACGCCGGTACGCCGGCGCGGCCTCGGCACCGCATCCTCAGACTCCCGCCGCCTTGGTCACAAGGTCCTGAATGGCCTCCATGGTGTAGGGTTTGGTCAGGTAGCCTTCGCACTGGTTCTTGAAGGCGGTCATGACGTTCTTCGCATCGCCGAGGGCGGTGACCATCACCACCTTGACCGCCTTGGCGGGCAGGACTCCCTTCTCCTCCTCGTACTGCCGCAATTCCTGGAGGGCGGTCTGACCGTCCTTGACCGGCATCATGATATCGAGGAAGACGAGATCGTAGGGAGTACCGGCCTCGTAGGCCGCCCTGAGGGCCATGATCGCCTCGTTGCCGTCGACCGCGCCGTCGACGGTGCCGAAACGCTGTATCATCCTGGTAAGGAGGTTCCTGGAAAGAAACTCGTCCTCGACCACGAGCATGCGCAGGGATTTCATCGCTCCCTCCTCGCCGCTTGAAATCTTCCGGCCACAGCCGGCTTTATCGAAAGTGTCAGCGAAAACCTTTCCGCCTACAAGATCCCTCCCGCGATTTCATCCTCGATCGCAGGCAGCGACCTCGCGTCGTCGCGGAGAAGGACGATCGGAGCCTGGAAAACACGAAGCCTCCCCGTCGTGGGGAGGCTCGCGATCCGTTCCAGGGGCTGCTTACTTCGCCGCGCCGAGGATGGCTTCCTTGCAGGCCTTCGAGACGGTGATCTTGACCGCGGTCTTCGCCGGGATCTTGATGGCCTCGCCGGTGGCGGGATTGCGTCCGACGCGGGCCTTCCTCTTGCTGAGCTTGAGGATTCCGAAGCCGGGGAGGGTGAACTTCTTGTTCTTCTTGGCTTCCTTGTAGGCGAGTTCCACATAGGAATCCAGGAAGGCAACGACCTGCTTCTTGGTCAGGACGTTCTTTTCCGCCAGCTGTGCGACGATCTGGGCCTTGGTCAGGCTCTTGGGAGCGGTTGTCGGCATCGACGTTCTCCTTGAGGAATAATGAGGCATTCTAACGCTCCCGTAGGGCCTCCGCAAGCGGAAAACATCCCGAAACCTCCGTTTCATCAATAAACACGGGGCTTGTAGCTCCGCGGGACCATGAATATACTGTGCGGCCACTGCGGAATAGGGAGGTCGTGATGAACCGGGGTCTCGAAGTCCTGAAGGAACGGGGATTCGTCCAGCAATGCACCGATATCGAGGGACTCTCGAAGCTCATGGACTCCGCTCCAGTGACCTTCTACGTCGGCGTCGATCCCACCGGACCCTCGCTCCACATCGGGCACATGGTCCCCTTCTTCGCCCTGCGCCATCTCCGCGACGCGGGCCATGTCGGCGTGGCCCTCCTCGGAGGCGGCACCGCGCGCATCGGGGATCCCTCGGGCAAGACCGAGACCCGGAGGATGATCTCTTACCAGGCCATCGACGACAACGCCGAGCTTTTCCGCAGGCAGTTGGATCGCTTCGTCTGTTTCGACGGTCGCGGATCCTTCGCGGCCAACAACAAGGATTGGCTGGCCGAGCTCAACTACATCGACTTCCTCCGCGACATCGGAAGCCATTTCTCGGTGAATCGCATGCTCTCCTTCGAAGCCTACAAGATCAGGCTCGAAACCGGGCTTTCCTTCGTCGAGTTCAATTACCAGCTCCTCCAGAGCTACGATTTCCTCGAGCTCTACCGGCGCCACGGCTGCCGCCTCCAGATCGGCGGCGACGACCAGTGGGGGAACATCGTCGCCGGGATCGAGTTGATCCGCCGCGTCGAGGGAGGGGAGTGCTTCGGCCTAACCTTTCCCCTCATCATGACCTCGGACGGCAAGAAGATGGGCAAGACGGAGAAGGGCGCCCTCTTCCTCGACCCCGAGATGACGAGTCCCTACGACTTCTTCCAGTACTGGCGAAACGTCACCGATTCCGATGTCGGCCGCTTCCTCAGGATGTTCACCTTCCTTCCGGTCGCCGAATGCGACAGCCTCGCCTCGGGCGACATCAACGCGGCGAAGGCTCGGCTGGCCTGGGAGGTGACAGCCGTCATCCACGGCAAGGCCGAGGCTGACAAGGCCCTCGAGGCGGCGAAGGCCGCATTCGGCTCGGGCGGCGATCTCTCACAGGTGCCCTCGCGCGTCCTCGCGCGCGCCGAGCTCGAGAAGGGTTACGGAGTCCTCGATCTCTTCGTCTACGCCGGGCTCGCGCCGTCCAAGAGCGAGGCGCGACGCCTCGTCCAGCAGGGCGGGGCCATCGTGAACGACCGCAAGGTCAGCGACGAGAAGGCCCAGCTCGACCTCGCCTGGGTAGAGGACGGCGCCCTCCTTCTCCGGGCGGGAAAGAAGCGGGTCTTCCGGCTTATCGTGGAATGAGGGCGGGGCCCGCGGGGACCCTGCGGGCTTCAGGCTATCGACAGGGCGACGTCGAACATGGCTTCGAGGGAAGTCTGTCTTTCCTCGGCGCTCATCTCGCGGCGGGTCACGTTGTTGTCCGAGCAGGTGAACATGGCGAGGGCCCGTTTGCCGAGCCAGGCGGCGTTGCAGTAGAGGGCGAAGCTCTCCATGTCGGTGGCCGCGCAGCCCAGCCTCGCCCACTTTCTCCAGCCCTCCTCGGGCGCCCGGGCGCTGTAGAGCGAGAAGACGTCGGACGAGAACACACTGCCCACCCAGTGCCTGAGCCCGCGTTCCCTGGTCCTCGCGACGGCGGAGGCGAGGAGATCGAAGTCGGCTACGGGGCTGAAGGTTCCCGGCAGGCCGTACTGGGCGGCGTAGTTCGAATCGGTGCTGGCCGCCATCGCGAAGGCGAGGTCGCCGACCTCGAGCTCCGGCACGAGACCTCCGCAGGTCCCGATCCTGATTATCCTCTCCACTCCGTAAAAAGCGAACAACTCATAGGAATAGATGCCAATCGACGGCGCTCCCATGCCCGAGCCCATGACGGAAACCCGCTTGCCCTGCCAGGTGCCCGTGTAGCCGAGCATGCCCCTGACCGAGTTGAAGGGCTGCGCGTCCTCGAGGCGGGTCTCGGCCAGGTGGCGGGCTCGCAAGGGATCGCCCGGCATGAGCACGGTGGGCGCGATCTGGCCGGGGAGGGCGGAATTGTGGGGCGTCCCCTCGGCGACCCTTCCCTTGTCGCGGGCCGCGGCTTCTCGCTTCGTGTCCATTCCCCCTCCTCAGCTTCCGCTCTTCTCATAGGGCTGGCCGACCGCTCGCGGGGCGTAGTCCTTCCCCGAGAAGGCGACCAGGGTGACGAGTGTGATGACATAGGGCAGTATGCTGAAGAACTCGGGGGGGAGCCGCCGCAGGAACTCGATGTTGACGACATAGATCGCGAAGGCGACGGCGGCGCCGAAGAGGATGGCGGCCCCCGCGACACCCTTGGGCAACCAACGGCCGAATGACACCGCGGCGAGGGCGATGAAGCCCGCGCCGTTGATCATGTTCTCCTTGTACTCGATGGTCTGCGTCAGGACGAGGCAGCCCCCCGCCAGACCGCCGAAGGCTCCCGAGGCGATGACCGCGATGTATCGCATCTTCCGCACGTCGATACCCGCCGAGGCCGCCGCCTGGGGATGTTCTCCGCAGGCCCTGAGGCGGAGCCCGAAGGGTCGCCGATAGAGCACGTACCACACGGCCACCAGGAGTACGAGGGCGATCCAGGCCGTGGGATAGATGCCGCCCCAGCCCGCGGTCATGCCCTGCCTGAAGGAATTGGTGCGCTCGTGGTGAAAGATGACCTGACAGAGGAAGACCGTCACACCGTTGGCCAGGAGGTTGATGCCCGTGCCGGAGATCACCTGATCGGCATTGAGCGTCACCGAGGCGAAGGCGTGGACGATCGAGACCAGGGCCCCCGTCAAGGCCGCCATGGCCAGGGCGATCCAGATGGACCAGCCGGGAAGCGAGGCCTCGAGAAGCACGTGGGTCGTCGCGGCGCTGAAGGCTCCGAAGGCCATGAGCCCCTCGAGGGCGATGTTGACCACCCCCGAACGCTCCGAGATCATGCCGCCCAGGGCGGTGATGAGGATGGGCGAGGCCATCATGAGCACGGAGGGAAGGAGGTTCAGGATCTCATTCATCGCGGGTAGCCTCCTTCCGCGCGCGCTGCTTGGACCGGGCCTCGAGTATCAGCCCGAAGCCCGCGCGAAGCGAGATGAAGACCACCACGAGCCCCGAGATGATGTAGGTCACCTCCTTGGGGATCTGGCGCGACTGCATGAGGGGTTGGGCGGATTGGAGCATGCCGAAGAGGAGGCCCGAGATGAGGGTGCCGGGGGCCGTGCTGTTGCCGACGAGGGCCACGGCGATGCCGGTGAAACCGTAGCCGTCCATGCCCCCCAGGACCCGCCCGTAGCTGAAGGATCCCAGGCTCACGATCGCCCCGGCGAGGCCAGCGAACATGCCCGAGATGGCCATGGCGAGCACCAGGTTCTTCGTCACGTCGATGCCGCCGTAGCGCGCCGCGTCCTTGTTGAAGCCCGTGGCCCGGAGCGCGAAGCCGGTGCGCGTCTTCTCCATGATGAACCAGAAGAAGAGGACGGCGAGGAGGGCGATGAAGAGGCCGTTGTTCAACCGGGACTTGTTGGTGAGGTCGAGGAGCCAATCGTTGGCCAGGCGGGCAGTCTCGGGGAAGTTGGGCGTCTTGTAGGTGTTGGTGCCCGGGATCAGCTGGGTGAGATAGCGGGAGGCGAAGAAAGCGATGTAGTTCATCATGATGGTGGCCACGACCTCGGAAACCGAATAGCGCGCCTTGAGGTAGCCGACGATCCCGCCCCAGAGGGCGGCCGCCGACATGGCCGCCGTCACGGCGAGGATCCAATGCAGGACGGGGACCTGGGGCCCGAGGAGGGCGACGAACTGGGCGGCGGTGAGGCCGACGATGTACTGGCCCTCCCCGCCGATGTTGAAGAGTCCCGTCCTCGCGGCGAAGCCCATGGAGAGGCCGCAGAGGATGAGGGGGACGGAGGCGACCAGCCATTCGCCGATGTATCGGGAGTTCCAGGTGCCTCGAGTGAGATCCCAGCCCGTGAGGACCTGGAAGATCGCCCGGTACATGTTGAGGGGATCCTTGCCGACGGCGATGACGAGGAGGGTGCCGCAGAGGAAGCCGAGGAGGACCACGAGGGCGGAGATGGCGGGATTGGAGGAGGCCACCCGCTCGAGGAAGGTCTTGCCGCCAGCTTTCACGCCGCCCCTCCGGTCCCCGAGGCGCCGGCGCCCGGATCGGTCTGTCCGGGAGCCCTGTGCCCTCCCATCATGGCTCCGATCTCTCGTTCGCTCGCGCCCAGGGCATCCACGATCCCGACGATGCGACCCTTCGAGATCGCCGCGATGCGGTCGCAGAGGGCCATGACCTCGTCGAGTTCGAGGGAGACGAGGAGGACGGCCCTGCCCTTGTCCCTCTCCTCGACGATGCGCTTGTGGATGTACTCGATGGCCCCGACATCGAGGCCCCTGGTCGGCTGGGCCACGACGAGGAGTTCCGGCGACAGGTCGATCTCGCGGGCGATGATGGCCTTCTGCTGATTCCCCCCCGACATCGAGGAGGCCTTGGTCGCCGGCCCCTCCCCGGCGCGGATGTCGAACTGGCGGATCATTTCGAGCGCGTGTTCGGCGATCTTGCGGAAGTTGAGCAGGCCCAGGGCGCCGGAGAAGGGAGGGCGACCGAAGGTCTTGAGCGCGAGGTTCTCGTCGAGGCGGAACTTGAGCACGAGACCGTGCTTGTGGCGGTCCTCGGGCACATGGCCGACTCCGAGGGCGATCCTCTCCCTGATGCTCATCCGGGTGATGTCCCTTCCTTTGAGGAGGATGGTTCCCGAATCGGGTTCGGTCAGGCCGGTGATGGCCTGGATGAGTTCGGTCTGGCCGTTCCCGTCCACGCCGGCGATGCCCACCACCTCGCCGGCCCTCACCTCGAGGTCGAAGTCGCTCAGGGCCGCGAAGCCCTTGGCGTTCCGGACGGTGAGACCCCGCACCGAAAGCACGACCGGACCGATCCTCGCCGCGCCCTTGTCGATGCGGAACTGGACGATGCGGCCCACCATCATCTCGGCCATCCTCTCCTCGCTCGTCGCTGCCACATCCACCGTGCCGATGACCTTGCCCCGCCTGAGCACGGTGCAGCGGTCGGCCGCTGACTTGATCTCGCCGAGCTTGTGGGTGATCAGCACGATGGTCTTTCCCTCGGCCCTGAGCCGTTTGAGGATGCCCATGAGCTCGTCGACCTCCTGAGGCGTGAGAACGGCCGTGGGTTCGTCGAAGATGAGGATGTCCGCGTCGCGGTAGAGGATCTTGAGGATCTCGACACGCTGCTGCATGCCGACCGAGATCGTTTCGATCCGCGCCTTGGGATCGACGTCGAGGTTGTAGAGGGAGGAAAGCGCGGCGACCTTTTTCCCGGCGCTGGCGAGGTCGACGTTTCCGGCGCGGCTGCGCGGCTCGAGGCCGAGGACGATGTTCTCGGTCACGGTGTAGTTGTGCACGAGCTTGAAGTGCTGGTGCACCATTCCGATGCCCAGGGCGTTCGCGTCGTTGGGATCCCGGATGGTCGCGGGCTTGCCCCTGACCAGGATCCGGCCGCCGTCCGCCTCGTAGAGGCCGAAGAGGATCGACATCAGGGTCGACTTCCCCGCGCCGTTCTCGCCGAGGAGGGCATGCACCTCGTTCTCCCTGACCCTCAGGGTGATGTCGTCGTTGGCGACCACCCCGGGGAAGACCTTGGTGATGCCGAGCATCTCGATGGCGTGGTTTTCCATGGTTCTCGAAGCCTCCCTCACTCGGTCGACCGGTCGGGCGGCGAAAACAAAGGGGGGCAGCCTGGCGGATGCCCCCCCTTCGCCGACCGGAAACCGATCGCTCAGTCGTCCTTGGCCTGGAGATTGGCCGGGAAGCCCTTCTGGGTCTTGGCTTCGGCGTACTTGGCGAAGACCTTCAGCTTGCCCGCGATGATCTTGTCCTTCTCGGAGTTGACCTTGGCGACGATGTCCTTCGAAAGGGCGCTGTTCTTGTCCGAGAAGCCGATGCCGCCCGACTTGGTGTCGAAGACGATCTCGCCGGACTTGAAGGTGCCGTTCTTCACGGCGTTGAGGGCGAAGAGGGTGGAAGCCTCGACGCGCTTGATCATGGAGGTGAGGACGGCCGACTTGCCGGGGGCGTACTCGCCGTCGGCATACTGGTCGGAATCGACCCCGATGGCCCAGACATTCTTGCCCGCGGCCCGGTATTCCTTGGCCATGGCGATGGTGCCCGAGCCGGTGAAACCGGCGGCGGAGAAGATGCAGTAGACGCCGGAATCGTACCAGTTCTTGGCCTGGGCCTTGGCGAGCTCGGGCTTGGCCCAGTCGTTGGCGTAGTAGTCGAGGATCTGGGCGTTCGGGATCACCGAGAGGAGGCCCTGGACATAGCCGACCTCGAACTTGGTGATGACGGCCCCGGGGACGCCGCCGATGAAGCCGAACTTGGGATTCTTGATGCCGTCGGCCTTGGCCTTGAGCGCGGCCGCGACGCCGACGAGGTAGGAGCCCTCGTGTTCCGTGAAGGTGGCTTCCATGACATTGGGCTTGCCGACCCAATTCACGTCGACGATGAGGTATTTCTGGTCCGGATAGAGCGGGGCGACTTCGGTGATCGCGTCGGCGAAGGTGAAGCCGGTCACGATGACGAGCCCGTATTTCTCGTCGGAGGCCTGTTTGATGTTGGGGATGTACATGTCCTGGCTCTGGGCCGTGACCACGTCGTAGAGCTTGCCCTTCTTGCTCTGCTTGTCCCAGGTATCGCCGTAGAACTGCAGGATGCCCCGCCAGGCGGCGGCGTTGAAGGACTTGTCATCGACCCCGGACACGTCAGTGAGGAGCCTCGCGGTGGGCTGGGCGGCGACCTGGCCCGCCAGCACCAGGGCCATCGCCACTACGAAAAGACCAAGCAGCACTTTCTTCATCGAACTTCCTCCCGCCTTCATGGCTGGTGGTCTGAGAGACCACGGGTGGAATGATAGAACCGGCCGCGAAGGCCGTCAAGGACGGCGGCCTCCGCGAGGGCGGCCCCCGGACTACATCTCCGCGATCACGTGACCGTGGTAGTACTGGTCCCGCAGCTCCGAGACCTGCTTGTCCCTGAGATAGTCGTCGAAGCTCATGTAGCGGTCGATGACGCCGCCCGGGCAGATCTCCACGATGCGGTTCGCGATCGAGGTTATGAACTCGTGATCGTGGCTCGTGAACAGGAGGACGCCCTCGTACTCGATGAGACCGTCGTTCAGGGCCGTGATGGCCTCGAGGTCGAGGTGGTTGGTCGGCTCGTCCATCATCAGGCAGTTCGCGCCGGAGAGCATCATCCGGGACAGGAGGCAGCGGACCTTCTCGCCTCCCGAGAGGACGCGGATGGGCTTCAACGCCTCGTCGCCCGAGAAGAGCATGCGTCCGAGGAAGGAGCGGATGTAGGTCTCGTCGTCCGATCCCGCCTCCTGCTTGAGCCACTCGGTGATCGAGTCGTCGGAGTCGAAGATGCTCGTGTTGTCCTTGGGGAAATAGGCCTTGGTGATCGTCTGGCCCCAGTAGGTGTCGCCCGAATCGGCCTCGCCCTCGCCCGCGAGGATCTGGAAGAGGGCCGTCTTGGCGATGTGCTCGCGGCCCACGAGGGCGATCTTGTCGCTCCGGTTGACCACGAGGGAGAAGTCCCTGAGCAGCTGGCCGTCCTCGCTCGCCTTGGACAGCTTCTCGATCCTGAGGACGTTGTTGCCGACCTCCCTTTCGGGCTTGAAGGCCACGTAGGGAAAGCGCCGGCTCGAGGGCTGGATGCTTCCGAGATCGAGTTTCTCGAGGACCTTCTTGCGGCTCGTCGCCTGGCGGCTCTTCGAGGCGTTGGAGGAGAAGCGCTGGATGAATTCCTTCAAGTCCTTCGCCTTCTCCTCGTTCTTCTTCTTGAGGTCCTTCTGTTGCTGGACGAGGATTCGGTTCATCTTGTACCAGAAATCGTAGTTGCCGGTGTACATGCGCACTTTGCCGAAGTCGATGTCGCAGGTGTGCGTGCAGACGGCGTTGAGAAAGTGGCGGTCGTGGGAGACGACGATGACGATGTTGGGGAATTCGATCAGGAATTCCTCGAGCCAGGAGATGGAGTCGAGGTCGAGGCCGTTGGTGGGCTCGTCGAGGAGGAGGATGTCGGGATTGCCGAAGAGGGCCTGGGCCAAAAGGACCCGCACTTTTATGCCTTCGTCGACATCCTTCATTTCCTTCTCGTGGTAATGCTCGGGGACGCCCAGTCCGGACAACATGATGGAGGCCTGGGCCTCGGCCTCCCAGCCGCCGAGCTCGGCGAACTCGGCCTCGAGCTCGCTCGCGCGGATGCCGTCCGCCTCGGTGAAGTCGGCTTTCTCGTAGAGAAGTTCCCTTTCCTTCTTGACCGCGTGGAGCCTGGGCCAGCCCATGATGATGGTCTCGAGGACTCCATGGCCCTCGAAGGCGAAGTGGTCCTGATTGAGCGCGGCCATGCGCTTGCCGTTGGGAATGATGATGTCGCCCTTGTCCTGCCGGATTTCGCCGGAAAGGATCTTGAGGAGGGTGGATTTTCCCGCCCCGTTGGCCCCGATGATGCCGTAGCAGTTGCCGGGGGTGAACTTGAGGTTGACGTCCTTGAAAAGCGTGCGCTCGCCGAAGCTGAGCATCAGGTCTGTTACGGTGATCACGGGCGGAGTATTGCAAAATACATCAAGGTTTTCAAGTGGGTGGGCTTGTTTGCGGCGATCGCAGCGAGGCGTTAAGAGTTGTCCGGTCGCTCGCCCCGCCGCCGTTTGATTTTTCTCACGCTTCAGGTTAGTTTGGCTATGCCGCGTGTAAGCGCCGCTCCCAACCAGATCCCGAGGGGGGTTCGCGATGCCCAAGTCTCTGCCGTCCGACCAGAAAAGCAATAAATCCATAGCTTTCCGACTTGTTTTCTGGATCGTGATAGCGGTGACCCTCATCCTGGCGGCGACGGGGAGCATCCAGATGGCGCGGAACAGCGCCGCCAGCGCGAAGGCCCTGAACGAGAGTGTCGCCCGCGCGACCGAGCGGGCGGGCATCAATCTGGGCTCGGCCGTCTGGAATTTCGACACCAAGCAGGCCAGGTTCCTCATCGAAACGGAGCTCAAGGACCTGAACATCGTGGCCATCGAGGTCGTCCAGAAGGGGCAGACCACCCCCTTCGCCGCCTACCAGCGGAAGGGCGCCGAGGTGACGGCCTACACGTCGCCCGGGGATCTGCCCAAGGACCTCCTCTCGGCTCCCTTCAAGGTGATGTGGAACGGCGAGGAGATCGCCTCGGGCAATGTCCACTACACGAAGGAGCTTCTCGAGCGCAGCTCCAGGGCGGAGCTGACCTGGAACATCGCGCAGGTCATCGTCATGGATGTCCTCATCGTCCTCATCGTCTTCCTCCTCCTCAGGGGCCTCGTGACCCGGAGCCTCGTGGAGCTCACCGACATGGCGGCGCGGATAGCCGAGGGGGACCTCACTGTCGAGGTCTCCGAGGCGATCACGCGGAGGCGGGACGAGATCGGGCGGCTCGGCAAGGCCCACCGCGAGATGGTCGACCGGCTCTTCGAGGTCGTGCGCAAGGTGCAGGGCTCGGCCAGGGCCATCGGAATCTCCTCGAACCAGCTCCGGGTCTCCTCGGGACAGATGGCCGAGAGCAGCTCGAGGCAGGCTTCTGTCTCCGAGGAGGTCTCGGCTTCGATCATCGAGATGAACTCCACGATCACCCAGAGCGCCGAGAACGCGATGATGACCGAGAGCATAGCCGTGAAGACCGCCAGCGACATCGAGACGAGCTCGGGCGCGGTCAATCAGACCGTCCAGGCCATGAAGGACATCTCGAGCCGGATAGCCATCATCGAGGAGATCGCGAGGAACACCAATCTCCTCGCCCTCAATGCGGCCATCGAGGCGGCGAGGGCGGGGGAGGCGGGCAAGGGCTTCGCCGTGGTCGCCTCCGAAGTCAGGAAGCTGGCCGAGCGCTCCGCCAAGGCGGCATCCGAGATTTCCCAGCTCTCCGGCAGGAGCATCGCCATCGCCGAGAAGGCCGGGAAGACCTTCGAGGTGATCGTGCCGGACATCCGGAGGACGGCTAGCCTCGTGCAGGAGATCAGCGCGGCGAGCAAGGAACAGGCTTCCGGGACGGACCAGATCACCAAGGCCATCGTGCAGCTCGACGAGGTGATCCAGAGCAACGCCTCGATGGCGGAGGAGATCGCGGGCATCACCGAGGAATTCTCGGCGACCTCCACCGAGCTCGAGGACGTGGTCGCCTATTTCGCCACGGGCGGGGAGGGAGGCGATGACGATCGTCCCGCCCCCGCGCACGAGCGGCTTCCGGCTCCCGCAAGCCGCTGATCCTTGATCCGTATCCCCGAACTCCTTCTTCCCGCCGGCGGTTTCGACGCGGGCATCGCCGCCTTTGAAGGCGGGGCGGACGCGGTCTATCTCGGGCTCGCGGAGTTCTCGGCGCGGAAGCAGGCGCGCAATTTCGACGACCTCGAATACCGGAGGTTCCTCGCGCGCGCGAGGTCCCTCGGCAAAAAGGTCTTCGTGGCCATCAACACGGTCATCCTCGAGACGGAGATCGAAGTCCTCTGCGAGCGCCTGACTTTTCTCTGCCGCTTCGCCCCCGATGCCGTCATCGCCCAGGACTGGGGGCTGGTCAGGCTGCTGCACGAGCGGTTCCCCACCCTCCCCATCCACGCCTCGACCCAGACCGCCATCCAGGACGTGGGGGCCGTGGCCCTCGCGGCCGAACTCGGCGTGGAGCGCGTGGTGCTGCCCCGGGAATCCTCCCCCCTCGATCTCTCCCTCCTGTCCTCGGCCCATCCCGCCATGGAGTTCGAGGTCTTCGTCCACGGGGCCCTCTGCTACTCCTTCTCGGGACTCTGTCTCGCCTCGGGCCTCCTGCTCGGCCGCTCCGGCAACCGGGGGGACTGCGCCCAGCTCTGCCGCTCCTGGTACACCTCGAAGGGCGGCGGCCTCAGGGGCGAGGGCTACTGGTTCAGCATGGGCGATCTTTCCCTCGTCGACAGGTTGCGCGAACTCGCCGAGGCGGGGGCCGCCAGCCTGAAGGTCGAAGGAAGGATGAAGTCGCCGGAATACGTCCATGCGGCGGCCTCCCTCTACCGCGGAGCCCTCGACCGGCTCTCCGGGACCGGCCCTGACGAGGCGGAGCTCGCGCGGAGGCAGGAGACCCTCCTCACTACCTTCTCGCGGAAGACCACTTCGGGCTGGGCGGGCCACCATGCGGGTCTGTCCATCATCGACTCCGGCTACCCCGGACATCGGGGACGGCCCCTGGGCGAGGTCGAGGAGATCGGCCCCTCGGGCTTCGTCGTCCGCCTCGAAACGGAACTGACGCTGAGGGACGGCCTCCAGATTCTCTCGGTCCCCGAGGAGGGAAGCCTCATCGAGAGTCTGCGCTTCTCGGCGGTGGGACTCACGGAGGTCGGGAGCGGGAAGCGCCTGGTCCGGGCCGGGGCTGGGGCGCGTGTCTTCGTCCCCCTGCCGGAGAAGGGCACGAGCGGTCTTTCCCTCCTCCGCCCCGGCGCTGAGATCCAGAGGATCTCCAGCCGCGATCTCGACCGGAGGGTGTCGAGCCAGGAGGAATATCCTCCCGCCCTGGAGCTGCCCGAGACCACCCTCTGCCTGTCGGCGGGCGGGGAGGGGAGGGCCCGCTTCGCTCTTGAAGTCACCCTTCCTCCCTTCACGGGCCTGCCCGAATCGGCCTTGAGCCTGCGACTCCTCGACCCCGAGGAGCTTCCCCTCGACCGGGCACGGCAGGGCGGTGGATTCCAGCGGGCCCTGGAGATCTTCGCCGAGTCCGGCGATCACGACTTCCGCCTCGGCTCCCCGGCCCTCCGGGACGAGCGCGAGCCGGGACTGGCGGAGTCACTGCCCCTCGGTGATCTCTTCATCCCCCCCTCCGCCCTGAAGCGGTTGAAAAACCGGCTCTACGAGGCTGCCTCCCGGGGCCTCGCCGCGCATGCCCGGGCGGTCGCCCGAAGCTCGGCCGCCTGGAGTCCTCCGGAGCGGGTACCGACGGGCCCGGGTCCCTCCGACCCTTCCTGGCCTGCCGCCTATCCTGATCGGGCCGCCCTGGTCTTTCCCGACGAGCGGATAGAGACTGGGTTCCCCTTCGCGACGCCTGCCCTCCTGGCCTCCGGCCGCGATCTTCCCGAGTATGGCGGGCTGCATTGGCTGGCTCTCGCACCCCTCGTCATGGATCTCGCGGAGTACAAGGACCTGGTCGCCGCCCGCATCGAGACCGAGATCGGCGCGGGCCATCGGCTGATGGTGGGGCTTGGAGCCCTCCACCACCTGTCCTGGGCCCGGGAGTTCCTGAGCAGGGCCGAGGCCGCAGGACAGGGAGGGAGCCTGGGCTTTTTCGCCGACATCCATCTCTATGTCGCGAACCGACTGGCCCTGTCGACCTTCGACTCCCTGGTCGGGCATCTCCATTTCGCCTATGCCTGGCTCGAGGAAGACCCCGGCAGCGACCGGCTTCCCTCCCTCGACAGGGAATGGAAGGAGGGGCAGATCGGTCTCGCCCCTGTCGGCCCGGGCTTGAATCCGCCCCTCTTCCTCAGCAAGGCCTGTCTTCTTCGACATCATGTCGCCAAGGGTCACTGCCCGAGTCCCTGCGGGAAACGCCTCCTGACCCTCCTCGAGGATCGCAATCGCCGCTATGTCGCCCTCGTCGAGGACTGCGTCAGCCTGCTCTTCGCCCTGCCATCCGGCCCCTGAGAGCTCCGACCGGGATTCGCCGGTTGTCCTCCGCGAAGGCGAAAGTTATGCTTGGAGCATGCGGATCCTCCTCCTCTCCGATCTCCACGGCGATCACGGGCCCCTCCTCCGGCTTCTCGCCGAGAGAAGGGACTTCGAACTCGTCCTCATCGCGGGCGATCTTACGGAATTCGGGGGCGAGAGGGAGGCCAGGGAAATCCTCGCGCCTCTCCGCGCCTCCGGCCTGCCCCTGGCGGCGGTGAGCGGTAACTGCGACCGCGAGGGAGTGAGGCTATGGCTCGAGGAGGCGGGACTCTCGGCCGAGGGGCGCTGCCTCACCCTCGACGGCCTCAGGATCGCGGGGGCCGGGGGAGGCCTCCATCGCCACGGCCTCACGCCCTTCGAACCTACGGAAGACGAGCTCGAGGCCAACCTGGAAGGAGCCCTGGGGTCTTGTACGGGGGAGGGCCGGCCCCTCCTCGTCCTTACCCACACGCCGCCCAACGGGACAGCCCTCGACCGGAGGGGCAACTCCCATGTCGGATCCCACGCCTTCCGTTCCATCCTGGCATCCCGGGTTCCCCTCCTCTGGGTCTCGGGCCACATCCATGAGGCTCGATCGCTCTCGGTCCTCGGGGCGACCACCCTCGTGAATCCCGGCTCGCTCCGCGAGGGCTTTTTCGCGACGGCGGATCTGGAAGTGGAAGGGGAGGGCGGTCTGCCGCGGATCAAGGTCCGCCTCGAAGAACTGTCGGGACGAAGGCGACCCTAGAAACCGGAGGCGCCCTCTCAGGCGCCTCCGGATGCGGACTCAGCGGCCCCGCGTGTTGTAGAGATAGTTGAAGTAGTCCATGCCTGTCGAAAGGGTCTTCGAGAAGGCAGGAAGGGTGAGCTTGTAGGACTCGAGGGCTCTCCAGAAATCGAAGAAGGATACGTCCCGTCCGTAGGTTTCGGCGAAGATCCGCGTCGCCTCGGCGTCGGCCTTGCCCTTCGCGGTCTCGGACTTCTCGTAGGCGCCCGAGAGGATCGATCGCTTCTCGTTCTCGAGCTTGCCGAGCCACTCGGCCTTCTTGCCCTCGCCGTAGCTGCGGAAGGCCTGGGCGATCTGGCTCCTCTCCTTGATCATGCGCTGGTAGACGCTCTCGGTGAGCTCGTCCGAGTACTTGATCTGGCGGGGGATGATGTCGATGACCTCGATGCCGAACTGGGGCATGATGGGCTTCACCGAGGAAAGCATGTCGTCCGAAAGCCTCTGCCTTCCCTTCTCGATGTTCTCGTGCTGGATGTCGCTCTGCGTGAGCTGGTCCAGGGCGGCCGAACCCTCGGCGTCGCCGGTGACGAAGCTCTCCTTCGTCGTCGTCCCCACGAGCTCGTTGGAGTTGCGCACGGCTTCGCGCAGGTAGTTGGCCGAGATGACGGTGCGCACGGCGCTGTCGATGACGTCGTCGAGGCGGCCGTAGGCGTTCTCGATGGTGCTCACCGACTCGTAGAAGCGGGCCGGATCGACGATCTTCCAGCGGGCGGTCATGTCCACCCAGATGAACTGGTTTTCCTTGGTCTGGATGCGCTCGGGCGCGCCGTCCCAGGCGAGGATCCGTTTGGGGAACTTGGCGACGACATCGAGGAAGGGCGAGCGCATCTTGATGCCGGCGTTGGTCTCGGTCTTGACGATCTTGCCGAGGCGGACGAGGACGGCCTGTTCGCCCTCGGCGAGGATGTAGAAGGGACCCATGGCGACAAAGGCGATGGCGAACACCACGAGGGCGGCGAGGATGGCGATCAAACCCTTTTTCATTGTGTTCCTCCCGCGCTCGCGCCGCCGGTCTTGTCCAGATTCTTGATCGGCAGGAAGTTGGGCAGGGACTTGTCGATCAGCTCGACGTTCTTCGAGTCCTTGAAAACCTCTTCGATCATCTCGTAGTAAAGGCGCTGGCGGGTCACCTCGGGGGCCTTGCGATACTCGGTGAGGACCGAGGCGAAGCGGGCGACGTCGCCCTTGGCCTTGTTGACGCGCTCCGTGGCGTAGCCCTGGGCGATCTCGATCATCTGGTCGGCCTGGCCGCGGGCCTTCGGGATCTCCGCGTTGTAGGCTTCCTTGCCCTCGTTGATGAGGCGGTTCATGTCCTGGATCGCCTTGTTGACGTCCTCGAAGGCGTCCTGGACTCCCTTGGGCGGCGTGATGGTCTGGAGCTGGACCTGAGTCACCTGGATGCCCATGCCGAAGCTCTGGAAGATCTTGTTCATGGTGGAGACCGACGTGTCCTGGATGGCCTGCCTCTCCGGCCCGATGACACCCAGGATGGTCCTGTCGCCCACGAGGAGGCTGATCACCGACTGGGAGATGTCCCGGATCGTCTTGTGCCGGTCCTCGACGTTGAAGAGCCAGGCCTTGGGATCGACGATGCGGTACTGGATGATCCACTCGACGTCCACGATGTTGAGGTCCCCGGTGAGCATGGTCGATTCCTCGGGGTACTCCTGGTTCGAGTAGGTGGTCTGCTGGCCGTTCTTCTCGGACCTGAAGCCGAATTGCTCGGTCTGGACCACCTCGGTCTTCACGAGGTAGCTCTGCTGGATCCCGAAGGGGATCTTGTAGTGCATTCCCGGCTCGGCGACATAGGTGAATTTCCCGAAGGTCGTCACCACGCCCCGCTCAGTCTGGTCGACGATGAAGAAACTCGTCCCCAAGAAAGCGAGAACCACGACCACCCCGATCACGAGGAAGATGAACGATGCCTTGATCGTCCCCTTCCACTTCGGGATGGACCCTAGTACTGAAGCCATGATTTCCTCCTATCGTTCCGTATGCGTGCTGTCGGCTATGGAAAAGGAGAAGCGGGTCGCGCCCAGGCGCGCCCGGTCGAGAGCCGAATCGAGTTCCGCGGGGCTCGCGCCCGCGAGGAGGACCGCGCGGAAATCCACGGGGAGGGGAGCGAGGATCTCGGGCGGGCAATCGGGGAAGGGCCGGTCCTCGAAGGCCAGGCGCCAGGCATGGAGGAGGTAGCCGCGATCGAGGAGGCTTCCTCCGTACTTCGAGTCGCCGGCCAGGGGATGCCCGTGGTGGGCGGCCTGGGCCCGGATCTGGTGGGTCCTTCCCGTGCCTATCGAGATGAGGGCGAGGGTCCTGTCTCCGAGTTCGAGGAGGGGAAGGCAGGAGGACCGGGCCTCCCTCCCTCCCTCCTCGCCGGGCCCGGCGACTCGGGAGCGCCTTTCTCCGGAATCCCTGACTAGGGCGTCCTCCCAGAGCTCCGTGTTCTCCATGCGGCCGTCGAGGAGGGCCAGGTAGGACTTGTGGACAAGGCCGCGGGCGAGAAAATCCGAGAAGATCCTGGCCCCGCGGGCGCTCCTCGCGAAGGCCACGAGGCCGCTCGTGTTGCGATCGAGACGGTGGAGGGGGCCTTGGACGAAGGAGAGGGAATCGGGGTCGGCGACATCGCCGGAGCCTCGGACCAGATCCTCGAGGGACCCGGCCCCGGCCTCGCCACCATGGACGAGGAGGCCCCGCGGTTTGTCGAGGAAGACGAGGTCCCTGGTACGGAAGACGACGAGGGACTCATAATCGGAGCTGGCCGCCGAGGGTTCACCGGAGGCCTTCGAGTTCCCGTCGCCGGCCCTTCCGGGACCGTCCTCCCCGAAAAGGGAGGCATCGACGCTGATCGAGGCGCCCGGGACGAGGCGGTCCGAGGGAGAGGCCTTTCTGGAGTCGACCCTGATCCGCCCCGACCGGAGCGAGGCATAGATCTCCGAGAGCCCCCGCGTCGGCAGGAGCCTTTTCAGGACACGGTCGAGCCTCCGGCCCGCGTCGTCCTCCCCCGTCCTGAACACCCTGGCTTCGCGCACGCCCCTACTGTAGGGCCAAGGCCTCGTATTGACAAGGATGGGGCCCCTGCAAGATTATTGAGCGATGACGGACAGGGTCCATCTCGCGGGCGACTCCTTCTTCTCGAGCCCGGTATTCCTTGCCGCGATCTCGAGCCTCCTCCTCGCCCAGTTCATCAAAGCCCTCATCAACCTCTTCAGATGGCGCGACCTCTCCCTCCGCGAGACCCTCGTCACCTTCATGTGGAAGACGGGGGGGATGCCCTCGAGCCACAGCTCCCTCGCGGTCTCGATCGCGACCTCCATCGGCATCCTCGATGGTACCAATTCCAATGTCTTCGTCCTCGCCCTCTTCTTCGCCCTCGTGGTGGTCCGGGACGCCATGGGCGTCCGGCATTCGTCGGGACTCCAGGCGAGGGCCCTCAACGCCCTCGGCCGCAGGTTCGCGACCCGCTTCGGCGAGCCCTTCACCCCCGTGAAGGAAGTGATGGGCCACAACCCCGCCCAGGTAGTCGTGGGCGCGGTGCTCGGGTTCTTCATCGCCGTCGCCTTCTGCACGCTGTAGGCGTACCCTGAAGACTCCTCCTACCCTCCGGTATCTCCTCGGCCTCGCCCTCTGCCTTTCAGCCGCCGCCCTGTTCTTCCTCCCGGCAGCCCGGGCCCAGCCCTGGCGGGGCTGGACAGTCCTCGTCCTCTCGCCCGGGACCGATCGTGGCGCGGCGCTGCGCCTCCTTGCCGCCGAAGGTTTCGGCGCGCCCCTCTCCGCCGCCACCGATTTCGAGGAGGTCGCGGACTACTCGGGGAAGCTCGTCGCCCTTCCCCTCGAGACTCTCGGAGCGCATTTGCTTCCCGGCGATCCCCGACTCGATCCCTGGTTGCGCGCCGCCCCCGGCTATTTCGCCGCCGACCTCGGCGGTGAAAGCAGGGAGCTCTGGTACGTCCGCCTCTCCACGCCCTTCTCCGCCCTGTCCGGGAAGGCGCTGAAGGCTCTCGAAGGTCTGGGTGTCCTTTCCCCGGTCCTCGAGGCGGGAGCCTCGTCCCTGGCGCGGGGCCTCGGTCTGGCCCTGGCTCTCCTCGCCCTCGCCCTCCTCCTCGCGGAACAAGGCCCCAGGCTGGCAATCGCCCTCCTCTGCCTTCCCTGGCTCCTCCTCGCCCAGGTTGGAGGTCCGGCCTCCCTTGCCTTCTCCGGCCTCCTCGCCATGCCGGCCCTCGCGCGCCGGGGGGCTTGCCTGCCCGTCTGGGAGGAGGGGGGCTGGCCCTGGAAGGCGGACGCGTTGCGACCGCTTTTCCCAGGCCTCCTGGCCGCTTCCTATCCCCTCTACGGCGCCTTCCTCCTGGCGCCCAATCTGCTCTTATCCTTTTCCCTGGCGGCCCTCGCCTCCCTTTCCCTCCTCGCGGCCACCCGGATTCCCTCCTTCCTCCTGCCTCCGGGCGGGAGGAAGCGCCCCTTCGTTCCGCTGCGGATCCGGGGGGGGAGAAGGCCTGTGCTTCCCCCGCCCCGCCTGCCCCAGGTAGCCGCGGCCCTCCTTCTCCTCGGGCTTGCGCTCCTGCCCCTTGGGATCAGCCCCGGCGCCCAAGCCGGATGGAGCTCCGTCGCGGCAGGCCTGAGCCTGCCCCTACCTCAGCGAAGCGCCGCTCCGGCCGGGGGGGGCTCCGCAGCCCTCCCCGGCCTCGAGGAGTACCAGGCCCACCTCGCGACGCAGCGGGAATTTTTCAACCGCCCCCTGCCTTCGCCCCAGGGCGAGGCCGCGCCCGGGGGTCCCTTTGCCAAGACCGCCGGCCCTCGTCGGGTACCGGCTCCCCCCGACCCGATCAGTCTCGAGAGGCTTCTCGCCGACCAAGGCCGGGGCCTCCGAGTCCAGGTGGGCTCCGCCGGAGCCTGGAAAGGGCCCCCGCTTGCACCTGGGGCCGTCATCTTGTATATACTTCCTCTGATAGCGGCCTTCACCGCCGCTTTCATCCGCGGCGGTCGGCCTGTCGCGAAAACCCGGAAAACGACTTGAAGGCATTCATGGCTCCAGCGCCCGTGCGCGTCCCCTACGATCATCACCGGAACTGGGAGTATTCCTTGCCGGTTCCCAACGCCTGCCTTCCCCCCACCGCGTGGATCCTCCTCAAGCAGCAGGCCGGCGCCGCGTCGCGCCGCGTCGTGGAGCCGGGGGACTACGTCCGCGAGGGGATGGCCATAGGCGTGCCGTCGGGCGAGGGGTCGGCCTATGTCCATTCGCCCATCCCCGGAGTGGTGATAAGCGTCGCCAGAGTGCGCCTGCCCGAGGGCGGAAGCTGCGAATCGGTCCGCATCGCCCTCGGCGGAAGCTTCGACAAGCTGGGAAAGAAACCGGAGAAATACCGCTGGGAATCCATGAAGCGGCAGGACCTCCTCCAGACTCTCCGGGAAAAGGGTGTCGTCGAGGCCTCCGAGAGCGGCAGGCCAGTCGCGGAACTCCTCGCCCGGCCCGGTCATCGCGAGATCCTCGTCGATGCCCTGGACGAGGAACCCTATGTGCACACCGAGACCGCCATCTTCCGCAGCCGCCCCGAGGAGGTCCTCGAGGCGGTGAGGATCGTGGCAAGGGTGCTGGATCTCGGGGCGGCGCGGATCCTCGCGGCTTCTGCCTATCCCTTCCTCAACGGAAGGCTGTCGGCCCTCCTCGCCAAAAAGGAACAGGGCGAGGCGACCATCGAGCTGAAACACACGGCCGGCCGCTATCCTCTCCTGCCCCGGGGCAAGGAAAACTCCGCAGCCACCGGACCCGGCAACGCGACTCTCATCCTGAGACCTTCGACCCTCGTCGCCATCTACGATGCCATAGTCCATGCCAAGCCCTTCGTGGAGCGCTTCGTCACGATCGCGGGGGGAGCCATCAAGAGACCCCGGGTCCTCAAGGCGAGGATCGGAACTCCCATCGGGGATCTCGTCGAGGAATGCGGCGGCTTCCAGGGGGCCCCCGAGCGCCTCGTGCTCGGAGGGCCCTTCACCGGCCTGCCCGCCAAGGATCTGGACATGCCCCTCACGAAGACGACGGGAGCCGTCCTCGCCCTCCTGCCCTCCGAGACGAGGAAGGGAAGGGTCAGGGCCTGCATCCGCTGCGGGCGCTGCGCCGAGCATTGTCCCGTGGGGCTCGACCCCGAGGCTATCTGGAGGGCCCTGTCCGTGGGCAGGTCGGCCGAGGCCAGGGAGCTGGGCCTGGATGATTGCATCTCCTGCGCCCTCTGCTCCTACGTCTGCCCCTCCCGCATCGCGCTTTCCCAGAGCTTCGTCGCCCGGCTCGGCGCTCCGGAGGCCTCGGTATGAAGCCGGCCCCCGCCCTCCTCGTCGGCGCCGCACCCTTCATCCACGAAGCGGCTTCCGCGGCCTCGTCGACCTGGCTGACCTTCTTCCTCCTGGTCCCGAGCCTTCTCTTCTCGGCCCTGGCCTTCGGAGCCGGCATCTTCCTCGTCGCCGGGACGGCCCTCGTCTCGGCCCTGGCCGCGGATGCCCTCCAGGCGCTCTGGCGACGGCGCTTCGAGCTTTCGGACGGAAGCGCCGCCCTGACAGGCCTTCTCGTGGCCTTCTTCATGCCTCCCGGCGTTGCCCTCTACATCCCCGCGGCCGCGTCGCTCTTCGCCGTCCTCGTGGTGAAGGGCGCCTTCGGAGGCCTTGGTAACAATTGGATGAATCCGGCCCTCGGCGGCCTCCTCTTCGCCTGGCTCAACTGGCCCGCGGCCCTGACCGGGGGAGACGCCCAGGCCCTGGGAGGCTTCGGGACCCTGGTGTCGGGCATGGATTCCACGGTCACGCGCGCCCTCAACCTCTTTCCCTTCTCCCTCCTGGGTTCCGAGCTCCCGGCCGGCTATTTCGGTCTCCTCATGGGGGCGAAGTCCTCCTCGATAGCGGAACTGTCCGGCTTTCTCATCCTCGCTGCCTCCGTCGTCCTCGTCGCGCGGAAGGTGATCCGCTGGCAGATACCGGCCTCGATCATCGCCGCCTACCTGGGCTTCCGCTGGATATTCGGGGGCCTGGCCCAGGGAGGAGGGTACTTCGGCGGCGACGCCCTCTCCTCCCTCTTCTCCGGGAGCATCCTCCTCGTCGCCTTCTTCATGGCCACCGACCCGGTGACCTCACCCTCGAGGCGGCCCGCGATGACCCTCTACGGGATCGGCGCGGGAGCCCTTGCCGGATTCCTTTCCGGCAACGGGAGCGGCCTCGGCCCCCTCGCCACCGCCATCCTGGTCATGAACTCCCTCGTTCCCCTGCTTGAGGGCAGAAAAGGGCGCAGGACAGCCTCGAGGAGGACGGCGTGAAACAGGATGCCAGGGGAGTCCTCCTCGAGAATTTCATCTTCGCGATGATCGTCGCCTTCCTCGGCCTGGCTGTGACCGTGATTATCCAGACCCTGCCCGCCCTCCGCTTTAGGGAACTGGAGGGGCTCTTAGCGTCCCAGGTGGGCGAGACCGCCCCGGTCCTCGTCAGGCTCCGGCCGCCCGCGCCCGGCGCTCAGGTCTATCGCTGGAAAAGGGGAGGGGAGGCCCATTTTGGCACCCTCCTTCCCTACGGCGAGGAGGGGCGGGCCAGCCTCGTTTTCGTCCGTTTTTCCTCGGAGGGGCTCATCGAGGGAATAGCGCGGGTGAGTAGCGGGAAGGTCGGAAGCCGGGACGGAGCGACGGATCGCTTCGCGGGCTACATCGGCAAGGGCGCGAAGGATCTATCCCCCGCCGACCTGGGGGCCGACCAGCTCGACGCGACCGGTTCACCCTTCGCCACCTTGGCCTTCGCCCACGACCTCGCCGCTCTTTCCCTTTCCATCGCCAGCTCAGGAGGAGGGACGCGATGAACGCCAGGACTGCCTTCGTTCCCAATCCGGCCCTGGTCGGCTTTCTCGGGCTCACGCCCCTCGTCGTCGTGACCGCGAATTTCTCCACGGGACTTCTCCTGACCCTCATCACCGCCCTGGGAGCGGTCCTGGCCGCAGCCTTCGCGGTCTTCGTCCGGACCTCCTTCCCGGCTCGCCTGGGTCTCGTGGCCCAGATCGTGTTCCTCGCCTTCTACGTCCTCCTCGTGGGGCTCCTCGTGCAGGCCTGGTCGCCCGTCGCGGCCGCTGCCCTGGGCATCTATCTTCCCCTCACCGCTGTGAACGGGCTTCTCCTCCACGAGATCCGTCGGGGAGGGGCCAAGGATTCGCCGCGCTTCCGCACGACGCTCGTCTCGGCCCTCGGCTACCTGATGGTCGGGATCTCCCTCTCCCTGTTCCGCGAGGTGCTCGGTCAGGGCACCCTCGGACTCCCCGGCCCGGGGCTCGGGAACGAGGCCCTCAGAATCTTCGCGGAGGCTCCCCTTCCCCTCCTCGCCACGCCGGCGGGCGGCTTCATGTCCTTGGCCCTTTTCGCCTCCCTCGACCAGCTGGTCCTGGCGAGGCCGCGGAGGAGCGAAGCATGAGCTGGCTCGGCATCGTCTTGGTCTCGGTCTTTTCGGCCAATGCCCTTCTTGTCTACGGCTTCGGCATCGCCGAGGCGTCCCGCCCCCGCGAGGCCTTGGCGCCTTTGTCCCTTCTCGCCCTCGGCGCGGCGACCCTGGCCTCCTCGGCCCTCCTCTGGCTGGCGCGGACCTTCCTCCTCGAGCCCCTCGGTCTGGTTCGTTTCGAGGTGCTGGTCTTCGTCCTCGTCATCGCCCCCCTTCTCAAATACCTGTCGCAGGCGGCCTCCAGGGACAGTGCCACGCCGATAGGCTCCTTCCTGGCTCGCGTCGACGAAGCGATGATGAGCAGCCTCGTGTTCGGGATAGCCCTCGTCGCGACCCGCTCGGGCTTCTCGCTCGGCGAGGCCCTCCTCGCCTCCGTCGCCTCCTCCCTGGGGTTCGGAGGAGCCTTCGCCATCCTCGGCGGGATCAGACGGAGGCTCGAGCTCTCCGGCCTGCCCCGGGGTTTCAGGGAGGGGCCGGCCCTCCTCCTTTCTGCGGGGCTCCTCGCCATGGTCTTCTCCGGAATCGACGCGCGCCTCCTCGCGGGCCTGGTGAAGTGACATGGCCTGGACCATCTATCCGATAACCTTCGGCCTCGCGCTCCTCGCCGGCCTCTTCGTCGCGGTCTTCGGAAGCTCCTTCAGGAAACGCGCCCTCGCAGGAGGGCCCGAGCTGGGCCTGAGGGCGGCCCTGCCCGGCCATGATTGCGGACTCTGCGGCAGTTACGACTGCAAGGGCTTCGCCCGCCTCCTCGTTTCGGGCTCCGGCGATCCCGGTCGCTGCCTGCCCGGCGGAGGGGATACGGAATCCCGGCTCCGCGCCCTCCTCGGCGAAAAACGCGCGAAGCCCCAGGTCGCCGTCCTGCGCTGCTCCGGCGACGACTCCTCGGCCGCCCGCCTCTTCGCCTACGAGGGAGCCAGGGACTGCCTGGCCGCGACGAGAATCCACGGCGGCCCCAAGGCTTGTGGCGAGGCCTGTCTCGGCCTGGGAAGCTGTGTTCCCCTCTGCCCCCTCGAAGCCATCCGGGTGGAGAAGGGGCTGGCGATCATCGACCCCGAGCTCTGCACCGGCTGCGGGCTCTGCGTCGAGGCCTGCCCCCCCAGGGTCATACATCTTCTCCCCCGCGACCGCGACTGGTACATCGCCTGCAACTCCACGCGTCCGCCCGCCGAGAAGGTCGCGGTATGCCGGAGTTCCTGTACGGCCTGCGGCGAGTGCGAGCGGCACTCCGACGAATGGCAGTTCGCCCTGCAGGGCAACCTCGCGGCCTTCACGGGTCAGGCGGGTCTCTCCGACAAGGGGATCGCCGCGGCGGCGGCAGTCTGTCCCACCTCCGTGATCCGCCACGCCGGGGCCGAATCGCGGCGCCGCAAGTCTTCCTGAGCCGGCGACGCCGCGCTATACTCCGCCAGAGTCGATCAAGGAATACCCAACGATGGATCAGTGTCCGGTCATTTTCGGTACCTGGAACCACCTCCCCGACGGCAGCCCGGCCACCCTCTTCGAGGACAGCTACCAGGTCTGCTGGAGGCCCTTCCTCTCTTCCTTGTATCGCTTTCCCGAGATCAGCGCCGCCCTCCACTACTCCGGCACCGTGCTGACCTGGCTCCAGGCCAACCATCCCGAATTCATCATGCTCCTCGAGGAGATGTCCAACCGCAAGCAGATCGAGCTCATAGGAGGCGCCTTCTTCGCCCCCCTCCTTCCGATGATCCCCTCCTCGGACCGCGTGGGTCAGCTCGAGTACCTCACCACCTTCATTCGGAAGCATTTCGGCCGGCGCCCGCGCGGGGCCTGGACCCAGGAATACGCCTGGGAACCGAGCCTGCCCTCCACCTACCAGACCTGCGGCCTCGACTTCACCTTCCTCTCCCACGAGATCTTCGAGGCCATCGACGAGGATCCGGGCCATCCCGTGGTCGCTGAGGACCAGGGCAAGACCATCACCGTCTTCCCGGTCTTCGGTCTCGAACCCTCGCCCCAGGGGCAGCGCGGCCTTCACGACACCATCACCCGGCTCAGGTCCCGTCACGGTAAGGCCGCCCTTCTCACCGTGATGTTCCCCGGCGGCATTGCCCGGGGCCTCTGGGAGGCCAGCGGGCTCGAGTCCCCCGACCTCCTCTTCGAGACGGCCTTCGCGGCGATCCAGAAGGACGGCGGCACCTACGAGACGACCACCCCGGGCCGCTGGCTCAAGACCGCGCGCGAGCTCGGTCGGGCCTACTTCCCCAGTTCGGGCTCCCGTCTCCTCTCCGAGCGGAGCGCCCCCGTCCCGCGGCCCGGAGCGAAGGAGGCCGGCTTCCTGCCCTATTCCCCTCGCCGCCTCCTCCTTCGCTATCCCGAGAGCGCCGCCCTCTATTCCAAGATGCATTACGTGCGCATCCTGGTGAGCCAGCTTCGCGGGGACAAGTCGAGGAGGAAGAGCGCCCAGGAGGAGCTCTGGAAGGGCCAGTGCGGAGACGCCTACTGGCACAGCGACTCCGGCGGCCTCCTCAGTCTCCCGGTCCGGGCCTCGGCCTACGCCTCCCTCATCGAGGCGGAGAAGACGACGCGTCACAAGGGTTCCTTCGTGCCCGGCATAATCCGCACCGACCTCGATTTCGACGGCGAGAAGGAGATCGTCTTCCAGGGTGTCGAATACAACGCCTATCTCAGCATGCGCGAGGCGGCCCTCGGGGAATTCGACTCGCTGCGAAGCTTTACCAATTATGTCAATGCCCTCGAAGGCGGCGACTCGCGCCGTCGTCTCCTCTGCTTTCTCGACCAGGTCGGACCCAAGGGCGCCTTCGGACCGGACGGCGCCGGGACCCATCCCTGCAACTATGCCCTGGTCGAAGGCGGGCGGCCCTCGATGACCGCCAGCTTCGCGGGAGCCTTGGCCGGCCGCGCGAGCCAGGGCGCGAGGACCTTCAGCGTCGAGAAGACCTTCTCGTTCCGCCGGGAGAATCTCGGTGTCCAGTACTGCGTGACGAGCCAGACCGAGGAGGCTGCCGACCTCCGCTTCTGCACCGATCTCAATCTCGCCGTCGGACTCGAGCCCTCCGATGTCGAGATCATCCATGGCGACCGGCGCGTGCTGGGTTCTCCCGAGTCTCCCGAGACCGCCGAGTTCGGGCCGGTCTCCTCGTTCACGATCGTCAATGCGAGGGCGGGTGAGCGGCTCGAGTTCCGTTCCGACCGACCCTTCCACGTCCGCGTCCTCCAGCTCCATCTCGGTGCCCGCATACACGACCGCGAGGAGCGGCTCTTCCAGGGCACCCGCCTCACCCTGGGCTGGGACCTGGAGGCGGGTCTGGGCCGCGAACCAGCCTTCTCCCTCACGATGGAACTCGCGAAGAACTGAGGCGGGAGGCGGGGCTCACCGCGAGCCTCATGCGCTCCGTCGAAGGGGAGCGCTTGTTTCCGACGCGGCCGATGGGCTAGTATCGCGCCATGCTTTCCGCTCCCTCGCAGCCTCCCTCGGCGCCACCCTCTCCCTCCCTTCTCCCTTCACCCCTCCGGGGGCTCCGGATCTTCCTCGTCGGCGCGAAGGGCACGGGCATGACAGCCCTCGCCGAGATACTCGCGGCCAGGGGAGCCCACCTCTCGGGCTCCGATGTCGCGGACACCTTCTACACCGACGCCATCCTCGCAGGACTCGGCATGAAGCTCGGGGTCGGTTTCGAAGCCTCGACCCTCCCCGCCGCCTGCGACCTCGTGATCCATTCGGCGGCCTATCCCCGGGAGAGCAATCCCCAGCTCCTCGAAGCCGCCCGGCGCGGCCTTCCCGTCCTGAGCTATCCTGAGGCCCTCGGAGCCCTCTCCCGCCTCCAGGATTCCTCGGGCATCGCCGGCGTCCACGGCAAGACGACGACGACGGCCCTCGCCGGCTCCCTCGTGGCGGCCCTCGCCCTGCCCGCCACCACCATCGCCGGCTCGGCGGTCTCGAGCTTCGCCACACCGGGCTTTCCGGCCCGCTCGACGAGGATCGTCGGGGATCGCTACCTCATAGCCGAGACCTGCGAGTACCGCCGCCATTTCCTCCACTTCTCGCCGCGGCGCATCGTACTGACGAGCATCGAGAGCGACCACCAGGACTTCTTCCCGACCTACGCCGACATACGCCAGGCCTTCCTCGACTACATAGCCTCCCTCGATCGGGGAGGGAGCCTCATCTACTGCGCCGACGATCCCGGCGCCACTTCGGCCGCCCTCGAGGCCGGGGCCGCCCGTCCGGACCTCAGGCTCCTGCCCTACGGCGAGTCGGCCTCCGGGGACTGGAGACTGGTCGAGTTCAGGTCGGGCGAGGGCAGGAGCGACTTCCGCGTCGCCGGAATCGAGAGGACCTTCAGCCTCCGCGTGCCGGGACGGCACGTGGTCCTCGACGCCGTCGCGGCCCTCGCCCTCGCCACGGAAATCCTCGCGACCGAGGAGGAAAGGGAAGCCTCCGCCTCCCTCATCGACAGTCGACGCTCCGAGGTCCTCGCCGCCGCCCTCCTGGCCTTCGCCGGTTCCAAGCGCCGTTCCGAGATCCTCGGCGAGGCCCGGGGAGTCCTGTTCATGGATGATTATGGCCACCACCCCACGGCCATCGACCTCACGATCAGGGGCATCAGGGACTTCTGGCCCTCGCGCCGCCTCGTCGTGGATTTCATGTCCCACACCTATTCCCGCACCAAGGCCCTCCTTCCCGAATTCGCGGCTGCCCTCGACGGGGCCGACGAGGTGGTCCTCCACGGGATCTACGCCTCGGCCCGCGAGGCCCCCGACCCCGCCGTGAGCGGTGTCATTCTCGCCGAAGCCGTCAGGGCCCGGGCGACCTCGGCTCGGCATGCCGGGAAGGTCACCTATGTCGATTCGCCCCTCGGTGCCCTCGATGCCCTCGCCGCGAGTCTCCGGCCGGGCGATCTCTTCCTGACCATGGGGGCCGGCGACAACTGGAAGCTCGGCGCAACCCTCCTCGAGCGCCTGCGGGGCGAGGAGGGGCGAGCATGATCCGGAGCATGACCGGCTACGCCCACGCCGACTTCGCCGAGGGCGGCATCCTGGGCAGCCTGGAGCTCAAGTCCTGGAACAACCGCTACCTGGACATATCGGTCTCCCTTCCCTCCTGGCTCTCCCGTCTCGAACCCCGGCTCCGGGACTTCCTGTCTGCGCGCATCGTGCACGGCAAGGTCGATCTCTCCCTCAGGGCCCGGAGTCTGGACCTGCCGGTGCGCGCCGGGGCCGATCTCGCCGCCGCCCGGGCCCTGGCGGCCGTGGCGAGGCAGGTGGCCGAGGCCGCGGGCATCGAGGAGCCCCTGAAGCTCGCCGACATCCTCCAGGTCGAGGGCATCCTCAACTTCGAGCGGGAGATCGACGAGGGCAGGGTCTGGAGCCTCGTGGAACCCGTCCTCGGCGGCCTCTTCGCCGACTACGACCGAGCGAGGCTGGAGGAGGGGGCTGTCCTCTCCGCGGACATCCTCGCCAATCTCTGCCGCATCGAGTCGGGTCTCGACGTCGTCAGGGAACTCGTGCCGGAGATCGAGCGCAGTCTCAAGAAGACGGTCCAGGACCGCTTCGCGGAGATCCTCGGCGAGGCTGCCGGCGAGGGCCGCATGCTAGCCGAGGTCGCGAGCCTCCTCATGAAGTACACGATCAACGAGGAAGTGGTGAGACTGGGAGCCCATTGCCTCTCCTTCCGCAAGACCCTCGCGACCCAGGAAGCCCCCGGCAAGAAGCTCGACTTCCTCTGCCAGGAAATCAACCGCGAGGTGAACACCATCGGCTCCAAAAGCATGCTCCTGCGCGCCTCGGAGACCGTGGTCGAACTCAAGGACGCTCTCGAGAACATCAGGGAACAGCTGCGCAATGTCGAATAGGGAGAGTGAATGTCGGAAATAGTGGCCATTTCGGGGAAGTCGGGCTGCGGCAACAGCACCGTGAGCGGGCTCGTAGCGTCCAAGCTCGGCTTCACCCTCGTGAACTATACCTTCAAGAACCTGGCCGAGGACGAGGGCCTCACCTTTGCGGAGGTGATGAGGCGGTCGAGCCAGGACGATCATTTCGACCGAAGCGTCGACGCGAGGCAGGTCGAGGAAGCGAAGAAGGGGAGGCGCGTCATAGGCTCGCGCCTCGCCGTCTGGATGATCGGGGAGGCCGCCGATCTCCGCGTCTATCTCTGGGCCAGCCCCGCCGTCAGGGCCATGCGCATACATGACCGGGAGGTCAATGCCCTCTACGGAGATCCCGAATACACCCGCGAGCGCGATCTCGCCGACCATGTCCGCTACCAGCGACTCTACGGCATCGACAACGACGACTATGCGGGCGTGGATCTCGTCATAAACACCGAGCGCCTCCATCCCGAGGCCATCGCGGACCTCATCGTCGCGGCCTACCGCCTTCGCCGCGGCGAGCAAGGCTGAGAGGGGCGCCGTGGCCCTCGAACGCCGGGACTTCGGCCGCCTCGCCGGGGGAGAAGGAGTCTCCCTCTGGACCCTGGGAAAGGGAGAACTCGAGGTCGAGGTCATGGACTATGGAGCCACCCTCGTCGCCCTCCGACTGCCTCCGAAGGGGGGCGCGGGCGAGGACATCCTCTTGGGTTTCTCCTCCCTCGAGGGCTATCTCTCCCAGGACTCCTATTTCGGCTCGACCGTCGGCAGGGTGTCGGGGCGGATCGGCGGCGCAGGCTTCACTTTCGAGGGGAAGGAGTGCCGCCTCGCCGCGAACGACGGGCAGGCAACCCTGCATGGGGGGACGAGGGGTTTCGACCGCAGGATCTGGGAGGCCGAGGCCTACGAGGAGGGAGGGGAGCCCAGGCTCCGCCTCTGTCTGAGGAGTCCCGACGGGGAGGAGGGCTTCCCGGGACAGCTGGATGTCATCCTCATCTACGGGCTCTCAGGCGCCAATGAGTTGTTCATGCGACAGGAGCTCAGCGCCCGGACCCCGACCGTCGCCAACCTCACGAACCACGCCTACTTCAACCTGGGGGGAGAGGGCAGGGGTGACATCAAGGATCACCGGATCTCGATCCGGGCCTCGCGAAGGCTCGAAACCGGAGGCGACCTCGTTCCCACGGGGCGGATCCTTCCGGTTTCGGGAAGCGCCTACGATCTCCGGGTTCCGGGCAGCCTCCGGGGAGGCATCGAGGCCCTCGGCGGCTACGACAGCTATTTTATCCTCGACCGGGAGGGAG
>Ga0334722_10000470_pt1 | contig 59750 bp, 43 predicted proteins | sample C3_bottom_MG_FD_207210 | JGI IMG/M metagenome (GOLD analysis project Ga0334722, IMG submission 207210) | Sediment microbial communities from Yellowstone Lake, YNP, Wyoming, USA - C3_bottom | ecosystem: Environmental > Aquatic > Freshwater > Lake > Sediment | place: USA: Wyoming | collected... | reverse complement strand
CAAATACGCCAACTAAAACCCCAACAAATACGCCAACTAAAACCCCAACAAATACGCCAACTAAAACCCCAACAAATACGCCAACTAAAACGCCAACTAACACTCCAACTAACACTCCAACTAACACCCAAACCCCAACAAATACGCCAACTAACACTCCAACTAACACCCAAACCCCAACAAATACGCCAACTAAAACCCCAACAAATACGCCAACTAAAACCCCAACAAATACGCCAACTAAAACCCCAACAAATACGCCAACTAAAACGCCAACTAACACTCCAACTAACACCCAAACTCCAACTAAAACTCCAACAAATACCCCAACCCAAACTCCAACAAATACGCCAACAAATACCCCAACAAACACACCAACTGAAACTCCAACTAAAACTCCAACAAATACACCAACAAATACCCCAACAAACACACCGACACCAGGATTATCACCAACCCCAACCCAAACTAACACCCCAACACCTACATCAACCCCAACTAACACCCCAACTCAAACGTTAACACCAACTCAAACACCAACTAACACCCCAACATCTACTGTAACTCCAACCCAAACCCCAACTAATACACCAACCCAAACCCCAACTAAAACTCCGACTAATACTCCAACTGAAACTCCAACTGAAACTCCAACCCAAACCCCAACCCAAACTCCAACAAACACACCAACACCAGGATTATCACCAACCACGACCCCAACTAATACTCCAACTAACACTCCAACTAACACTCCAACATCTACTGTAACTCCAACTAATACTCCAACAAACACTCCAACTAACACTCCAACTAACACTCCAACATCTACTGTAACTCCAACAAATACCCCAACTAACACACCAACAAATACTGTAACTCCAACCCAAACTCCAACTAATACTCCAACTGAAACTCCAACCCAAACCCCAACTAACACACCAACAAATACTGTAACACCAACAAATACTCCTACGACAACAAATACAGTAACACCAACAAATACAGTAACGCCAACAAATACAGTAACGCCAACAAATACAGTAACCCCAACCCAAACTCCGACTAAAACACCAACAAATACACCGACTAAAACTCCAACTAGAACTCCAACCCAAACTCCAACACCAACTAAAACTCCAACCCAAACTCCAACTCCAACTCAAACTTCAACTCAAACTCCAACTCCTACATCAACGCATATTCCGTCTTGGGACTGTAATGGTATTTATTGTTTTGACCCAGGTGATGGTTCAGGATATTTCTCTACATTTGAAGAGTGTGACAGTGTATGTAACACTTATGATTGTGTCGAGGGTAATTGTGTACAAAATTTCACTGGTGAGGGAGAATATGTTGGTATAATTGATTGTTTAACTTTTTGTTTACCAACACCAACTCCAACACCAACTCCAACCCAAACGCCAACTAACACACCAACCCAAACTCCAACACCAACTCAAACGCCAACTAACACTCCAACTCAAACATCAACTAATACTCCAACGCCTACTAACACGCCAACACCAACCACAACCCCAACTAACACTCCAACTAACACGCCAACACCAACCCAAACCCCAACTAACACTCCGACTAACACGCCAACACCAACCCAAACACCAACTAACACGCCAACACCAACTAACACTCCAACACCAACTGAAACGCCAACTAATACTCCAACTAACACGCCAACACCAACCCAAACTCCAACTAACACCCCAACTAACACGCCAACGCCAACTGAAACCCCAACAAATACGCCAACACCAACTGAAACCCCAACAAATACGCCAACTAACACGCCAACTCCGACTAACACGCCAACTCCAACTGAAACTCCAACAAATACACCAACTAACACGCCAACTCAAACTAACACACCAACACCAACTGAAACTCCGACAAATACTCCAACTAACACGCCAACTCAAACTAATACACCAACACCAACTGAAACTCCAACAAACACACCAACTAACACGCCAACTCAAACTAATACACCAACACCAACTGAAACTCCAACAAACACACCAACTGAAACACCAACAAATACGCCTACCCCAACTGAAACTCCAACAAATACACCAACTGAAACACCAACCCAAACCCCAACTAACACTCCAACCCAAACTAACACACCAACACCAACTGAAACTCCAACTAACACTCCAACCCAAACTAACACACCAACACCAACTGAAACCCCAACAAATACTCCAACTGAAACTCCAACAAATACTCCAACCCCAACTAACACTCCAACAAATACTGTAACACCGACTAACACTCTAACTCCAACTAACACTCTAACCCCAACTAATACTCCAACCCCAACTAACACTCCAACAAATACTCCGACCCAAACACCTACCAACACACCAACTAATACTCCAACAAATACTCCAACATCGACTGTAACACCAACAAATACGCCGACTCAAACACCAACTAACACTCCAACATCGACTGTAACACCAACAAATACGCCGACTCAAACACCAACTAATACTCCAACAAATACACCAACAAATACGCCGACTCAAACACCAACAAATACCCCAACATCGACTGTAACACCAACAAATACGCCGACTCAAACTCCAACAAATACACCAACAAATACTCCAACAAATACGCCGACTCAAACACCAACTAACACTCCAACAAATACTCCAACCAATACTCAAACACCAACTAATACTCCAACTCAAACAAATACTCCAACACCAACAATTACAATTGGGTTAACTACAACACCAACAAATACTATAACACCAACAAATACTATAACACCAACAAATACTCCTACACCAACCCAAACTCCAACAAATACACCAACAAATACCCCAACCCAAACACCTACCAACACACCAACTAATACTCCAACTCAAACACCTACCAACACACCAACAAATACTGTAACTCCAACAAATACACCAACAAATACCCCAACCCAAACACCTACCAACACACCGACAAATACTGTAACTCCAACTCAAACACCTACTAACACACCAACAAATACTGTAACTCCAACCCAAACACCAACAAATACCCCAACCCAAACACCTACTAACACACCAACAAATACTATAACACCAACAAATACTCCAACAAATACTCCAACTGAAACACCGACAAATACTCCAACCCCAACAAATACTTCAACCCCAACAAATACTCCAACCCAAACACCAACAAATACTCCAACAAATACCGTAACTCCGACAAATACACCAACTGAAACTCCGACAAATACACCAACTGAAACTCCAACTAACACTCCAACAAATACGCCAACTGAAACCCCAACAAATACTCCAACAAATACTCCAACAAATACGCCAACCCAAACTAACACTCCAACTAGTACTGTAACACCAACACCAACACCAACATCACCGCCAGAATTACCAATTTATACTGGTGAAACTGTTTGTGGTTTACCATATACTATTGCCACAGGAGTAACAGGTTGTTGGCAGATTACAGTTCAGTTAGGTTCGTATACGGGAGTTGTTGCTTGGGCGTTCAACGCATTTTCCGTACCGGATAAGTTCCAAATTCTTTGGAATGGAAGTACAGTTCCGGAAGTTGATACAGGGTTTAGGGGGGACTCTCTTTTTAACGCACAATTAAATGCCTTAGGATATCCAAGTGTTGTAGGTACAGGTTTTGTCACTGGTTTTTGGACTAAACCAACTGCGTCTCCTGCGTTCATAACAGTTGTGGTTACCGCTCCTATTGCTCCAACTAAATGGTGGTTTAAAATTGGATGTCCGACAGTAACACCAACACCAACTCCAACACCAACTAAAACTCCAACCCAAACACCAACAAATACTCCTACGTCAACAAATACTCCAACACCTACACCTTTACCGATAATACCAACATGTTCTGTATTAATTAATGATGGTCCTGATGTATCCGCTTATTTCCCATCATCAAATACTAACGTATTTTTATTTAATTCATCAGTAACTTCACCAGATATTGCACATACAACAACTAAACTATGGTTGTATAGTAGTGGGTTCATTTTTGAATATGATATAACATTAAGTCCTTGGTCAAAAACGTTCAACAGAACCATCACATACCCTTCAGGTGTTTCTTTAGGAAATGGTTTATGTGCCATTGACAACACTCATTTAATCTCAACAAATACTACAACATCTCCTCATCAAATAATTGTTTTAAATATTACCACAAGTACCGCAGTTTCAACTGTAATTGGAACACTACTGCCTGGTAGGGAGGTTTCGGGTGATATTATATTAACAACAACAAATAAAATATTAGTAACTAATACAGATGATGATGGAGTATTCCTTAGTCAATATAGTTATCCGTCAGGTACTTTTGAAGTTGAGGTTGATATTGCGTCAACCATATCTTTTCCGTATGGTTTATTTATCGATAGTGGTAATATATATGTTTGCAACAATTATGGTGATATATATAATGTTGATGTTAACTTCCCATACACGCAAACATTATTTAATTACTCAGGATTAATTATTGGAGGAGCATCTCAAGTACCAAGTTGTAATAATACTAACCTAAACTTACCACCAACACCTACACCAACAAATACTTCAACTCCTACACCAACCGCATAACCAACAACAGAATTATTCATAAAAAAACTAAAGGGTAATACTTTATTAACAACAAATATTTTTTATATTTTATTTAAAAATAAAAACCATGAAAATATTTGTTCAGATAGCTTCTTATCGTGACCCCCAACTTATCCCAACAATCAAATCAATGTTGGAGAATGCCAAAAACCCAAAAAATTTAGTAATCGGAATTTGTCGTCAATACCATCCTGAGGATGGGTTTGATGATTTATCAGAATATGCTAAAGATAAACGATTTAGAGTTATTGATGTTTTATATTCTGACGCTAAAGGAGTTTGTTGGGCAAGAAACCAAGTTCAACAATTATATAAAGGAGAAGAATATACCCTACAAATAGACTCCCATATGAGATTTGAAAAATATTGGGACGATACCTTAATCAAAATGGTTAAACAACTTCAAAAGAAAGGATTTGAGAAGCCTTTATTAACAGGATACGTATCTTCATTTGACCCGGACAATGACCCGGCAGGTAGAGTTACGGTACCTTGGAGAATGGCCTTTGATAGATTCATTCCTGAAGGAGCGGTATTCTTTTTACCTGAAACAATTCCTGGATGGGAAACCCTTAAAGAACCGGTTACTTCACGATTTTATTCTGCCCATATGGCATTTACTCTTGGTCAATTTAGTGTTGAAGTTCAACACGACCCTGAATTTTATTTTCACGGAGAAGAGATATCAATCGCCGTTAGAGCATTCACTCACGGATATGATTTATTCCACCCACATAAAGTTGTGATTTGGCACGAATACACCCGTAAAGGTAGAACAAAACAATGGGATGACGATAAAGAGTGGGGAAAGAAAAATGAATTATCCCATAAAAAAAATCGTCAACTATTTGGTATGGATGGTGAAGAGGTAACAATGGATTTTAGTTATTATGGATTTGGAACCGAAAGAACTTTAAAAGACTATGAGATTTATTCAGGTCTTAGATTTTCAAATAGAGCGGCACAACAATATACTTTAGATAAACATTACGCACCTAATCCAACAATTTATGAAACTGAAGAGGAATGGTTAGCAAGTTATGCCACTATCTTTAAACATTGTATTGATGTTGGTTTTACTCAAGTCCCAGAAAATGACTATGATTTTTGGGCGGTAATTTTTGAGGGTAGTAATGGTAATGAGTTATATAGGAAAGACGCGGATAAGGAAGAAATCAATCGATTAAAATCTGACAAAGACGGATATTGTAAAATATGGAGAGATTTTCAAACAACTGAGAAACCAACTAAATGGATTGTATGGCCACATAGTGAGTCTAAAGGTTGGTGTGATATAATAACGGGTAATTTATAATATGAACAAAATTAGAACTCATAGATTTGAGAACCCTCAATGGGGAAGAGCTCATTTACCATTTTTTAAAAAATTTGACAATTATTTAACTAAATATTTTGATGTTGAATCGATTAATTATAATACAGACGAAAAAACTTTTAGCGGTGAAATAACCCTAATAAAAGAAGTGGGTAATTTTGCTCACAACCCCCCAATATCTGATGTCGAATGTGTTATAGAAAATCTTGAGACGGGTGAGACTAAATTAATATCATTTACAGAATATTTTAATAGTTTAGCTTGTCACGTTGCTATATCGGAAAGTTGTACAAAAACTTTATTAGCTCATTTCAATTGGCAAAACATTTATTATTGGATGAAACGTGAGAACGCTATAAATAAAATGAATAAGGTTAGACCTTGGATTTTTTTACCATTCCAAGAATTTGATGTATTATCGTACAGAGAAAAAAGAAATTTTATTGAAGTATTTGATGATAAAATGTTTTGGTTAGGTAGTGGTGTAGATTCTTATCGTAAAATGATTAGAATTGTCGAACAAAAAGGTTTTTTACAACCAATAAACTCAACGTCTCATGAACAATATTTAGAAAAATTAATAAATAGTAAAATAGGTTTATCTTATTATTTAGATTTGGATAAATATAACACACCTTATGACCATACAGGTGAATTTTGCTACAGAGATATTGAATACATTTCATTAGGTATACCATTCATAAGGATAGAATTTAAAGACGTTACTCACGACCCATTATTACCAAATCATCATTACATTTCAATACCAAGAGAACACGCTTATGTTGCTTATGAAAAATATGGCGATGAAGGCGTTGCTGATTTATATATTAAAAGATATCAAGAAGTCATTAATGATGATGAATATTTGAGATATATAACCAAGAACCAATTAAATTGGTCCGAAAATAACATAATAAATGATAGTAAAGAAAAATTAACTTTTGATTTACTAGAACTAAATAAATGGATAAAATAAAAAAAAATGAACACAGTAATTGGTCACACCGCATATAAAGGTTATGTTGCTCAACAACACAATAATGTTTTTGGTGTTTTTGAAGAATTCTTAAAAGAAATAAAACCAAATCAAATTTTAGAAATAGGGACTGCTGGCGGTGGGTTTACGTTATTTTTAAGAGATACGTTAAATAATATTGGTCTTGAAAAGACTAAAATAAAATCTTTTGATGTTTTGCCATGTAATTGGTACGACGCGATAAGGGAAAATAATATTGAGATTATTCTTGATAATATTTTTGACTATTCATATCAAAATTTAGAAAAACCACATATGGTAGTACCTTTTATACAACAAGAAGGTACAACATTAGTTTTATGTGACGGTGGTTTTAAAATTGGTGAGTTTAGAATGTTATCACCATTTTTAAAAGTTAATGATTTTATTATGGCCCATGATTATATTGATACAGTAGAAAACTTTAATGAAAATTATAAAGATAAAATATGGAATTGGTGTGAAATAAAAGATAGTGATATTTCAGAATCTTGCGAAAAAAATAATCTTATCCCATACAATAAAGAAAATTTTGATAAAGTTGTTTGGGTTTGTAGACAAAAAATATCTTAAATGAAATTATTAGTGTCTTATCACAAAATAAGTCCAAATTGGTATGTTGGGGTATTTTATGAGAAGGTTTTCAACTATTTAAAAAATTTAAAAGATATTGAAGTCGAATATATCTCAATAAATGAAATGTCAAAAAAATATGGATTTGGGGATACAGGTTATACAAATAATTTTCCATCTATTTTTAATTTGTACAATTTAATAATTCAAAATGTTGAAAACAATAAAACTTTTATTCATAGTTGGCACGATTATGCTCCAATTATGATGGAAAAAGGTGGTGGAATTGAAAATTTTAATGTTGTTAAATTTTCATGTGTTTCATCTTTAACTAAAGAATATTATTCTCAATATTCTAAAGAATATAATATAGTCCCATCATTTTATATTTTAGAAGAATGGAATGAACATGATTACATTGAAAAATATAGATACCAAGAAAAAATAAACTCAAAATTGTTTTTTAATGGTGCATGTTATGGTATTAGAAAAAATTTTAAAAATTTGTTAGAAAATAACCAATTTTTTGAATTTAAAGAAAAACATTACAATTATAAAGACAAAGAAAATTATTATAAAGAAATATCCCAATATAAACATGGATTTAATTTAGACGGAGCGGCTAAAATTTGTTATAGAGATATTGAATATTTTGGCATGGGAATTACATTATTTAGGGATGAATTAAAAATAATGATGAATGAACCATTAATTAAAAACGAACACTATTTTGTTATTATTGATGAAGATATTAAATCATCAATATATGATAATAAAAAGAAAAAATATGTTATTGATAAAATAGAACATAATATTGATAATGTCTTTAAAAATTATGACGTTGAGTCAGTAATTAAAAATTCCAGGTCATGGTATGAAAGAAACACATTACCAAATAATCAATTAAATACCTTTATAGGGTTTATGGAAAATTTTAAAATATTTGAATAAATAAATAAAAAATAAAAATTTAATATGGAAATTTTATCAATGAGTGACGAACAATTTATAAAATTGTTCGATAATAAAGAGAATGTTTTTTTTGTCCAAATAGGGGCAAATGATGGGATTACTGCGGACCCAATTCAAAAAATAGTTAAAGAAAAAAAATGGTCAGGTATTTTATTTGAGCCAGGTGTTGACGCTTTTAACGATTTATTAAAAAATTATCAAGGTTATGAAGGTCTTACTTTTGTTAATTCCGCGGTTTCAAATTACAATGGTAAAGGTAAATTATTTTGTGGGACAACAACCCCTCACTTCACTTTAAATCATAATAAAGCGGTTGACATGTTTGATGTAGTACCAACCGAGGTTGAAGTTAATGTAATACACCCAAAAAATATTGTAACAGAATACCACATTCAAAAAGTTGATTTATTACAAATTGATGTTGAGGGTCATGATTTTACCATACTACAATCATTTCCTTTTGATATTTTAAAACCAGAAATTATTAGGTTTGAATTTGTAAATTTAAATTATGATGGGGTTGATGTTAGTCATGTAGTAACTTTTTTATCTGAATTTAATTACACTTCATATATTAACAGAGAAAGTGGTGACATAATATCAATATTAAATAAATAATATGAATAAAATAACATTAGTAACCGGATTATGGGATATAGGTAGAGGTGACCTTCAAGAGGGGTGGTCTCGCTCATTCCAGCATTATTTAGACAAATTTCAACAACTTTTACAGGTTGATGTAAATATGATAATTTTTGGCGATGAGGAATTAGAAAAATTTGTTTCAGAGAATAGACGTAATGAAAATACACAATTTGTTCGCAGAGAGTTATCTTGGTTTAAAAATAATGATTTTTATGATAAAATACAAAAGATAAGAACCAACCCTGATTGGTATAATCAAGTTGGTTGGTTAACAGAGTCAACTCAATCTAAACTAGAGATGTATAATCCTTTAGTTATGTCTAAAATTTATCTTTTACACGACGCAAAAATTTTAGATAAGTTTAATTCAGAATATATGTTTTGGATTGATGCGGGATTAACTAATACAATTCACCCTGGATATTTTACAAGTGATAAGGTTTTAGATAAACTACCTAAGTTAGTTAAGAATTTCCATTTTGTTTGTTTTCCTTATGAAACAACTAGTGAGATTCACGGATTTAAATATCAAGAGTTATGTGAGTTAGCGGGAAAACCTGTTAATATGGTTGCAAGAGCAGGATTCTTTGGTGGAAAAAAAGATGTTATTTCTGAAATAAATAGTTTATACTATGGATTAATGAACGATACATTATCCCAAGGGTTGATGGGAACTGAAGAGTCATTATTTACAATTATGACATACAAATACCCTAATTTAATTACTTATTCTGAAATTGAAGGTAATGGGTTAATGGGTAAATTTTTTGAGGATTTAAAAGATATGACAGTTGAGGTAAAATCGGAAGTATCAAAAGATGTTGTTGTTAATAATTTGGACACATCAAAAGTTGGATTATACGTGATTACTTTTAACTCACCAAAACAATTGGAGGTTCTTATTCAGTCAATGTTAGATTACGATAAAGATTTTGTAGAGAAACCAAAGAAATTCTTATTAGATAATTCAACTGATTTATCAACAACACCAAGATATCTTGAACTATGTGAACAATATGGTTTTGAACATATTAAAAAAGATAATATAGGTATTGTTGGTGGTAGAGTATTTGTTGCCGAACATTTTGATGAAACTGATTTGGATTTTTATTATTGGTTTGAAGATGACATGTCATTTTATCCTAAAAAGAATGAAGTTTGTAGAAATGGTTTTCCTCGTTTTGTGGGTAACTTATATCAAAAATCATTAGAGATTATTCAAAAAGAAAATTTTGATTTTTTAAAATTAAATTTTAGTGAATTTTACGGCTCAAACGATATTCAATTCTCATGGTATAATGTGCCCCAAGATTTCAGACAAAAACATTGGCCAAACAATCCTAAATTACCTGTACAAGGATTAGACACCAATTCCCCCAAAACAAAATTTGATGAAATACATATTCACAAAGGATTACCATATGTATTGGGTGAGATTTTTTTATGTAATTGGCCAATTGTATTAACAAAAGAGGGTAATTATAAATGTTATTTAGAGACAAAATGGGCTCACCCTCACGAACAGGTATTAATGAGTTATTCTTATCAAGAAACGGTTAAAGGTAATATTAAACCGGGATTACTGTTATTAACACCAACAGAACACAATCGATTTGACCATTATGATGGTTCTTTAAGAAAAGAAAGTTAGTTTAATATTTTATTATTTTTTTTCAAATTATCTTCAGCCCATAGTGGTTGAAGATTTGTGTAATGACAAAATTTACACATCCCTTCTTTAGTTTTTGATGATGATGATAAATAAAAAATAATTTTGTTTTATCAAGTATTTATAATAAAAACTTTAAATGGATTTCTACATTAAGAAAAACGCAACCTTACCTGTGATTAAACTCCAAGTGGTGAAGGATGGTCGAAGTGACTATGATAGCTTCATGAAAACTATTGAGTTATCGGCAATATTCTTTTCAATGGTTGATTCTGATACAGGTATTCCAAAAATTAGTTCAAGACCGGCAGGATTTGTTGAGAAAACATTCTTAGACCCCAACGCCGAACCGGAATATTACATTTATTATCAATTTACCTCAAAAGACACTAATAGAGTTGGTTCATATGAAGGACAATTTATGTTAAGAAACGATGATGGTGTTTTAATATTGCCAATACGTGAAAAATTAAACATCAACATCCAAGACTCATTTATTGCGGATGACTTAGTTTATGATAGTTGTTATGTTTCAGAATTCCCTTGTTGTGTTAACGGACCTTTTGTTTCGACAACAACAACATCTCCATGTCCAAGTTGTCCAACATGTCCTGAACCAACACCGACACCTCAACCAACAACAACTACTACGACACCTCAACCAACAACAACTACTACGACATATAACCCAACAACAACAACAACTACATATTCACCAACTCCAACACCAACATTAACACCAACATTAACACCAACGCCTACTCCGACTAATACACCAACACCAGAACCCGAAGTTTTAATTAACCCTATCTTAGTTGGTGAAGACCAATATTTGAGTGTTGGGGATAATGAATATTTAGAATATTAATAATCCATCTTTAAAAATTAAACTATTTTATTAAATAAAAAAACTATGGCATTAACAGGAAAAACAATTGGACAACTAACATACCTTTCGGAAGTAACAACGGATACATTATTTCCCGTAGAGTTGAGTGGTGATACATACCATATATCATATTCCGCATTCACTAATTCAAACTATAACGAAGGAACTTACAATGAGTTATATTCATTCTCCACAGGTGGAACACTAACCGCTGGAAGTTATTATTTAATGACTGATTATCAAGCTTGTTATGACCAACCAAACTATGATAATTATAAAGACCCTATTACTACGGGTAACTATAAAACAGGAACAACAGAGCCAATTTTATTATTGGCGATATCTACAACAGGGTTTTCACCTACGGTATATTCTACATTATACCCTAACGATAAAATAACATACGATATAACTTGGAATACCACTGAAATCACAAGTAGTCCCGCAAAAGGTAGAATCACTGAAAGAATTGATAACTTTAACAATAGAACTGATTATGATAACAGAAGTATTTTATTTAAAAGATATGATGGATATTCATATAATGAAAATAATCCACTAGCAGGACTTATAGGAATAAGTGGTATTACAGGAACAACAGGTGTGTTATATGGTAACACAGGTACAACATTTACCTCAAATTTCTCAACTGGTGACATTGTTTCAGTACGAAATTTAGACCCTTCATTTTTTGAAGTGATATCTGTTGAGAGTAATTCTATTGCAATTATATCAGGTGTAACAATAAGTGTAACCACTGATTCAATTTATTATTATGGGAATGATGATGGTATAATGAGTTATTACCAACCTAACATAAGACAAGACCAAGTTTTTGAATATACAACATTTGGTGATGCCATTGATGAAAGTGGAGCGGTTAATAATTATATTGGTAACTATTCTAACCTACATTTAGAATTTGGTACTGGAGATTTTTTACTTGCAAATAATGTATTATTAGAGGGTTCATTTAGAAACAATACTATTGGTGATGGTTCTTATAATAACACATTTAATGATGATTGTGATAATAATCAAATAGGTGATAGTTTTTATAACAACTCAACAAACGATGATTTTGACGGTAATATAATTGGAGAAGGGTTTAATAACAATTACATCACATCTAATTTTAATAATAATAGAATTGGTAGCGATTTTAATTATAACACTTTGATAGGTGGGTCTTTTTATAGAAACAATATTGGAAATAATTTTAATAGTAATGTTTGGAATGATGGTGATTTTCAAAATAATGAAATAGGAAATCAGTTTAATAATAATAAAGTTTATGATGACTTCTATAAAAATGATATTGGTAATGGATATAATGGTAATGATGTATATTCATACTTTTATGGTAATTTAATTGGAAACGGATATGCTAATAACAACCTTTATTGTTCATTTTACGATAATAAAATAGGTGAATACTATAATGATAATACACTTGGTGATATTAATAACCCAAATAATTATGACTTTTATTCAAATCAAATAGGTAATCAATTTCAGGATAATGGTATAACTGCGAATACTCATAATAACATTATTGGTAATCAATTTGATAATAATACCATCTTAGATGATTTTTACAACAACCAAATATTCAATGAATTTAAGGGTAATATAACGTATGGAGAGTTTTATTTTAATAAAACAGATTGGGGATTTTCCGCAAATGAATTTAGTGGGGAGTGTGGGAATAATACCTTTGGTCCTTTTACTTTAAGCAACGACTTTTTGGGTAATGTTTATTCTAACACATTTAAAAGTAATTGTTATGGAAATGTTATTGGCGATAATTTTATTAATAATAATATTGGTGAAAGTTTTTACGATAATAACATATCCGATGGATTCCAATATAATCAAATCGGTTCATTATTTAATAATAATACCATAGGTGAGAATTTTGGTTTTGGTGCCGCATTCCCTCAAGGAAATAGAATTGGAAATAATTTTTACAATAACACCGTTGGTGAATATTTCTATAATAACACTATACCTGATAATTTCCGTAGTAATGAAGTAGGTGATTTATTTCAATGGAATATTGTTAATACCGAAGTTTTTGGTATTGATTTTACCATAAATTATGGTAATGTAACAGGATTTTCATACACCGCAATAGGAAACACCGCAACTGATGGGACATACATTGGAATAAGCGGCGCAACTAACGGATTAGGTGTTAATGCAACGTTCAATGTAGATGTTTCAGTGGGAACCGTAACAGGGGTAACTATAAACGATTCTGGTAAACTATATCTTAATGGTGATACAATAACAATATTAGGTTCTTCTATTGGAGGTACCAATGTTGATGATGATGTTATTGTTACGGTAACAGGAATTAGTATAAACCCATCAGTTTATGAAACCTATACCTGTCAAATTTTTGAAAGACAAGGTGGTGATAATAGATTGTCTTACTATGATGGAAGTGACGTGTTAAACATAAAAAATATAAACGAATAATAATGGCAACAAAATACATAGTAGATAACTTATCGGGACAAACCATAAATGGTGATATAACCATTAATGGAAATTTAAGTGTTACAGGAACATCAAACAATAGTGGAACATATAGAGCATTATTAACTCAAACAGGTTCTCTTAACGGAGATAGTAGTTACTTTAATAATCGTTTAATAGTTGGAGAAACATACGAAATTACAGATTATCAAGATTACGATGATTTTAGTAATGTCGCAAATGTAATTAGTGGAGCAACTCTTATAGATTTTGATTATGTTGGGACAGGACCAGGGATTTACACATTTTTTAGTGGTCTTACAGGAACAACAAGTGGTTTGGGTAGCGGGGCATCTTTTGATGTTTATATATGTGGAACGACATATAATTCAGTTACTATTAACACTATTGGGGTTGATTATCTTGTAGGAGATACAATAACAATATTAGGAACTGAACTTAGTGGCAGTACTCCAACAAATGATTTAACAATTACGGTTACTGAGGTTAATCCTAACGTAACAGGTTGTGTTTTTATTGCAACAGGAGACACTCCAATAGTTTGGGGTAACTCTGTATTAACATCTGTTGGTGATTTAGTTGTTGATGTTTTAGAAAATACTCTTGGTGATGAGTTAGTATGGCTTTATGACCCATTATTTCAAGAAGGTTTGTATCTTGTATCTTTTAGTGAGTATATTAACAACAATAATGTATGTTATATTTTTCCAAGAAATAAAACTCAAATAACTACCCAAACATTTATCGTTCCTTTTAATTATGATTTTTATTCCCCACCACAATTTAACTTAATTGTATCATCACAGATTGGTTACTTTTTGGGACCAATAGATGATACTATATTTTTATCCGTATATGACGTTGGGACTTCTAGTTTTTCAGGTAACTCTTTATACTATACACCTATTGAAATTAAACTTAATTCTAGTATTACTCAGGAAGAGGAACCATTAATTTCAATTAATTGGTCAACGTATAGTGGAGAATCTGATTTTGACACTTACGATATTGTAATACCACCAATTCTAAATGTAACTAGACTTACGATAGGTAAATGTGGTATTGCAAACGCACACGTTCACGATGAATACGAATCGTCCGACCTCACAATAGATTTATATGACAACTCAATAAGTGATTGGGTTACAGTTTGGTCATATACATTAAATAATCCAAATTATGAGGTTGGTGATAGTGCAGATTTATACTTCCCAGGTAATATTGATGTAACATTTGCAAACATTACATCAGTAGGTGGTATTAGAGTAACTTCAGACCCAGGTTCGGGTGATACCTTCCATGATTGGGGAGGATTAGTGTTCAATTTTTTTAATTAGGAATCGTAACCCTTAAAAATACATTATATAAAAAAAATAACAATATGATAAAGTTAATACAAAGAACAACAGATAACAAATACCTTAAATCGGTTGAAACCGAAACTTGGGTTGATAACGTTAAAGATGCGTTTGAAATGACTCATAGAGAATGTGAGGCGGCTAAAACCGCATTAGATGGTGTTTTTCTTCCTGAACAATTAAAAGTAATTGTTGATATGAGAAAATACAAATCAATCACTAAAGAAGAAAGAGAAGAACTTATTAATTTACTAAAAAAATAAAACTATGAGAATCTGTATATTATGTGAAGAATCTAAAGTTTCACAAGCAAGAGAAAAAATGAAAAATGATAATATCTTAAAAATAGATTTATCACCAACAGGAGAATTACCTGCAACCCATAAATTATGTGTTATGGCGGTTACAGAAGAAAAGGCCAAACAGATGATTGATTCTGCGGAATTAACAATAATTGAGGCAATTAACCCAAGAGAATTTTTAGAAAAACATAACCTTAAAAAAATTGGAAAATACGGAATTAACCCCTTTTAAGTTAAAAAAAAATTTTATCAGTAATGATGAGGTCAAAATAATTGTTGATTGGGTAGATTCGTTAAACCCTGAAGACGGAACCCCGAATCACCACTTAAGTGAAATCTCAAAAACACTAAAGGGAAAATCTTGTGTTATAGACATCTCAAATACCGAACTTACAAACTACATTACAAAGTTTCAATCAGTTTCTAAAGTTTCAAATCAAGAGACACCCCAAATTATCAAAAATATTTTTAAAAGGATATCTGAAAAGAATAACCTACCCCTTGATAATATCTTTATTCAAGCGGTTGATATGAAAAAAGGTGGTAGAGTACAACCCCACTATGACGCATCAATTGATGGTTACATAAATTATAAGTGTAACATAAGTGTGTTATCAGAAGATTACAAAATTTTTATAGACGGTTCTTCACCTGTAATAGAACAAAAAGACTTATACTGTTTTGAGGCGTCTTTATACAAACATTGGACCGAAGAGTTTAACTCAAGAAGAGTTTTTTTAAGTTTTGGGTTTATAGTTCCATATCATGTTTTGGGTAGAACTCATGACGACCCAAGAGTTAGATTAAGTCAAAGAATTGCAAAATATTTTCAAAAACTTAGTTGATATAAAACAAAACAAAACCTATATTTATTTACGAAGGTAAATGCCGACCTTATTCGGTAGCTAATACACCAACTAACATAATTTATAGTGATAAGTCAAGAAGAAATTAAGTCGTTTCTTGAGGGGAGTGACCCTGAAGAACATATTGTGGCCATAGAGTTTGATTATGTCACAGATTCTATATATAAAATTAAAGAAATACCTGACCAAGGTAAAATAATCAAAAAAGATACTTTCACGGCATTTGCTTGGGTTGGTGACTTAAGAGGTTTGAATTTTTATTCATCTTCTAAGGACCAACAGAAAGCCGCAATGACTAAATATGGTATTGTTATAGATAAGTTAGAAACTGAAGGTAATGAAAGATTAGAACAAGGACTTAAGTTCATGGTCAAATCTTTAAAAGGATACCGAACATTAATACAATTTTTTAGGGACGGTGGGTTAGACCCATGGTCAGAACGAGCTAAAAATTTAATCTTAGTTCTTCCTCCTGTAGAACAATATCTAATCTCAAGGGAGAAGAGGTTATTCAAAGGGTACGAGGAATATAATGACATCACGAGACTCGGATTCGACTTAGAAACGACCTCTCTTGAACCTAAAGACGGTCGTATATTTATGATAGGAATCAAAACTAATAAAGGATTCCAAAGAGTTATTGAATGTGCTGACGAAGACCAAGAAAGAAGAGGTATTGTAGAATTTTTTAGAATTATAGATGAATTAAAACCATCAATTATTGGTGGATATAACTCTTTTAACTTTGACTGGTTTTGGATATTCGAAAGATGTAAAGCTCTAAACTTAGACATTAAAAAGATATCAAAATCACTAAACCCATCAAGACCAATCTCTCAAAAGGATGGTATGTTAAAACTTGCTAACGAGGTTGAGAGATTTGTTCAAACAGGGTTATGGGGGTATAACATTATCGACATCATTCACTCTGTCCGTAGAGCTCAAGCGATTAACTCAAGTATTAAATCGGCGGGTTTGAAATATATAACTCAATACATTAATGCTGAAGCGCCTGACCGTGTATACATCCCCCATGAAGAAATTGGTTCTATGTATGCCAATAAAGAAGAGTTTTGGTTAAACGTAACTAATGGGAAATATAAGAGGGCGGATAAACCTGAGTTTAATAATTTAGACACTCGTTTTCCTGGTACCTACATTAAAGTTACAGGTGATAATATAGTTGAGCGTTATCTTGACGATGACTTAGAGGAAACGTTAACTGTCGATGATGAGTTTAATCAGGGAACGTTTCTATTAGCATCAATGGTACCTACAACATATGAAAGAGTATCAACAATGGGTACCGCAACATTATGGAAAATGTTAATGTTAGCTTGGTCTCATAAATACAAATTAGCAATCCCAAAAAAACAAGAAAAGACAGAATTTGTTGGTGGTTTATCAAGACTACTTAAAGTAGGGTATTCAAGAAACGTATTAAAACTTGACTACTCTTCTCTATATCCATCAATTCAGTTAGTACATGACGTATTCCCTGAATGTGATGTTAGAGGCGCGATGAAAGGAATGTTATCTTATTTCCGTAATGCTCGTATTATGTATAAAAACTTGGCGTCAGAATTTTATGATGTGGATAAAAAGAAATCATTATCTTATGACCGTAAACAATTACCGATTAAGATTTTTATTAACTCAATGTTTGGAGCGTTATCCGCACCTCAAGTATTTGCGTGGGGTGATATGTATATGGGGGAACAAATTACCTGTACAGGTAGACAATATCTTCGTCAGATGATTAAGTTCTTTATTAAGAAAGGTTACACTCCACTTGTAATGGATACTGACGGTGTCAACTTTGCTAAACCTGAGGGGTGGGAAAATAGACGTTATATTGGTAAAGGTCTTAACTGGAAAGTTAAAGAAGGTAAGGAATACACTGGTGATGATTCGGACGTTGCAGAATTTAACGATTTATTCATGAGAGGTGAAATGGCTTTAGATACTGATGGTACTTGGCCGTCATGTATTAACTTGGCTCGTAAGAACTATGCTGTTATGGAGTCAAGTGGTAAAGTTAAATTAACTGGTAATACAATTAAATCTAAAAAATTACCACTATACATTGAGGACTTTTTAGATAAAGGGGTTAAACAATTACTTGAGGGTAAAGGTCAAGAATTTGTTGAGTGGTACTACGAGTATGTTCAGAAAATATTTAATTTAGAAATTCCTTTAATGAAAATTGCCCAAAGAGCTAAAGTTAAATTATCTTTAGATGATTATAAAAAACGTTGTACTCAAAAAACCAAAGCCGGTTCCTTAATGAGTAGAATGGCTCATATGGAGTTAGCCATCAAACATAATCTAAACATTCAGTTAGGTGATGTTATTTATTATGTAAATAACGGATTAAGAGCTTCTCATGGTGATGTTCAAAAAATTACTAAAGCTAACTATACTAAAAAAGAATTAGATTTATTTTCCCAAGAAAATGGTAAAGAACCTGAGAATAAAAGTACCTCAATAATACAACTTAATTGTTATATGTTAGAACCAACTGAGATTGAGAATAATCCAAACATGAAAGGCGAATATAACATACAAAGAGCCATAACAACCTTTAATAAAAGAATTGCCCCCCTATTAGTAGTATTCAAAGAAGAAGTTAGAAACGGATTAATTGTAAACAATCCTGAAGACCGTGGTTTTTTTACTAAGGGACAATGTGAATTAATTAATGGAGTACCATTTAAAGAGGGTGACCAAGATACCTTAGAGGAAGTGTTAACTTTATCTGATGGTGAAGTTAAATATTGGGATAAAAGAGGAATGAGCCCTGATTATATATATGAATTAGCGTCTGAAGGGTGGGAAAAGTTTATAAATTAACTTAACTTTAATCCATCAGAGGATATAATGTACCAAACATCGTCCATCATAAGAAATTCAACACAAGCGCCTTTATCGATTAAAATTTCGTCATAGTACTCGTCAATTTTATTTTTACTAGGAACAATTAATACTTTTGTTAATGTTTTAATAACAATATATTCTGTAGTGTCTGAGTTTAAAGTTATTTTTGATTGTTCAACATCTTTAACTAATATAAACTCTTCACCATTAGTACTATAATTAGGTTCTCTGACAACTAATCTAAGTTCGGGGTTTTGAGACATACTAACGGGCGGTTGAGTTTCTCTACCCCCAACAAATATTTTATCCCCAATTTGTTTTCTACCAAAATTTTTTCTTATTGTCATATTAGATTACATATATTTGTCTTGGCATTGCTCTAAACTTAAGTGATTTGTTTAAATTCTCCGCCAAAAGAGCTTCACGCTCCATTACTTTATCAGGTTTTAATCTGGCTAAAGTACCCTCAACACCAATTAATTCCTCTACTAATTTAAGTTTTTCGTCTTTACCTTCAGTTAATAAACTAGTATAATCCATTGTTAATTCACTATCAGGTGTTTTAATGTTACCACTAAATTTACCTCTAACTCTACCTAAAGTTTCTTTACAAGTTGCAATGAAATATCTTCTAACCCATTGTTTTGCGGGGTTATTTAATTCGGGCCAAGAAAACTTATCTAAAGGAACATCTGAAGGCATTTTAATAATGTCAGGATTATTTTTTAAACATTTGTCTCTATCTTCAGGACCAACATCATAATACCAATACCATACTTTACCCCTATTTAAATTTCTATTACCAAAATCAAATTTACCACCAGGTGTATTCATTAAATGAATTGCTTTTTTACCTTCAGGTAACGCGGTTATTGTATAGGTTAAATCTCCTGATATAATCCTTCTTTGAATATTAATTTCTTGCATTCTTAATAACATATCAAATGCTGGCATCATAAAATATGACCCCGTATTACCCATTTGTGAAAAACCACCAGGTCCGCCAATTCCACCACCACCTAAACCTCCAAATGAAAAAGCGTCAAAATATACACCATTTAAGTCTGATGGTGTAAACCATAATAACTCGTTAATCTCTCTATGTGCGGGTATTTCGTAAATTTGTTGATTAGGTACTAATTGTATATAGTCTTTTTTAAGGACCCAATCACCACCAGCTTGTAACCCAACAATTTTAGAATAGGCGTAAGTATATCTTGTTTCAAAGTCTAATGTCTTTGTAACAAAAGCTCTTGATAAAGATTGTGTGTCTAAGTTTAATCCCCATAGATTTGACCACTGAGATTCAATTAACCAATTTTGTACGTATTGAGAATAGTCGTCAATTGCGAATTCCAATAACGTATCCATTTGTTCGTCCTCTAATTCAACCGAACGTAGAGGTGCCCCAAGTAAATGTCTTACTTTAGTATATAATGGGCTTCTTTCATTTTCTGGTATTATTGCCATGTTTTTCGTTTCTATATAAATATCAATTTAGTCGGTAAATTAAATTAGATTCCGAGAAAACATATTGACCCCCAATTATCTTAGTATTTTTATTACTAAAAACTAACACTTCTTTATTATTTTTTGTAAATATTAACCAATCAGTTGAATATTTTTTAACATTTGCGGAACCTGAGACATGAATTTCACCATCAACATTTTTTAGATAGGTGAACGGTTTAACCTGACTTGTTAATTTAACACCATCAACTATGATTTCACAGTCAATACCATCAATCATATCTTCTTTACTTCCTAATTTACCAACAGAAATAACGTTATCATCACCAAATTTTTTCTTAAGAATCTTAACTGTTTCATCCTCTCTTTTTTGCCCCCAACTATTAGTTTGAGTTAAAATTTTCATTAAGTTTTGAAATGTTGAGGAATTTTGAGAAAAAATTCTGAACTTATAATCATCTAGTACTTTAACAAGTTTTTTAACTTCACTAATTTGTTCAGATGGTGTTAGGCCAATCATTTTAATTTCAGGTTTATCTTGTTTTTTAAGTACTTGGTTAATATCGTTTAGTAGAACACAGAAACAACTATAATTTGTGTTTAATTTGTTAATTACTGAACGTCCATCACCTTCTAAATTATAAACTCCTGACATCTCACCAGGGGCAAATTCGTTATTCTCATAAAAGTTTTCAGGAAAGACTTCTTTCATCATTTTATTAACACTCATTTTAAAAATTTCTTTAACTTTTGGGTTGATATTAAATATAAATCTAATTGCCTCGTTAGTATCTCTACCACATCTTTCAGATTTACCTTCAGAGATAACTGTTTTTAACATAAGACTTTCATTTAATTTAGATTCAACCTTTAATTGGTAAAGTTTGTTTACAAATTCCCAATTAACACATTTCCAAAAGTTTTTAATATAGTCATCTTTTTTGTTTCTATATTTCAAATAGTAAGCATGTTCCCATAAATCTAATCCAAGTATTGGATAACCACCATCTTCAACAACGTTCATTAAAGGATTGTCTTGATTTGCTGTGGACACAATTTTTAATTTATTAGTCTTTGTTAAAACTAACCAAACCCATCCAGAACCAAATCGTTCTTTTGCAACTTCCTCAAATTTAATTCTAAATGAATTATAACTTTTGAAATCTTTATTAATTTGAGTTAAAACTTCACCGTGAGGTTTTTGAGTTTCAGGGGTTAACATTTTCCAAAATAACGCGTGGTTAAAAGCACCACCTGCGTTATTTCTAATGTTTTTATCAAATCTACTTATTGATTTTATAATTTCTTCTAACTCTAAATCACCATATTTTTTTTTACTAAGAGCAGAATTTAATTTATCAACATAACCTTTATAATGTTTATTATAATGGTAGTTCATAGTTTCTGAGTCAATAAATTGTTTCAGGGCTGAGTAGGCGTATGGTAATCGTTCGATTCCAATTCTTTTCATTTCGTTTAAGAAAAGTTTTTGATTCTCATTTTTTTCAACCGTTTTAATTTTTTCGGTTATGAGGTCAATTTTTTTTTCAATATTTTTCATAAGGCTTATTTTATTATTATAAATAAGCGGAAGTTTCAAATTATCTGCGATTGTTTATTCTATTCATCACTTCTTCAATAAAGTCGGCCTTATCTAAATTGTCCCCCATAACGGTTTCAAATATATTTTTCTTTTTTATTAAAATGTCATAAATCGCACCCTCAATAGTGTTTTCAAATATTGGGTAATAAACCGATACATTAGATTTTTGACCGTATCTGTACGCTCTATCTTCCGCTTGTGTGTGGTCTGACGGAACAAAAGATAAATCATTCATGATTACGGCCTCAGCGGCGGTTAAGGTTAACCCAACACCTGCGGCTTTTAAGTTACCAACAAAAACTGTAATCTTTTCATTATCCTGAAATTGGTCAACTGCGTGTTGTCTCATAGATTTAGAGGTTGACCCATCTAATCTAACCGCCTGTTTACCAAAATGGTCGGCAATTTTATTTAATGTATTTGTGAAATTAGTAAAAATAATAACCTTTTTTCCTTGGTCAATTATATTCTGAACTAATTCAATCGTATCGTTAATTTTTTCTTCAGCAATGACTTGTCTAACTTTCATTAACTTACTAAATTGTACCGTTAACGATGAAGATTCGTCTGTTTTATTTTCATACCAATCATAGTACTCTCCCATTAAACCTTCATATAATTTAGATTTAAGTCTTAGGTAGACTGGCGATATTATTTTGTCAGGTAAATCAAGTACCTCAGTTTTTAAACGTCGTAATACTTGTCTTGAGGTTCGGTCTCTTAATTCCTCTAAGTTAGATGCCCCCGTAACATTCCAAACTTTTCTATTTCCCGCTTTAAATTGGTAACCTTGACAATACCTAATAGCATATGCTATCCAATTCTGAGCTACGGGACTCTCAATGAGTGATAACAAGTTAAAATAATTCATTGGTCTTGATGTCATTGGTGTTCCTGTTAACAACCAAAGTTTATCAACACTTTTAACAAAACTATTAACTAATTTAGTTCTTTGTGCTTGACCGTTTTGTAAATAATGGGCCTCATCAATAATGATTATACCAAAATTACTTTTATATATTTCAGATTTTTCTTTATCTTTTAAATCGTAAAAATTTTTAAGAATATCGTAATTAACAATTACAAAATCGTGTTCTTGGGAGAAGTTTTTACCTTCGGCAATATAAACACTCCTATCTGTGTAGTTTTCAATCTCTCTTAGCCAATTTATTTTTAAAGAAGCGGGACAAATAATTAATATTTTCTTAACGCCTGTTTCTAAAGCGGCAATAATGGTGGAAGTTGTTTTACCTAAACCCATATCATCTGCGAGAATAAATCTTTTAGACCCGGCAAGTTTCTCAATGGCAATTTTTTGATGTTCTAATGGAGGTCTGTGAGAGTACTTTGAATAATCCACCTCAACATTTTTAATTGTGTGTGTCTTAATTAAAGCTCCTTTAGGTAACCAAAACTCGTGTATAGTTTCCCCCGATAACACTTTTCCCCAAACATGATAGGCTTTCTCTTTCTCAACCAATAACTTCTCAACCCAAACTTGTTCAGGTATTGTAGTTAATAATTTTTCGTCAGCAATTTTTTTGGCAAAGTAAGGGTCAAGGTCAACCCATTTTTTTCCAACTTTAGGTGTTACATCGTAATAATTAATAATATAATCAGATTGGGCTCTTGTGGGATAAAATTTCTTATTAGATTCTTTTTGAGTTTTTAATTTTAGGATATAGTTATTTGCGCCTGAATAAGTTTCAAGTAACTCTAATGCTCTTCTCTCTAATAGAGGTTTGTTATTTTCTATATTATTTTCCAAAAGATTTGGTTTGAGTTAAAAATAAGTAATCTTTTAATATTTATCAATATGTCAACTAATAAAGTACCAATTACTCGAATAGGGAAATTCTTTGGAGATGAAGATTTTAATTTAGACCTTTCAATAGGGGAGGAATGGTTATATGGTGATATGAACTTCACATTAGTTCTTTATCGTATTGATAGACTGAAAACAAAAACCGATGATGTTTATGGTGAAACTGTTAGTGATGGTATTAAATTTTTACCACCAATAGAGTTTAAAGGGTATGTTCAAATTATGGCACCTGAAAATAAATATTTAGGTAATTCAAAAATAGAACAATTTGAGCCGGGTAATATTAAAGTGTCAGTTTACCAAAGACAATTGGATGAGTTAGGTGTTGATATTAGTTATGGTGACTATATTGGTTACTATGAAACAGAAGATAGAGTTAGATATTATACCGTAAATAATGACGGAAGAGTCATCTCAGATAATAAACACACGTATGCAGGGTTTAAACCGTTTTATAGAACTATTATGGCGTCAGCGGTTACTAATAACGAATTTAGAGGTTTATAATGAAAATAATAATAACAGAATCTCAAGTGGAGGTATTAAGAAGAGTATACGAAATAAGTGACCTTGTTGATTACGTTATCCATCATTTGAATAATGATATTAGAAGTGGTGGGCCAGGTAATAGACCTGACAATTTTGGGGTATATGAAAATTGGGTAACCCAAAGAGTTAGTGATATGTTTAAACGTAGAAACCCTAATATTGAATATAAAAAACTTGATTTTTTAATGATTATGTCAGAAGTGTATAACGATAAACTAAAAAGAGGATTCAAAGAAGCCCTAAAAAAAAGATGAAAATACTAATTACAGAAACACAGGACCATGATAATTCTGAGGATAAGTTTAAAGGTGAAAGAGTTATGGTTTATTATAATTTACACAAACATACTTTTTCTGTGTCGTATAAATCAAAAGTTATTTTACATGCCGATTACGTTAAATTAAAAGATGTTGAGTTTAGAGTTAGAAAGGTTGGTAAAGAACGAGTTAGACGTGAAATGGTAAAAAATGTTCACGCATTTGTTATTGGTGATTTAGTTGATTATTGTCAGTCGCCATGTAAAAATATTCCTAAAGAACCAACGGATAATGTAATAACGTATAACCCTTACAAGTATGATAGTTTTGTATATAAATCGAATAAAAAACCAATATACAAAACAAAAGAAATTGATATGATTAATTTAAAAAACAAATTATTCGTAATAAAAAAAATAAAAAAACATTAAAATGCCATTACCTAAAATTAAAAAAAACATTCCTTTGACACAGTCAAAAACTCTTTTACCTAGAAGACAGGAATTGGTTGATAAGATTAATAGGGATGGTACCTATCTCCCTAAATCAATATTACATGCCGACTTGGACGGTGGGTTTTTAAATTTTGTTAAAACAGATTTAAAAACTGTTGTTGACGGAAAGGTAATACCTATGGTTGATATTTTAGTTACAACTCAGAATTGGTCTCAATTCACGGAAACTTGGAACATTCAAAATATTGATAAAAATGTCGAGCCCCCATTCATAACAGTTGTTCGTATTCCTGAAGTTAAGTTTGGAACTAATCCCGCAACACTATACAATATTCCTAATAGAAAACAATATTTCTATGCACAAGTACCTACTTGGGACGGACAAAGACACGGAGCGGACATTTATAAAATACCACAACCTGTACCTGTTGATATAACATATAATGTTAAGATAGTATGTAATAGAATGAGAGAACTAAACAGTTTCAATAAAAATGTAATTGAGATGTTTGCGTCAAAACAAGCCTATACTGTGATTAAAGGACATTATATTCCAATAGTAATGGGTAATATTAGTGATGAATCGGTATTTGATTTGGAAAAAAGAAAATATTATGTACAAAGTTATGAATTTATATTACTTGGTTTTTTAATTGATGAAGATGAGTTTGAAGTTTCTCCAGCAATTTCAAGAGTATTACAAGTTGTTGAGTTTGAAACACAGACAACAAGAAAACAACCAAAAAAACTTTCAAACCCCGCAAGTACAACTTTAGATGTTTTATTTATCGTTGGAAATAATATTATTACACAAATTTTTGATTATACTGTTGACCTAAATTTAGGTGAAACCGATAATGTTGAATCGTTTGAGGTGTACATTAATAACGACTATTATGGCTCTGATATTGAACAAATTCAAATAAACACTAACGACACTCTTAAATTAATTATTGTTAAAAATGATGACACAAAAGACAGTATAATTAAGCTCAATAATCTATTGGTTTAATTCTCTCCGTATATATCGGGTTTTCCTTTACATTTCTCAACAATAAGTCTTTCTAAGAAACGATACATCTTTATCCCTCTTTTTTCACAATAGGTCTTTAAGATATCATGAGCCTCAATCGATATTTTTAAATTCTTTATTTTTTTTTCGTTGTTATCCATGGTAGAAAAAAGGCAGAATTTATTCTCCCTAATAATAAATACTTATAGGAAAGTAAAGTGTTTTGGTTTTTTTTATAATATTTATCAATAAAATAAATTAATTAAGAAAACACAAGACTAATGGCAACAAACAGTAAAGTATTTGTATCACCTGGAGTGTATACTTCTGAAGTCGATTTAAGTTTCGTAGCACAGAGTGTAGGGGTTACTACACTAGGTATTGTAGGGGAGACATTAAAAGGTCCAGCCTTCGAACCTATTTTTATTACAAACTTCGACGAATTCTCAACTTACTTTGGGGGAAGTTCTCCCGAAAAATTCATAAATACTCAAATACCAAAATATGAAGCGGCTTATATCGCTAAATCTTATTTACAACAATCTAACCAATTGTTTGTTACAAGAATATTAGGTTTATCAGGGTATGATGCGGGTCCATCATGGACAATAACAACTAAAGCAAACGTAGACCCAGCAACAGTAGATTTCTATTGTGAAAGCGCTACTACGGTTAACTGTATTGACACATGTGTTGATTATAAAGTAGTTGACTTTGCAATTGATTTCTCAGGTTGTAATAACAGTTTTGGTTCAATATCATTTATTAACCCAACACAAATTCCAGCAGAAATTGCTGAAAAATTAGACATTCCTTACGAATTGTTTGACGGAAGTTTATCAACTGTTCGTACAAACATGACTAACCAAATTTTTGATATTCTAAACGTACCGTCCGGAGAAACCACATCTATTTATTATTACGGACCAATTTCAGGAGAAACTTACGAAGCGTTTAGTCCTATCTTTACTGCAGAAACAAATGTATATGGTGTTAATAATGTTGACGCTAACCTTATTGATTACGCGGCACCACAAAATGACCCTTGGTATTATAGTTTATTTGATAATCTTGGTAGTGCGGCATATAGTGGATATTCATTTTGGTCTATTGTCACAGGTTTGACTTTAACACCACCTGTTATAACAACGACAACAACATTACCAGGAACTACAACAACAACAACAACAAATCCTTGTATTACACCAACCCCAATATCAACAACAACTACAACAACTGCAGCACCTGTTAATTGTTATACAGGAACTTTAATTGGTAGAATTTATGTGTTTTCAGGAACTGCGTTTACTGACTATGATGATTTAGTAATAGCAACACTTCGTTCAAGAGGTTTGGCAACATACTCAACAGATGATGGACCTGTTTATGAGGTTAGCGGATTAACAGATGTAACTATGGATTGTTTGGGTGCATATTCAGGTGTAACTAAAAACCCATATGCGACATTTGGTATTAATATTACAAATAAAGATGGTAACACGTATTTCTTTGAAACATCATTCCAAAATTCTGACCCTAAGTATTTACCAAAAGTATTTGGTTCATCTAACTTTGCAAAACCAAGAACAGTAGTTCCTTTATTTGTTGAAGAAAGATTTCAAGCTTTATTAAACTACGGATGGAGAAAAGGGTTTATTAGAGGTTTAAGTTGTAACTTAACAGCTTTACCTAACGCAAGACAAGGTTCTGACCCTACATCAATCGCTTGGTATTTAGAACAATATCAATCACCAACATCACCGTGGGTAGTATCGGAATTAAGAGGTAACAAAGTTTACAACTTATTTAAATTTACAACAATTGCTGATGGTGAGGCGGCTAATACGGAGGTTAAAATTTCAATAGCAAACATTTCATTTAACAATGGAACATTTGACGTATTAGTTAGAGATTTCTTTGATTCGGACTCAAGTCCAGTTGTTATTGAAAAATTCACTAACTGTAATATGGACCCTAATGATAATGCGTTCATTGCGAAGAAAATTGGTACTATTGACGGTGAGTATGAATTGAATTCTAAATACGTTATGATTGAACTTAATGAAGACGCACCAATTGACGCATTACCTTGTGGATTCTTAGGATTTAATTTTAGAGAATATGCGGGTGTTAGACCTCCATTCCCAATTATTAAACAAAAATATGATTTTCCAGGTGAGGTAATATATAATCCACCATTTGGTTTATCTTCAGGAGCTGACGATATTACAAGAAGTAATGGAGATAATGTACGTAGAACTTATTTAGGTATTTCTGATACTATAGGTATTGACGTTGATTACTACTATTACAAAGGTAAACAACTTCCTTTAGATATTTGTGGTGATTCTACGGGTGAAGATTGGAACTTTAGAAGTAGAGGATTCCATATGGATATTGATGCAAGTGGTATTACTATACCTAATGCATTTGTAACAAGTGGAACCCCAGCATTCTATTGTGGTAGTGCACCGTTTACTAAAGACCCTGATACAGAAGCTAACCCTTACTACAGAATTTTTGCTCGTAAGTTCTCATTCTTAGTACAAGGAGGATTTGACGGATGGGATATCTATAGAGAACATAGAACAAACAGTGATAGATTCGTATTAGGTAGAAATGGTTATTTAAAAGGTTCATGTCCATCAATCAAATATCCTACGGCGACAGGTTGGGGAGCATTTAAACAAATTACGGTTGGAGATAATACACAAGGTTACGCTAACACCGATTACTACGCTTACTTATTAGGACAAAAAACTTTTATTAATCCTGAAGCGGTTAATATTAATTTATTTGTTACACCTGGTGTCGATTATGTAAATCATTCTGACTTAGTTGGAAGTGCGGTTGATATGATTGAAAATGATAGAGCTGACTCACTTTATGTTTGTACAACTCCTGACTTCAACATGTTTGTTCCAACAACAACTAATACGCAGGATTTAATTTATCCACAAGAAGCTGTTGATAATTTAGACACTGCAGGAATAGACTCTAACTATACCGCAACTTACTACCCATGGGTATTAACAAGAGATACTGTAAACAACACACAAATCTATCTACCTGCAACTGCTGAGGTTACAAGAAACTTAGCTTTAACAGATAACATAGCATTCCCTTGGTTTGCTGCGGCGGGTTACACAAGAGGTATTGTAAATGCTATTAAAGCACGTAAGAAGTTAACACAAGAGGATAGAGATACTTTATATCAAGGTCGTCTTAACCCAATTGCAACCTTCTCTGATGTTGGAACTGTAATTTGGGGTAATAAAACACTACAAGTTAGACAATCAGCTCTTGATAGAATTAACGTAAGAAGATTATTACTTCAAGCTCGTAAATTAATTTCTGCGGTATCTGTAAGATTACTGTTTGAACAAAACGACCAAAAAGTAAGACAAGATTTCTTAGATGCGGTTAACCCTATATTAGACGCAATCAGAAGAGACAGAGGTTTATACGATTTCCGTGTAACAGTTTCTTCAGATGCTGCTGACTTAGATAGAAATCAAATGACGGGTAAAATCTACGTTAAACCTACAAAGTCGTTAGAATTTATAGACATTACGTTCTATATTACTCCAACAGGTGCATCTTTTGAGAACATCTAAAATAAAATAACAAACAAGTCGACATAAAACCTCGGCTTGTTTAGCCAAATAGTGAAAATGATAAATAGAAAAAGAATAGTAGAAGGTATTGATGAAGAGGGAACACCTGACATGAAATACTATTCATTTGATTGGGATGACAACATACTGATAATGCCAACTAAGATTATCTTAAAAGATGAGGACGGTAATAATTTTGGTATGTCAACTGAGGATTTTGCGGAATATAGAACAGACATAGGTGAGGAACCGTTTGAATATGAAGGACATACTATTGTAGGGTTTAGTGATGAACCATTTAAATATTTTGGGGTTGATGGAGATAAACAATTTATTGTTGACTCAATGTTAGCTAAACAAGGTCCTGCTTGGCCTGATTTTGTGGAGGCGTTAAATAACGGGTCTATTTTTTCTATCGTTACCGCTAGAGGTCACACCCCTTCGGTAATTAAAGAGGCGGTTTACAACCTAATTGTTTCAAATAAAAACGGGATTAATTCAGATGAGTTAGTTAAGAACTTAGAAAAATTTCGACACATTGCCGATGAGGGTGATTTAAATAAACGTGAAATAATTCGTGAATATTTAGACCTTTGTAGATTTTATCCTGTGAGTTATGGGGAAGGCTCGGCAACAAATCCCGAAGAAGGAAAAATTAAAGCTTTAAAAGAATTTGTTCAGTATATTAAAGAAGTTTCTGAACAAATTAAGAAGAAAGCGTATTTAAAGAATAAAATAACTAATAACTTTTTACCTATAATTGGTTTTTCAGATGATGATTTAAGAAATGTGGAAAAAGTTAAAAGTCATTTTGAAAATGAGCCAGATAATATAATTAAGACTTATTCTACTGCAGGAGGAATTAAAAAAGAATATTAATAAATAAAACTAGATACTTATATGCTAAGAATAATTTTTTAAATCTTGAAAGTAAAGATAAAAAATTTATTTGGGGATATTTATAGAAAACAAAATAAACACAAAATAACAAAAAAAGAAAGAAAATGGCTGATTTATTGATGAAAATGCCGATACCGTATGAACCAAAAAGACAAAACAGGTTCATTCTTCGGTTCCCAACAACATTGGGTATTAACGAATGGTTCGTTGAATCTACGTCAAGACCACATATAACTATAAACCCTGTTGAGATTCCCTTCTTAAACACTTCAACCTATGTTGCAGGTCGTTTTACTTGGGGAACTCTTAACGTTAAATTCCGTGACCCTATTGGTCCGTCTGCGTCTCAAGCTCTTATGGAGTGGGTACGTCTATGTGCTGAATCAGTAACAGGTCGTATGGGTTATGCTGCGGGATATAAAAAGAACGTCGATTTAGAAATGTTAGACCCAACTGGTGTTGTTGTTGAGAAATGGATTTTAGAGGGAACATTCTTATCGGATGTTAACTTTGACTCATTGGCTTATAATACAGACGCTTTAGCAAGTATTACAGCTACAATGCGAATGGACCGTTGTATATTAGTTTACTAGTTTGTAATAAAATACATCGATTCATTGATACTATTGTGAAATTCCTATATATTTATTTATATGGGAATTTTTTTTTGTAAAATATGTCAAAAAGAATGTGAAAGTTTAAACTCTTTAAGGTCACATTCTATTCAGAAACATAATATTTCTTCAGAACAAATTTATATTGATTATGTTTTAAATGGTGTTAAACCTACTTGTGAATGTGGGTGTGGAAAAACAACAAAATTTTTGTCGGTAGGAAGAGGATATTCTAAATTTATACAATCTCACCACAATAGAGTTCCTGGTAAAAATAATTTTCATAAAAATCCTAACACACATCAAAAGGCAATTGAAACTCAAAAGAAAAATTGGAAAGAAGGTAAGTATGTTGGTTGGTGGGAAAATAAAACACCTGAAACATTAGAAAAAATTGAGGGAATTAAAGAAAAATTACGTAATGATAAAGAAAGGGGTAAAAAAATTTCTAAAAAATTAAAAGGAGTTCCTAAAACTGAGATATCTAAAATAAAAAATTCGGAATCTCAAAAAGTAAGATATAAGAATAACCCAAAACTTAGAGAACAACAATCAAAAACAAGACTAAAATGGATGAGAGACAACTCTAAAGTTAAAACATCTAAACTTGAGACAACGTTTATAAACATTTTAACCTCATTTGGTTTAATTGAAGATGTCGATTTTATACACAATCATTTAATTTCAAACATAAAAACTTTTTTTGATTTTTATATCCCCTCAAAAAAAATAATAATAGAAGTTGATGGGGATTTTTATCACTGTAATCCTAATACCAAATATTCAACTCCAATATATGAAATACAGAAAAAAAATAAAACAAACGATAAACGAAAAAATACTTGGTGTCAAAACCACGGAATGATATTACTTCGTTATTGGGAAAAAGATATTAATGAAAGACCTGAGTGGATAATATCTGAACTAAAAAAAGAATTATCTTTATAAAAAACCGAATTGTCCTATATTTTATTATAAAAGACAAACAATATGGACCAAAGTATCATTGACGCAGGAACGGAGAGTTTTAACTTACCTCACGATATAGTACAACTACCTTCAGGTGGTGTATTTTATAAATCAAAAAAGAAATCAATTAAAGTCGGTTACTTGACCGCAAATGACGAAAACGCATTGATGGGGGCAACACAAATGAGTAATGATAATATCATTATGACTTTATTACGTAGTAAAATTTATGAACACGATTTAAGACCTGAAGAATTATTGGACGGTGATATTGAGGCTATTCTTATTTTCTTACGTAACACTTCATTTGGACCTGAATATAAAATATCAGTAACTGACCCCAAAACAAGTAAACCTTTTTCACATACAGTAGTATTGGATGAGTTAAACATTAAAAAAACACAACACCAACCTGACGAAAATGGTGTTTTTACAACAACATTACCGAAATCAGGAGTTTCGGTTAAATTAAAACCATTAAGTTTTGCTGAAACAACTGAAATCAGTAAAATGGCTGACCAATATCCTGTAGGACGAACGGCGCCAGTCATTACTTGGAGACTAGCAAAACAAATTATTGAAATTAACGGGAATGATTCCAAGGAACAAATTTCAAATTTCGTTAACTCAATGCCAATTATGGATTCTAAGTATATCCGTAATTTTATTAGAGAAAATCAACCTTCATTAGATTTAGTAAAATCAGTAAAAGCCCCTTCAGGAGACTTGGTATCTTTCGAGATTACCTTTGGGGTGGAGTTTTTTCGGCCTTTCTTCTAATCACAAACAATTTTTAATTGAGGAGTATTATTTTTTGGCGAGATTTATAAGATTATCTTATACTGAATTTCACATTATGCCAACTTATATGCGAAAGTACCTAATCGATAGAATTATTGAGGACAATACACCTAAAAACGGTTAGTAAAATTGTTTTTGGTGTATTTATACATATATAATATTTAAACTATGGCAGGACCTGAAGATAACGAACTTGGCGGTGACTTTTTAAGTAAAGTCCAAGGAGCCCTCGAACAGAGTGTTGGTAGAATTACCGACGCTTTGGCGACTAATTTACGTGCTGGTGATATTGCGACACAAATTCAAGAAATTGATGATAAAGCGACAACCATTGTTAAATCTTTTGGTCAAGGTCGTGAAAACATTGTTAATTTAAAGGCCGCTATGGCCGATGCCGCCTCTGAAGTTGAACGAATGGGGGGTAGTTTTGATAATATTGTCAGTATCCAAAAAGACGTTGCCGAAGCATTAGGCAGAAATTTAATACTAACATCAAGTTCTTATAAAGATTTATATGCGACTGCCGAAGTTACAGGTGAATCCGCAAAAACTCTTGTCACTAATTTTAAAGATGCGGGTATGTCGGTATACCAAGTGGCGGGTGAAATGAATAAAGTTGTTAATGTTGCTAGAGAGTCAGGTGTTAACGCTCAGGCGGTTAGTAAAGAGGTTCTTTCAAACATGACCGCATTAAATCAATATAATTTTGCGGGTGGTGTTACAGGTTTGGCTAAGATGGCGGCCCAAGCTTCGTTATTAAGAGTTGATATGAATAAGACTCTTTCATTGGCGGATGAATTATTTAGTCCTGATAAGGCAATTGAATTAGCGGCATCTATGCAAAGATTAGGTGTTGCAAATTCTGAATTATTAGACCCTTTACGTTTAATGGATATGGCTCAGAATGACCCCGCTGAACTTCAAAACCAAATCTCTAAAATGAGTGAACAGTTTGTTCAATTGGGTGAGGACGGTAAGTTTGAAATTATGCCAGGAGCTAAAAGACAATTAATGGAGGTTGAAACGTCTTTGGGTATGGGTAAAGGTGAATTAGCTAAAATGGCGTTAGCAAGTGCTGAGGTTGCGGATAAAATGCAAAAAATTAAATTCCCGTCAAGTTTTACTGAAGAAGAAAAAGGTTTAATTGCGGGTATGGCCGAAATGGGTGCGGGAGGAGAGTATAAAATCCAATTAGGTGGTGAAGAATTAGGTATTAATGAAGCAATTGAAAAACTACAAAAAGACCCTGACCAAATGAAGGCTCTTAAAGAAATGGCTCAACCAAAAACTATGGAGGATTTAGCCAAAGACCAACTAACAATTTCAGAATCTATGGATGCGTCTTTAAAATCCATATCAAATAGAACAGGACGAGCATTAGCTGGTAGTAAAATTGCTAATCAAGCCTTAGAAGCTCCAAAACTATTATACGATGCGGGTGCTGAAGCCTTATCTGGAGATAAATTAAGTAGTAGAAATATTAGAAGTGGTTTAGGTTCAGGAGCAGAAGAAGTTTTAGGTTCAATTAACAAGATATTTAAAGGTGAAGGTTCTTTAAGTGATACTTTTAATGTGGTTAAAGATAGTATGTCAACTAGTGCCAAATTTGTAGACGGAGCTTGGTCTCAGGCATTAGATAAGGGGGCCGCAGCGGCATCAAATTTGGCAAAAGAACAAAACATTTTTCTTGAAATGTTACAAAATGGTAGTAAAAAATTAGGTAATGCTTTTATGACTTCCGAAAAAATACCCACAACAACTGCGAAAGATATGTTAAAGTTACCTGGTCAAAATGTTGAATTTTTACCTGAAGATACCTTAGCGTCGTTCACTAAAGGTAAGGATGTTTTATCTGCGTTAATGGGTTCTAATAATAGAAACGAACCCCCAACACAAAGAATGACCGATTCAGGGCCTGTTAATATTAATTTAAACATAACCGCGCCTTCAAATATTGATACTTCTCAACTTATGTTAGCCTTTGAAAATTCAGGAGTTAAAGAAGCCATGGTTACTGCGGTTACTAAAGGTCGATATAATAATGGATTAACCGCCCCAACATCTAATCAAACACAATTGATGGAAATGGCAAGTATGAGAGTTTAAAAATAAACATAATGTCTATTTATAATAAAATTATAGAAAATGCCTGATAGTACATTATCGTTTGTTAACAGTTCTTCATTTAGAAATGCGTTATTAGCCACAAATTTGGACCCATATGATGTACCTGGTGTTTACACACCGCCCTCAGGACCTATTGCCTATGAAATACAACAAACAGTAAGTAATGTTATTGATTCACCCGATGGTTTAATTGCTAATGACCCATTTGCTGCGATATTATATCCATTAAATGAATACGGACCTAATGGTGGTTTTAATACAACTATCACATACAATGGACCTCCATTACCCGTTAACTCTAATCAAGGGGAGTACAGCCCAACAGATACAGTATTAGACTTAGTTAATGAGTTTTATATCGACGCGGCATATATTGAAAACATATATGGACCTTCTGGTGGGTTTAATGATATGGTAGTTATTACGGATATCCAAAACAATAATAAAATTTATCAACCTTATTGGAATCCACCAACATTTGTACCGTCTTCTTATACACCATATAGTATATTATTTTCAGATAACCCAAATGGAACTGACGGTTCATTATCTCAGGATTCTTATATTGCTAAAATTGGGGCGGAACAACTTAATTACTTATTCCAACAAAGAATTGCTGCTGAGATATTTCAAAATACTGTTGGTCAAGTTAACTTAGATTCTTTAAGTGACCCTTTTGAGGCTGCCTTAATTGCCACAGGACAAGAACCATTAATTTATAAAAACTATAGAATTACTGTTCCTGAAAATCCTATTGTTGCGGCTTTTGATTTGGCAACTAGACTAGCAAGTGCTTATTGGCCTGTTTCTATGATTCCTGGTGATTACTTCACACAACAACAAAAGCCAGGATTTTTATCACAACAAACATCAAACGCTTTAAATGTTATCAATCAACTAACGGGAGGGTTTTTAGGTCCAATTCTAAACACATCTAGAAGTGCATCTGAATTATTTTTAGCCAATACGGGTAACGGTCAAAGGTCAGTTTTATTTCGTAATATTGATTATAACAGATATCAACCTGATTATAAAAACCAATATGGTGGATTATTAGGCGTTGCTCAAGGTTTGGTTAATTTAGTGGTTAATTTAATTAATCCTAATAATGGAACTTTAGTTGGTGGTTATTATGTTGGTAGTAGAAATGCAGAACCATCAACAATAACATCACCAGCAAATCAAATACCTGTTAATGTCTTTGGACAACAGGACCCTGTGCCTGTTTATGGACCTTCAGAACTTGCAATATTATATGAAGGTAATAATGAAGTGTTAAAATTTGGTCTTGCGGCAAAACCATTAAGTGATGGTGGTGGTATTGACGGACAATTTGTTTGGACTTCACCTAAATATAAAGGTAATGCTGGTTTTAATGCAACACCTGGTGGAGGTACAGGTAGTTTAGACCCTGAGTTTAACCAAGTTAGTAGTTACTATACAAGAGATGAGTCAACTAATATAACATTCAAAGAGACTTCAATTTTAGACCAAACTCAAAGATTAATTGAGTCTGCGGATAATGTTACGGGTATTTCTCGTTTAAAACATGTTGGTAATGCAATTAATCAAGTTAGTAAGGTATTCCATGATGGATATAAAGAAATAACTAAAGGTTCTCAAGTATTATCTTACACTGATTTTACTACGGGGGCAGAAAAAGGAATTGAATATTGTCGTGTATTCACTAAGGATACTCCTTATTACACTTACGCCGATTTACAAAAAACTGATGGTATTACTACTTCGGGTAGACGTTTTAGTAATTCTGTATTTGATAACACATATAACTTAAACATAGCCCCACTTAAAAACCCTGGGTCAACAAATATTCAAATGAATAACCAAGGGAAATTAGTCGCTAAAAAATATATGTTTTCCATTGAGAATTTAGCTTGGAGAACTTCAAGTAGACCAGGATATACATATGATGAATTACCTACATGTGAGAAAGGACCTAATGGGGGTAGAGTTATGTGGTTCCCACCTTATGATTTAAAATTCACAGACCAAAGTTCTGCAAATTGGAATTCACAATCATTCTTAGGTAGACCTGAGCCAATTTATACATATAAAGATACAAGTAGAACAGGAACACTTTCTTGGAAAATTATTGTTGACCACCCTTCTGTTATGAATGTTATTGTTGAAAAACAATTAAAGGGTCAAAGTAAAGAAAAGTTAAATTCAATCATTGATTCGTTCTTTGCGGGTTGTGTGAAGTATGATATCTATCAATTAGGTCTTAAATTTAATACGATACCGACTAAGGATTTGTATACCTACCAAGAGATATTAAATAACCCTAGAATAACTAAAGAAGAGTTACAAGGTATTAATCAATCTATTCCTAAAGATAATTCGGGTGGGTTGGTAACTAACACTGTTGCAACTCCCGCAAATAATACTAATAAGGCGGACACACCTGACAATTCAGGTGATGAGTTTATGACTACCTTCAATGAGTTAGCTTTTTATTTTTATAATGATATTCCTGACCCAAACACAAATAAAACAGTTTCGTCAGTACCTTATCAAGTAACCTATGGAAGTTATACGGCACCATCGTTCATTAGTAATTATGTAGATAAAGCCAATGCAGTGTTTGCACCGAATTTAAGTTATTGTATAACAAACCCAACATATTGTGACAATAACAAAAAAGTTAAGGAGTTTTATGATACGGTAATCATTGATAACTTCAATACGATTGATGATGCTAACACAGGTTTTGTTAGAAAGGCGTTTAATCTATTAAAAGAAAAAAATGCAACAATTAACTTAACTCTTGTCGGTTCTGCATCAGCGCCAGCCTCAGTACCATACAATAAAAATCTTTCTAAAAGAAGAAATAATTCTGTTCTACAATATCTTAAAATCAGAGGTAAAGAAATTGGATGTGATATTACACCGTTTATTGACAGTAAAAAATTTATTTTAAATGAAGACCCTAAAGGCGAACTTGAGAACGTAGTAATACCAAAGTCTAACTTAGGTTCTGGAGTATCGGTTAATTGTAACACCGATATTAAAAATGGTTCAAATGTTGTTACATCAAATTCTCAAATTTATTCGGTTGATGCCATGGCTTGTAGAAGAGTTAAGATAGTTTCTAACGTTGTTATTCCACCAGGAGAAAGTAAAAAAGATACACCGGCCAGCACTACAGAAACCTCAACACAACCTAAAACTATTGACATAACAGTTAAGCCTATTACCCCAAAACCAACGGTTAGCATTGAGACAAAACTTAAAGAAGGTATTGGTAAACGAATATTAAGACAGTTACTTTCTGAATGCGATTATTTCCAAGTAATTGAGGAAAATGTTCCGATGTTATATGACTCAATAAAAGAAAAAATTAAGTACTTTAATCCTGCGTTTCACTCTATGACACCTGAAGGATTGAATGCTCGTTTAACCTTCTTAAATCAATGTGTTAGACCTGGTGAAACAATCCCAACAATTGGTCCTGATGGTAAACCAAAATATAATGACGCTGTTAATACGTCATTTGGAGCGCCACCAGTATTAATATTACGTATTGGTGACTTTTATAATACAAAAATTATTCCTAAGAGTGTTTCATTCACATATGAACCATTGTTATTTGATATGAACCCTGAGGGTATTGGTATCCAACCAATGATTGCCAATGTTACGATGAATTTTGATTTTATTGGGGGTATGGGTCTTGCTAAACCTGTAGAACAATTACAAAACGCATTATCGTTTAACTATTATGCAAATACTGAGATTTATGATGAGAGGTCGGTATGGACTGAAGATACCTCAGCATTAGATAAAACTTTAATGGAATCCATATTACAAAGTCAACCTGTTGAAACTGTTGACAATGTTGATAACCAAATTCAAAATGATTTCGGTAATACAATAGGTGATATTGTTAATTTCAACAGAGTTGTTGGAGGTGAAACAGGTGAAATTAGTTATGGAGTTATTATGGATAAGATGTTGTCTGAGACAACTTCATATTTTAATTCTTTATATAATCAATTGGAAAGTATTGTGTTACAAACTAATTATGGTGTGTTACAATTAGTTAATCAATACAGAGATTATCAAGATGGTCCTTTAAACTTAGGAACCGTTAGTTACCCAACTAAGATTTATGGTAAACCGTTAATTTCAAAAACATCGGGTAATGACAAAGTTAATTTATTCCAAGAATTGTTGGATAAATGTGTTCTTGACATTGATAATGGATTTAATCCAATAATTACTGAATTAACTAACAACTATCCTGATTTAACCCCTAATGAAACTAGTGTCATAAAAACTAATATGACATCTTATTTAAAACAGGTTTATTTAACTTTACCTAATAGTACACAAAAAATTGTTACTGATTTAACAGTTAAAGAACAAAACTATGTACAAGTAATTAGAAAATTAATTGTCGTTAATGATAAGACTGATGGTAAAAAATTAGAAAACGGAACACCATTAGTATATAGTATTAGTGGTACTTCAAAAGTTAGTGAAAGTACTAAACAATCGGACCCTTTAATTGGGGATACCTATGATGAGTTTACAACTGACTGTGGTAAAATATACAAAGTACTTAATGATTTTTTAGATGTGTTAAATGCTAAAGAAATTATCACAAACTCATATGAAAATACGGGGGATTTTAAAACTGCGGATAATTCTTTCTTTACCGATGTTTATAAGAAAGAGTTCTTCATGATGGTTGGTAGAAACTTTAATGATAAAAATAAATTACAGGAGTTTAAAACATTTATATTGACCGCAAATATTTCATCAAATAAAAAGTTAACGAAGAAGTTTGATGATATTACTGATGATTTAGCTAAAGAATATAATAAAGAAATTAAAAAAGAAGAAAAAATATTTTCAGATTTTAGAAAAAGTTCTGAATATAAAACATATATTGAAAGTCCTGATGATATTTTATATCCCGCAGGAAAAACAAGGGTTTTTGATTATACAACAGTGCCTGACCCAGCAACGGAGGTGGTACAAAAGAAATTATTAAGTGATTTATTTACGACAGTAAACTTAGAACCTGCTAATACTAAAATCTTTACTGGTAAAATTAAATTTGATTAATTATGGCGTCAAAACAATATTATAATAGATATAATGATTTTATTTTAAATGGACAACAGACCGTTGTTCCTTATATTACGTTGCCAAGTAAAAGTACTGATAAACGATACATTTATAAGGCAGGACAGTCTAGATTAGATAAAATGTCGCAACAGTATTATGGTTCACCATTCTTTGGTTGGGTAATAATGCAGGCAAATCCAATTTATGGAGGACAAGAGTGGAACATTAGTGACGGTTCTATCTTGACAATTCCATTTCCTTTAGTAGCTTCTTTACAGGATTATAAAAATCAATTGGATAATCATTTCTTTTATTATGGTAGGTGACACAGAAAATATTTTAGTCGAATTTGACTATAACAACATAACAATCGTAGACCCAAACAAAGTTATCGATATAAATGGTAACGCGAAAGAACGATTTATTAAACAAGAAGATTTAGTTTTTTATGCTAACTTGGAGTGTAAAGTTTTACCAAGAACTAAACTAGCCGTTGGTGTTGCAAATAACGACCAAATTCAAACAGTTTCTATTGCAACAATCAATTTCTTAAAACCTGGTGATAAGACATTTTTAGATAATAGTTATACTGACGAAATTACAGGTAAAAATAGTGTTACGGGTGAAGGGGTTAATCAACCTAAAAAAAATTCAATTAGTAATCCTAACAAACCTGCGGATTTTTTCTTAAGACAAAGTATTAATTCTGGTGGAAAACCAGGGGCGACCGATAACGGACTACTTGGCATAACATCAATTAATATTAGACAAGGATTGGATTTTTTACCAACAATCAATGTGCAACTTGAAGACGTAAAAGGTAAAGCATTATTTGAATCAGGAGATAATTCACCTTATGCTGCGTTCTTTAATTTACCTTACCCACTTTTTCATTTAACGATTAAAGGTTATTATGGTAAGGCAATTAAATTAGGACTTATGTTACAATCTTTTAGTTCAAGATATGACACATATAGTGGAAATTTTAAAATTGATTTAAAGTTTTATACTTACAAATATACAATCTTAAGTGAGATTACTATGGCCGCATTGACTGCGACCCCTCACATGTATAAATCAAGAATTAAGGTTCAAACAACACAAGGAAGTACTGATAGTAAATTTGTTAAAGTTGAGGATGGTGTTGTTGAAGGTGGGTATCAAAAAGTTAAAGAAATGTATAGTGAATATAAATCAAAAGGTATGATACCTGATGATTTTCCCGAAATCACTTTGGTTCAAATGCAAGAAAGAATTGAGAATTTTATTAAAAATGTGTTGGATAGTTTTACTAAACAAAATTTGGACCCATTAACTAATTTAGATGTTTATCAAAAAACTCTTAATGATTATTCTGGTAATGTTTATTATTTTAATGGTACATCATGGTTTGAAAAGTATATGGATAAGAACACTGCTTTTGTATTAACCAATGGTAATAAAGTTTACACTTTTAAACCTGAAGTTAGTTTACAAAATAGAGTTACCGCAAAGGCAGAATTAGATGGCCATGTAAAAAAATATAATGAGTTATTAGATGGTAATGAAACTGTAGGAGCAAATGGTTCATATAAGATTAATAATAAAACAACTAAAATAACAATACCTAATGGTATTAAATCACCAGACACTTTTATCCCAAAACCTGAGATTACAGAAAAAGATATTGATTTAGTTCAAAGTTATCGATTAGTTAAAGGCGTAAAAACCACACCAACCGACACACAACTTGCGGCATACCAAGCCGAATTGATTAAAAATAAAGCGTTCAATTCACCTATTATTCAAAACGAGGAAGGTGATATTGAACTAATAAAAGATTATTACATTTTTGAAGGTACAAACACATTTATTGATAATATTGATAAAATGGGTAAAAAATTAAAAGTTTTTAGAGAACAAATACAAGAAGAACTTACAAAGGCTCTTTCAGAATTGTTACAAAGTAAGGATAATGGTATTGGGTTTGTACCTAACATTAGAAATGTTCTTGCCGTTGTTTTTGCCAATGGAGAGGCGTTCTTAAGATTAATGGACGATGTTCACACGAAAGCTTGGGATAAGAGAGATTCTACAATTAGAAAAAACTCTATCTTTAATAGTCAAACCGCTGGTGCGTCACAAGACAATTTAAGTAGTGGTAATAACAAGGAACAACCTATATATCCTTGGCCACAAATGATTAAAGAAACCTCAGGGACAGACGGGCACGAAAAGTTTGAGATTGTTTATCCTGGTGATTCTTCAGTGATTACTCAGACAAAAGGATTTTTAGCGGATGAATGGCCTGAAGTTGAATTTGTTGAAGAATTTATACGAGGTTATGTGGAAAGAACTTCACCTCCGTCAGATAGTACCGCATCTCCAAATGAGTTAACGGAACCTCAAAGAATTTCGGTGGACGCTATTGAATTTCCAATTAAAAATGACGTTTATGGTAATAAAGAAGAAGTTAAGTTTTTTTATGAAATATATGAGAGAGTTTTATTAACAACCTTTTATTCAAGACTTGGTAGATGTAACGACTTTATATCTGATTCGGATAAAGTTACAACTATTATTGCTGATGCTGAGAATATTAACATACTTAAAAGTTTATCAAATGATAATCCATTTATAATTCAAAAACTTAAAGAATATGCCTATACTGGTGAAAATTTTGAGACTGTCCTTAGACATATTTCAAATGAAGGTTTGGGGGAAAGTTGGCAAAATTTTATTAGAGGTATTTTTAATACAAAATATATTAAAAACTTAGTTAATAATTCTAGTTTTGAATTTATTAATGAACAAATCCTTAAGAATAGTTTATCACAACCAATGGTTTCATTACCAAGTGAAACTCAATTTGCAGAATATATTAATGACTCAACAACATCCAACGAATATGATTTTGCCGATACATACCCTTTTACAAATAAAAATTGGGTTAAAAAATATTTGGCAAATAGTAACACAGTGTTAGATGAAAAATCGGCTTTTGATACAACACAAATATTAACGTACACTTCGGATAATAAAATTATTACGAATATTGCGTCTTATGATTCAGGTAAAAAACCATTTACTAACTTTATTTCAGAAATAACAGTGACTCCCACAGAGTATAGTACAACTGTTGGTATGAAAGCGTTTTATGAGACAAGAAAAAACGATTATAAAAATCAATTATTTACTGAGGGTAATTTAAAGTACAATAATTATAATGGTCTTGTAACTAGTGAACAAACAGTGTCTATGTTTAATACACCGTATTTTATTAATGCGATTCAACAAGGTGTAAGTAATTTTAGAAATTTTAGTGAGACACCATATACTGAAGCCGCGTACCTTTTCTTAAATAGTTTACCATTGTCTACTCTACGAGAAAAGTATAAAACAAAAAATGAGTCTGATGATTTAAATTATATTTTTGCAACACTGAATAAATTTGGTGGCGTACATAAAATACCATATTCTTGGGTTTTAAAATACGGTTCAATATGGCACCGTTATAAAAAGTATGTTGAAACTGGCGTTGATATTATAGGGGTTTCTTGGGCTAATTTTGATTATCTTAATAACTATGACCCTGTTAATAGTTTACCATCAACAATGTATACATTTAGTGCTAGTTCTCAAATTGGTATTGTTGATATTGTTTTAGAGAATAATGTAACAATTGGTGGGGAAGTATCTACAACAATTAACACAGGATTTTATCCTAAATTAATTAATGATTTTAATGTCTTTTACCAAGGATTTGAAATTTTCTCGGCGTACACTAGTACCGCAATTCAAGAAGGGATTAAATCAGGGTTTACGTTAAATTATGTTGATAAGGCCATTATTAGCAAATCAGAAGGTTTTGATACTTCAATACCGAATAGAGATTTAAGAATATTTCCTTGGACAGTATCTGTAAATACTTTAGATAATATATCTTCATTTATATTCCCATCCCAAGGTTCATTAGTTAATCAAACAAACAATGAATGTTTTGATGCAAATACAGGAGAAATAAAATTTGAAGTTATGGGTAATAAGTCAATGTATGATGGTTCAGTTAGAACTTTTTGGACAGCACCCAATTACGGATATTTTGATGATAGTAAAATAGTTAAGGTTAATCCGGACCAATACCTAAAAGAAATTTTTTCAGGGAAAAGTTTTCAAGAAAATTATTCATTAAATGGTGTAATTACTCAATATTCAAATATTAGTGAAATGTTTTCTGTTTTCGAAAAGGATGTTTTAGATTTATTTGAAGTTGAGTTTTTAAATTTTTCAAAATCAAAATATGATTATAGTTCGGAAGGTGTCGGTGCAAATGATTCCAATACCGCTAAATTGTTTAAGAACTTTCAAGTTTTAATGATTGAGTTGATGAAGCAACCTAAAATAACAGGGTCAACAGGTGAAGATTATGTAAGAAATGCTCAATCTGCGCAACTTACAAATATTACTAATCTATTAACTAGATTTATTAATAATGATGTTGTATTTAAAAACGGAAATCCGTCTAACTACGATAAAAAATTATTTTATACGTTCTCAAACTATGATATTACCGACCCATATATTTTGGACAAATACACACTATTAACACCAAATGCAGTTCCTGTAAATGGTGGAACAACTACATTATCTTCATCAAAAAGTTTATACCCTAATGAGTGGACTACATTAGAAACTTATGTTGGTTTTTCAGAAATCCCGCAATTAGTTTATGGAAATAACGGTTCGTACATTACTGACTTTTTTGTTGACTTAAACATTTCTTTTACGGTTAATAATATAGTTAATTTTTCGCCAATAATTAAAATTTATGCGACTCAGAAATTAAAAGAGTCTACAATGAATAAAAAAAAATTCATTGGTTTAATGGATGAGTATTTGAAAAAGTCTTTAGATTTTAAAAATAAAATATTTAATAATTTAATCATTAAACTACAAAAAGCTTTACCCGATGTTAATAACACAGTACAAACGACAATTGATTCTGTTTTAGAGGGACCGCAAACAAAGGTTGAATTATGGGAATCATTTAAGGCGATAAATGATAAATGGATTTCGGGTAATGATTTTAAAACTAAAACATTATTTGAGGATGTTTTATTATTAGACAGAGCGAGTAGAAATATTGGTGATAAGATATTGGTTGATGTTTTTAAATTAAAAAACAGATTAATTAATATAAACCCTAAAGCGACAATGCTTAGTTTTGTACAATCAATATTAGTTGAAAATAATTTTGTTGTAATGAATTTACCGTCATATGTTAATTTCTATAATGTACAAGATGCGGTTAAAAACCCAAAACCAAAGGTTGAAGGAACATTAGAGTTTGCTAATACACTATTTGGAACTTTCATGAACGTTGATTATAGAGAATCAAGTGCTAAAATGGTTTGTTTCTTTGGTGGTAAACCAAGTGAACAATTAGATTTAAAAAACAATGTTGATTTTAGATATAGAAATGACGCGTTTGATTTAAGAAGAGCTAGTGATAATCCGTTAGTTGAAGATTTAACTAATAAGAATGATTGGGATAAATCAAATAAAGTTGTAGGGTTTAATGTTGATATCGGACCTCAAAATCAGTCTATGTTTTATGGGTTTACTGTTTCCCAAGATGCTGGTCAAGCCACTGCAGAATCTCTTGAAGTGTTAAATCAAATGGCCAATCAAGGTGGTAATAGAGGAGGTGCAACACAAAGTAACTCATTATATAACCTATACAAAAATAGAAGTTATTCTTGTAATGTATCCATGATGGGTAATGCTATGATACAACCAACAATGTACTTCAATTTAAGATACGTCCCAATGTTTAGTGGGCCTTATATGATTACAAGTGTTAATCATAGTATATCACCAGGTAGTTTTGAAACAATTATTGAAGGTATTAGACAACCAACCGCATCATTACCTAAAATTGATAATTATTTACAAACATTAAAAACTAATTTATTACAATCTATTATTGAAAAGAATAAACTTGATACTCAGAAAAAAAATGCGGAAACAAAAGTTAATAGTACTAATGTAATTGGTCAGTCAACTGAGGTTAATAACCAAGCAACACAACAAGATAGCACCACAGCAAATGATACTATTCAGGAAACTTGTCAACCAAACTCTAAATATGCTCAATGGACACCATTAACAGGGCCGTCAATAACAACATTAAATTATAAAAGTGTTATTGGTACTATTGTTAGTCTAACGAATGATATTAAATTACAAAAAGTTATTTTTTCCTCAATTTATATATCGTCAAATAATAATAATACCTTAACAACTTATGAGAATAACTTTGCGGGTATAACTATAGACCAAGATTGGGGTCAATCATCTACTTATTTTGTTGATAAATATTTTTATTGTTCAAGCCAAAATGTACCTAACGCCACATTCTCAGACTCAACTCAATCAGTCAAATTTTTAGTTGAAAGATGGTCACAAAGAATGAGTTTATTATCCAATGACAGTGCATCGGAAATTGCTAAATTTTGGATATTAAATGCTAACACATCTGTTACTGATAAAAAATTAAATCCTGTTAATGTTTACGACCAAATGTCGTCAATAGATAAAGGAAATATTGAAACTAAAGTACAATCGGCGATTAATGAGTTTAATACTCAAACGGGACAACTTAATGTGGGGTCAACACCACCAGTAACACCGCCATTAATTGATACATACACTTACGCAGTAACAACACCACCATTATTTGAGAATTTAAAGGTTATTGTGGACCCATCGGTCGATGGACTAAGAAATATATTTCAGATAGAGTATGGTTATAATATTACTGCGGAGTGTCATGAGGGTAGTGGTTCAGGACAACAATTTGGGACTAATTATGTTTCAACAAATAAACAAAAATTTGAAATTGATTTACAAGGGTTATTAACAGAATCTGGTTGTAATAATGTGTCGAAAAGTGAGTATACAGGAACTTATAAATACCAAATAACGGTATTTACTAAACCTGTTAAACCTGATGGGTCACTTGATACGTCAAGAAACGATTTTTACAAAAGTTATCCTGTAACTTTCACTTTGTAATTTTCTAATAATAAACGATATTTATATATAAACACTATTATGGACACAAAATTAATATTAGACAACTATTTAGGTAAAAACACCAGAAGCACTGAGAAAGACTTGGGTAATGGTTCTAAACAAGTTTGCGATTTAGACACAGGAGATTGTTATACTATCAGAATGAAGGATGGTTTAATTGAAAGAGTTGACAATACAATGACAAAAAATAAAAAAATTCAGGTTGAAACTCTAACAGGAGTGAAACAACTTTTAAACGGGTAATCAAATGAAAAGAGTAGACAACAGAATTATTGAGGAAATCTCAAGATATAAATCAATTAACGATTATATTTTTGAACAAGAGGCAACATTACCTCCACCACCTGAAGAAGGTATTTTACCTCCTGCAGACCCAAGTGCGTTACCACCACCTCCTGCTGATGCGGGGGCATTACCACCACCTCCTGGCATTGAACCACCTGCGGCACCTGGTGCAGTACCAACTCCTGTTGATGTTGCAACTGACCCTGATGTTGAAAAAGTTGGTGAAGAAAAAGGTAAGACTGAGGAACTTGATATTAGTGACTTAGTTAATTCCCAAAAACAAGTAGAAAAAAAACAAGAAGAATATTTTGATAATTTATTCAAACATCTTACAGACTTAGAAGGTAAATTAGGTGAAATGGATAATATCATGAATAAGTTGAATGACTTAGAAATGAAAGTTGAGAAATATAGAGAAAAAACACCTCAAGAGAAATTAGAACTTAGAAGTTTAGATTCTGGCCCATTTAATCAAAAATTATCAGATTTCTTTGAAGATAAAGAAGAAGATATGGAAAAGTCGGGGAAAAATGAGTATATCTTAACCCAAGATGAGGTTGAGGATTACTCACCAGTAGATATCAAAAAAACTTTTAGAAATTTTGAAGATTTGGATAATCAAATCGATTCTTTCAAACAAGTCAAGTAAAATATAAAACGGTCTTCGGACCGTTTTTAGTTTAAAATTTATTTGACAAATACTCAGATTGTACTTATACTTATGATAATATAAATCATTAAATACTTTAACAACTATGGCGACAAATTCATTAGACGCAGTTTTAGCTCAATACGAGCAGGCAAAACAAGGTGGTTCTTCTAACACCTCAAAATTCACACAAGAAGAAAGAATGAAAAAATACTTTGCAGCTATCCTTAAAGATACTGAAAAACAAGGGCAACGAAGACTACGTATTTTACCAACACCCGATGGTTCTTCACCATTTAAAGAAGTTTGGTATCACGAAATTCAAGTTGACGGCAAATTTCAAAAATTTTATGACCCGGGTAAGAATGACAACGAGCGTTCACCATTGAATGAAGTTTATGAAGAACTACGCTCAACAGGAAAAGAGTCTGACAAAGAATTAGCAAAACAATATTTATCTCGTAAATTTTACATTGTTAAAGTTATGGACCGTGATAACGAGTCTGATGGGGTTAAGTTTTGGAGATTCAAACACAACTACAAAAATGAGGGGATTTTAGATAAGATTATTCCTATTTGGAGAGCTAAAGGTGATATTACTGACCCTGATAACGGTCGTGACATTATTCTTGAATTAACCAAAGCAAAAACACCTAAAGGTGCCACTTACACAGTTATTCAAACTGTTATGTATGATGACCCAGCTCCTGTACACGAAAATAAACAAACCGCGGATTCTTGGATTAATGATGAGTTAACATGGGAAGATGTTTATTCTAAAAAACCTGAAGAATACCTTGAAGCTATTGCTCGTGGAGAAACACCACGTTGGGATTCTGACAAAGGCGGTTTTGTATACGAAAACAATCTTGAGACAACAACATCTTTTGGTGGTAAAACTGAACCAATCGTTGACCCACAAGCAAATGATGATAGTGACACCGAATTACCTTTCTAATTAAACTTTAACATAGACACTTGGTATTACTGAGTGTCTATTTTTTATAGTTCAAAACAATAAATTAATTTAACCTAACATGTCAATAAGAAAGAAAACATTCTCGTTAGAGGATATAAAGAGTAAATTCTCTACAAAAACAAAATACAAACCTGAAAGTTTCTATAACTGTGGTGAAGCATTTATGGATGCCTGCGGATTACCTGGACCTGTAATGGGGGGTATTAATATGTTCTTGGGACATTCAAATTCTTCAAAAACAACGGCCATGATATTAGCCGCGGTTGATGCTCAAAAAAAAGGACATCTACCGGTGTTTATTATAACAGAAAAAAAATGGAATTGGCTACACGCAGTTGAGTTGGGTTTAGAAGCGGAACAGAATGAAAATGGGGAGTGGGATGGTCAATTTATTTTTAACGATAGTTTTGATTATGTTGAACAAGCTACCGAATTTATTAATGAGATAATTGATGCTCAAGAAAATGGTGATATATCATATAATCTTCTTTTCTTAATGGATAGTATTGGGTCAATTCCCTGTAAAATGACATTTAATGGTGCAGGAGGCAAAATGCACACCGCCGGAGTATTAGCGGATAAAATTGGTATGGGTATTCATTCTAGAATATCTAAATCAAAAAAAGATGATTATCTCTATTATAATACATTAGTGGTAATCAATCAACCATGGGTCCTCCCAGCAGATAATCCTTTTGGTCAACCGGAAATCAAGGCTAAGGGCGGAGAGGCATTATGGTTAGCGTCAAGTATTGTGTTTTTATTTGGAAATCAAAAGAAATCAGGTATTAGTCATATTACCGCTACTAAAAATGGTAGAACAATATCATACGCGGTTAGAACTAAAATATCAGTATTAAAAAATCACGTAAATGGAATATCATTTAAGGACGGTAAAATTATTACAGTCCCTCAAGGATACATTAAAGATGATAAATCAGCAATTGATAAATATAAAAAAGAATATTCTGAATATTGGAATAAAATTCTTGGTGGTGAAGGTAATATAACATTTAAGGACGATATTATTCCTAATGTTATATCGGATGATGAAGATTACTTAAAAATATAAATAATTATACTTTTAAGTATTTGATGATATTTATTAATATGGGAAGAAAAAAAGTTGAAGAAGAAAAAAAGAAAGTAAAATTGGCGGTGTCTCTTGACCCCGAACTACCACAATACTTCAAAGATAAATCTATAAATTTATCTTCCCTAGTTAATAAATTATTAAAAGAATATATTAAAAATGGAAACTAAAATTTGTATTGAATGTGGTTTGGAAAAATCTTTATCTGAATTTTATAAACGAACTGACACCCCAACCGGTTATAGAAATAATTGTAAAGAATGTAAATTAAAAAATAATCATACTTGGTTAAAAAAAAATAGTAAAAAAATTATAACTATTGGAAAAATTTGGAGGGAAAAAAATAAAGAAACTATTCGAGAAAGAATAAAAGAGTGGGAAATAAAAAACTATCAAAAAATTAGAGATAGAAAAAATAAAAGAGCGAAAGAAAGAAGGAAAGAAGACCCTGTTTACCATTTAACAAATAAAGTTAGATGTAGATTAAGAAAATACTTAATTACTCTTAACACAACCAAAAAAAACAAAACTTTCGAAATAATTGGATGTACCCCCCAATTCTTAAAAGAACATTTAGAAACCCAATTTACCGATGGCATGACTTGGGATAATAGGAGTGAGTGGCACATTGACCACATCATTCCGTTATCATCGGCAAAAACAGAAGACGAACTTTATAAGTTATGTCATTATAAAAATCTTCAACCACTATGGGCGGAAGATAATTTGAAAAAGAGTAACAAAATATTATAGTAACAAATACAAAAAAAAACAAATGACTAAAACACTTTTGGTCGATGGTAACAATTTATTAAAAATAGGATTTCACGGAGTTAAAGATTTTTACCACAACGGAAAACACATAGGAGGGTTATGGCATTTTATCAACACAATTAGACGGTTTATTGACGAACAAAATTTTGATAAGGTTGTTGTTATGTGGGATGGGGATGATAACTCTTCTACCCGCAAACTTATTTACCCCCAGTATAAAAAAAAACTACTTATAACCGAAGATTTTAAAGACCAATCTTTTGGAGAACAAAAAGAGAGAGTTAAACAATATTTGGAGGAATGTTATATAAGACAAATTGAAGTAGATAATAACGAAGGTGACGATTTGATTGCGTACTACTGCCAAATATCTGAAGACGAAATTAAAACTATTTTTTCGGGAGATAAAGATTTGACACAACTTATCTCAGATAAGGTTTCGGTCTATTCCCCAAACTCAAAACAAGTGTATAAAAATGGGGATAAAATAAAGATTCAATTCCATGAATTTCCGCATCAGAATATTAAAACATATAAAATATTATCGGGTGATAAGTCAGATAATATAGATGGAATTTATTATTTGGGTGAAAAAACTTTAGTTAAATTATTTCCTGAATTGCTTGACCAAACGGTAACTATTACCGATATTTTAATAAAGGCAGAAACTCTTTTAAAAGAAGATAAAGGTAATAAATCTTTACAAAATTTATTATCAGGTAAAACTAAAACAGGTGTATACGGTGAAGAATTTTTTATTATTAATGAAAAAATAATAGATTTATCAAAACCATTAATCACCGATGAAGCAAAAGAATTAGTTGAATTATATTATCGAGAAAGTTTAGACCCTGATGGGAGAGGGTATAGGAATCTTTTAAAGATGATGATGGAGGACGGGTTCTTTAAATTCTTACCAAAAATAGACAATGCTTGGGTTGACTTTGTTCGTCCATACATGAAATTAACAAGAAAAGAAAAAAAAAATTACAAACAAATAAAATAAATATGAAAGAACAAGAATCAACAAAATTAGAATTTTTAATGATGGTAAATGATAATATCATTGTACAAAGATATTTTAATGTTAGAAACTTTAACCCTGACGGTAAAAACTCATTAGAGTTTTATAACCTGTTGGCTAATTTTAGTTATGATATTAAGTATCAACTAAAAATGAAAACCGCATCATACATGATTGACAATCATTATGAAATTATTAACAATCCTACAATATTAGACACATCGTATATTGATGGTCCTGAATATTTTAATGTGTATATTAAGATGGGTGATGTGACAATTTGTCAGAGACAGTTCGACGCAAAAATATACCCACCTAAGATAAGATACACCGTAGACGTACGCCCACACCTAAAAAATTTACTTATGTCTTTGACTGACATTTTTTCATCTGAAAATTTAACACTCGAGTACCTTGGACTTCCTTTAAAAGGGTAATATTTATCAAATACAACAATGAAAAAACTATGGCGTCAAACAAAAATTTCGAATATCTAGGTAGCAGTTTTCAGCTACAATTATTAAACCAAATTATTATCGATAAAGACTTTGCGAGGTCTATTCTTGATGTGATTGAAACAAATTACTTTGAAAACAAATACTTCAAAATAATTATTCAGATGGTTAAAGAATATTACACAAAGTATGAACATGCACCAGCATTTGACACTTTAGAACAAATCACCAAATCTGAATTACAACAGGAATTAGCGTCAAAAATTGTTATTGATACTATTAATAAAATCAAAGAAGCTCCACTTGAGGGTGGGGAATTTGTTCAGGAAAAGGCTATGAAATTCTGTAAACAACAAGAATTACAGAAAGTAATGAACAAAGCTCAAAAAATCATCGATGGAGGTGAATTTGAAAACTATGATAAAGTAGAACAATTAGTGAGGAACGCTTTACAAGTTGGGGAAAGAGAAGATGGACAATCCGATGTATTTTTCAATTTAAGTGAGGTTTTAAATGAGGATTATCGTCATCCAATACCAATGGGTATCCCAGGTATTGATAGACTCTTAAAAGGAGGTTTGGCTAAAGGAGAAATCGGTGTAGTGTTAGCACCTACTGGGGTTGGTAAATCAACACTACTAACAAAAGTTGCAAATCACGCTTTTAATTTGGGGTATAACGTATTACAAATCTTCTTTGAAGATAACCCAAAGATTATTCAAAGAAAACATATTACTTTATGGACAAAGGTTCATCCTGATGAATTGTCCTTAAAGAAAGAGGAAGTTATGATTAAAGTACAAGAGGTAAAAGATACAATGACCAATAAATTAATCTTAAAAAAACTTCCATCTGATACCGTAACTATGTTACAAATTAAAAATCAAATTAGAAAAATGATTGCCGATGGAGTAAGAGTTGATATGGTATTATTAGATTATATTGACTGTGTTGTTCCTGATAGGAATTTAAGTGATGAATGGAAATCTGAAGGTTCGGTTATGAGAGCATTTGAATCAATGTGTCACGAGTTGGATTTAGTTGGATGGACCGCAACTCAAGGTAACCGAAGTTCAATTTCGTCTGATGTAGTAACTACCGACCAAATGGGTGGTTCTATTAAAAAAGCACAAGTTGGACACGTAATCATTACCGTGGCAAAATCCCTACAACAAAAAGAAATGAAACTAGCAACAATAGCAATTACTAAATCTCGTATTGGTGATGATGGGGTTGTGTTTGAAAATTGTAAATTTGATAATGGAATGTTAGAGATTGATACCGAAAGTTCGGTTACATTCTTAGGACTAGAGGGACAACAAGAAGAGAGAAACCGTCAACGAGTTAAAGACTTGTTAGACAAAAGAAAAGAAAAACAACAAACACAAAACTAAAAAAAACATGGAAAAAATTTTAATAGAGAATCCAAATAGATTCGTTATTTTCCCAATCGAGCACAATGATATTTGGGAATATTACAAACAACATCAAGCGGCGTTCTGGACTGCGGAAGAGGTTGATTTATCAAATGATATTAGAGATTGGGAAAACTTATCAGATAATGAGAGATTTTTCGTAAAAAACGTCTTATCATTCTTTGCGGCATCCGATGGTATTGTTAATGAAAATTTGGCAGAAAACTTCTTAAAAGAAGTCCAATACCCTGAAGCAAAATTCTTTTACGGATTTCAGTTAATGGCAGAAAATATTCACTCTTTAATGTATTCATTACTTATTGATACCTATGTGTCAAACCCACAAGAAAAAGATGAATGCTTTCACGCTATTGATAGATTACCTGCGGTACAAAAAAAGGCAAAATGGGCTTTAAATTGGATAGAGAACTCAACATTTGAAGAAAGATTAATTGCTTTTGCGGCGGTTGAAGGTATCTTTTTTTCAGGTTCGTTCTGTGCTATTTTTTGGTTAAAGTCTCGAGGTATTTTACAAGGACTATGTAATGCAAACACTTTGATTTTCAAAGATGAGAACTTACACTGTGACTTTGCAATTCATTTATTAAATAATCACATTGAAAACAAACCAAGTGAGAAAAGAATTAGAGAAATTTTATTATCTGCATTAGAGATTGAGAAAGAATTCATTATTGAGTCATTACCAATATCTTTAATTGGGATGAATTCAAACCTAATGAAACAATATCTTGAATTTGTTACTGATGGTTTATTACTTAAACTTGGATGTAAAAAAGAATTTAATGTGGACCAACCATTTAAATTTATGGAACAAATTGCGGTAGAAACAAAAGGTAATTTTTTTGAATCAAGGACTATGGAATACCAAAAAGCTAAATTGAACGAAACATTGTCATTTACGGATGATTTTTAAATAAAAATATATGATGTCATTAAAAATTAAAAAAAGAGGGGGCGATGAGGTGTCCTTTAATCCTCAGAAAATTTATCAGAGAGTTAAGAAAGCCGCTAAAGGGTTAAATGTTAATTCTGATGAAATTTTTATTAAAGTTATTACTTCGGTACCTACCGAGGGTAGTATAACAACAAAAGAGTTAGATAAGTTAGTGTACGAAATTGCTGCGGCATATACTGGTAGTCATCACGATTATTCAAGATTAGCTTCATCAGTTGCAATATCTTCATATCACAAAGAAACTAATCATAGTTTTAGTGAAACAATGACAGAATTGTACAATAATGGTATTGTTAATGAGATATTAATGAAAACTATTGAAAAATATGGTTCAGAAAATATTGATAAAATAATTAATCATGAGAATGATTATAATTTTGATTATTTTGCTTGGCGCTCATTACAAGAAATGTATTTGTTAAAGTTATCTAGTGGTAAGGTTATTGAAAGACCACAACACATGTATATGAGAGTTTCCTTATGGGTGACTAAAACATTTGAAGAGGCAGTTGAATATTACAATTCATTATCAAATCAATTGATTTCACCAGCAACACCTATCATGATTAATGCGGGGACAAAGACACCTCAGTTAGCGTCATGTGTATTACATTACAATAATTCCGATTCCCGCAAAGGTTTATTAGGGACATTGAGTGACATTTCAACGTACTCCTCTGACGCGGCAGGTATCGGACTTTCAATGTCAAATATTAGAAGTAAAGAAAGTAGAATTTCAAGTTCAGGAGGATTTGCGGGTGGACTTTTAAAATATTTAAAAATAGTTAATGAGTCACTTAGATTCTTTAACCAACAAGGTCGTAGACCAGGTAGTGCCGCTATCTATATTGAACCTTGGCATAAAGATATTATTGATTTATTAGAGATTAAGAAAAATACAGGTTCGGAAGAAATGAGAGCTCGTGATTTATTTACCGCACTTTGGATTCCTGATAATTTCATGCGAGCGGTTGAAAATAATGATGATTGGTATTTATTCTGCCCTAACGACATTATCTCAAATAATATTAAACCATTACAAGAGTGTTATGGAAATGAGTACGAAGAAAATTATAAATTAGCTGTCAACAAAGGTCTTGGTAAAAAAGTTAAGGCTCAAGATATTTGGAATAAAATTATTGAATCCCAAATTGAAACTGGAGTCCCTTATTTATGTTCTAAAGATAATGCGAATAAGAAAACAAATCACCAAAATATTGGTGTAATTAAACAATCTAATTTGTGTAACGAGATTTATCAATTTACTGATGAGAATACTACGGCAATTTGTACCTTGTCTTCTATGGTTTTAAAGAACTTCATTATTGACGGTAAATTTGACTTTAGATTATTATACAGTGAGGTTAGAAAAGTTGTTAGAGCTTTAAATAAAGTTGTTGATATTAATAGCTACTCTACTGAAAAAGGACGTAAAGGTGGTCTTGAACAAAGAGCAATTGCGATTGGAACTCAAGGTCTTGCAGATGTCTTTTATCTAATGGATTATATTTTTACTTCTGAAGAAGCAAAGTCATTGAATAAAGATATTTTTGAAACTATCTATTATGCGGCTATCAGCGAAAGTAATGAATTATGTAGAACTGAAGAATACCAACCATACAAATTCTTTGAGGGGTCACCAATGTCTAAAGGAGAATTCCAATTTGATATGTGGGGATTAAAAAAAGAAAGTTTATCGGGTTATTGGGATTGGGACACGTTAAAAGAAGACGTTAAAAAATATGGGGTATGTAACTCTTTATTTACGGCACAAATGCCTGTTGCGTCTTCAGCTAAAATCACTGGGTCTTTTGAAATGACAGAACCGGCTCACTCAGCTTTGTTTAATAGACGTGTTGTTGGTGGAGAAATTTTGATTGTAAATAAATATTTAATCAATGATTTTGAAAAAATTGGTATTTGGTCTGAGGATTTAAAAAATGAAATAATTATGAATGAAGGTTCAGTTCAAGGGATTAACTTTAACCATTATTTAGACCCTGAAGACAAAAATTACAATAAAAAAGTTAAACGTATTGAACATCTACTTCCTAAGTACAAAACTATATGGGAAATTTCCCAAAGAGATTTGATTGATATGGCTGCGGATAGAGGTCCTTTTATTGACCAATCACAATCAATGAATATCTACATGTCAGCACCAACATTACCTAAAATTTCGTCGGCACATTTTCATGGATGGAGACAAGGATTAAAAACTCTTTGTTATTATGTTAGAACTAAGGCGATTTCTACAGGAGCAAAACATTTAGCTATGGACATCTCTAAAGTTGAAAAACCAAAGATTGAAAAACAAATACCAAAATTGGATGTTATACCTTTTGACCCAACAATTAAACCAAAGGATTCAGAATTTGAATGTTTTGGATGTGGGTCTTAATATAAAATAGAAAATTACAACATTAATCACGGCAAACTGTCGTGATTTTTTATTTTACTCTATTTATAAGAAATAATCACGACACTATATTTATTGATATGGCAAATGGAACTACATATGGGATTAATTTTCCTTTTAGAGATTCTTATGATGGTAAGTATTTAGACCTTTCTGAGGTAAATGATGAAGAAATCAGAACTGATTTAATTCATCTTTTATTGACTAGAAAAGGTACTCGATATTATTTACCTGATTTTGGTACAAGACTATATGAGTTTATATTTGAACCTTTAGATGGACCTACCTTTTCAGAAATTGAAGCGGAGATTAGAGCCTCTGTTGAAGAGTATATTCCAGGAATAACAATTACTAAGATTGACATAAGTGCGGCTTCCGAAGGGGAGGAAAATAAAGGCACTTATATAAACGACAACGACGAAAGAGTTTACCGAGTTTCTGATATTGGAACTTTAGAACATACTGCAAGAGTTAAAATTGATTACATCATTACTAATGATGCTTTTAACAATTCAGATTTTGTAATTATAAATATTTAATGATATATGGCTAACAAGAAAATATCATACACAACTAGAGACTTCCAATCAATTAGAACTGAGTTAATAAATTTTACAAGAACTTATTATCCTGACACTATTGATAACTTTAACGACGCCTCAGTTTTTTCAGTATTGTTGGACTTAAATGCAGCTGTAACTGACAACTTACAATTTAACATTGATAGAAGTGTTCAGGAAACTGTATTACAATATGCACAACAAAGGTCATCAATTTTTAATATTGCAAGAACTTACGGATTAAAAGTTCCTGGACTTAGACCGTCAGTCTCATTAGTTGACTTTTCAATTACGGTACCCGCATTTGGGGACAAGGAAGATTTAAGATACTGTGGTATCTTAAGAAGAGGTTCTCAAGCTAATGGTGCTGGTCAAGTTTTTGAAACAATTTACGATATTGACTTTACATCAGCAATAAATGCCGAAGGTTATCCTAATAGATTAAAAATACCTAATTTTGATTCTAATAATAAATTAATTAATTATACAATTGTTAAAAGAGAAACTGTTGTTAATGGTATTACAAAAGTTTTTAAAAGAGTTATAACATCGTCTGATGTTAAACCATTTTTGGAAATATTTTTACCTGAAAAAAATGTATTAGGGGTTACAAGTGTTTTATTAAAAGATGGTACGCAATACGCTAATATTCCTACTACCCAAGAATTTTTAGGTTCCAACAATAGATGGTATGAAGTTAAAGCGTTAGTTGAAGACAGAGTATTTATTGAAGACCCAACAAAAGTTTCTGATAATCCGGGAATTAAAGTGGGTAAGTACGTCCAAACAAATGATAAATTTATTACTGAGTACACACCTGAAGGATTTTTTAAAATGACATATGGTGGTGGTAGTCAATCTGCGGATGAACAATTAAGGGAGTTTGCAAAAAATGGGTTCACATTAGATTTAAATAAATATTCAAATAACTTTGCTTTAGGTAGTGTTCTTAAAGCTAATAGCACCTTATTTGTACAATACCGAGTTGGTGGTGGAACAGGAACTAATTTAGGTGTTAATATTATTAATCAAATAGGTACAGTTTCATTCTTTGTTAATGGTCCGTCAGAATCAGTTAATACAAGTGTT
>Ga0334722_10000469_pt1 | contig 59855 bp, 48 predicted proteins | sample C3_bottom_MG_FD_207210 | JGI IMG/M metagenome (GOLD analysis project Ga0334722, IMG submission 207210) | Sediment microbial communities from Yellowstone Lake, YNP, Wyoming, USA - C3_bottom | ecosystem: Environmental > Aquatic > Freshwater > Lake > Sediment | place: USA: Wyoming | collected... | reverse complement strand
TCATCCAGCACCATGTTCAGAGGGATAGAGCTTATCCTGAAGGACAGGGACCCGCGGGACGCATGGCTCTTTACCCAGCGGATCTGAGGCGTCTGAACAACGGTTCACGCCACCAGCTCGGTCCGAGCTGTAGAGAACGCCCTGGGAATCGTAATACCGGATAACGCACGGATAATCAGGAACCTCATCACGGGGATCCAGTACGTTCAGGACCACGTGATCCATTTTTATCATCTTCATGCCCTCGACTGGGTCGATGTGGTGAGCGCGCTGAAGGCCGACCCCGCCAAGACGTCTTCGCTTGCCCAGTCTATTTCTGACTGGCCACAGTCCTCCGCCACATATTTCAAAGGCGTGCAGGCCAAGGTGAAGGCGCTGGTTGACAGCGGTCAGCTTGGCATCTTCGCCAACGGTTATTGGGGGCACCCGGCCTACAAGCTTCCTGCGGAAGCAAACCTGATGGCCGTGGCCCATTACCTTGAAGCGCTGGACTGGCAACGGGATGTAATCAAGATACAGGCGCTTCTCGGCGCAAAGAACCCCCATGCCCAGACCTACCTCGTGGGCGGCATGTCCATTCCCGTTGACCCGAACAGCCAGAACGCCCTGAACGCGGGCAGCATCGCGTTTATATCGGGCCTTGCGAAAAAAGCCCATGATTTCGTTGAAAAGGTGTATATACCGGACCTGCTGGCCGTTGCATCATTCTATAAGGATTGGGCATCCTACGGAGGCGGGGTAGGGAATTTTCTTGCGTGCGGTGAGTTCCCGAACGACAATCTGCCGGACACCACAAACCTCTGGCTGCCGAGGGGCATCATCAAGAACAAGGACCTGAGCAAGGTATACCCCGTAGACCAGGTAAAGATCATGGAGTATGTGACCCATTCCTGGTATGAGTATAAAGAGGGAGACGGGAAGTCGAAGCATCCTTTTGAGGGTGACACGAACTTTGTCTACTCAGGTCCGAAACCTCCCTTTGATTTCCTGGACACCGGGAAAAAGTACAGCTGGGTAAAAGCTCCCCGGTACGAGGATATGGCGATGGAGGTGGGTCCTCTTGCGCGCATGCTGGTGGCGTATGCATCCGGCCACAAGCGCGTGCAGGAAGTGGTGAACGGCGCGCTTCAGAAACTCGGCGTCGGCCCGGCTGCGCTGTTCTCGACCCTCGGCCGCGTCGCGGCGCGCGGCATAGAGACGCTTGTTACCGCGGAGATGCTGCCGGTCTGGCTCGACCAGCTTGCGGCGAACATGAAGAAGGGAGAATATCGCATCCATAACGGTGAAAAGTGGGACCCTTCCACATGGCCCAAAGAGGCAAAAGGCTTCGGCTTTCACGAGGCCCCGCGCGGATGTCTCGGTCACTGGATCCAGATCAGGGACGGCAAGATCGCGAATTACCAGTGCGTGGTCCCGAGCACCTGGAACGGCTCTCCGCGTGACGCGAAGGGCAATCGGGGGCCATACGAAGCGGCCCTGATCGGCACGCCTGTCGCCGATCCGAACAAGCCCGTGGAGATACTCAGGACGATCCATTCCTTCGATCCCTGCATGGCCTGCGCGGTCCATGTGGTGGACCCGGAGGGAAAAGAGGTCATGCGTATCAAGGTTGTATAAGGGAGGAGGTGGATCATGCAGCCAAACAGGATACGGGTATATGCATGGGAATTCCCGGTGCGGTTTACCCACTGGATCAATTTTCTGTGCCTTGTCGCCTTCAGCATCACCGGCTACTACATCGGAAGACCCTTTATTCACGCTGTTTCCACACGGCAGTACATCATGGGATGGATGCGCTTCATTCACTTCGTGTCCGCCTATGTTTTTCTGCTGAGCATGATCATCAGGATATACTGGATGTTCCTCGGCAACAAATATGCGAGCTGGCGGGTCTTCCTGCCGCTCACGATTAAGCAGTGGCAGGACATGCTGGGCGGGCTGAAGTTTTATCTCTTTATCACGAAGAAACCGCCCTATGCAGTCGGACATTCGGCCATGGCCGCGCTCACGTACCTCGGGGTGTTCGGTCTTTTTGCCTTCGAGCTCGTTTCCGGGTTTGCGCTCTACTCTCAGAGCCATCTCCATAGCTTTATCTTAACGGTCCTGGGAGGCTGGCTTCTGGGCATTCTGAGCCCGCAGACCATACGGCTATGGCATCACCTGGTCATGTACTTTTTCCTGGCTTTCACCCTGATCCACGTGTATATCGGGTGGTATCTCGATTCGGCGGAAAAGAACGGAGTAATGGGGTCCATATTCGGAGGCTACAAGTTCGTGACAGGAAAGGAATGGGAATAGAACCTTCTGTGAGTACGGGGCCGGAACAATCTGAAAAAGAGGACCAGATACGCCCGGGGTCGCACCTCGATACCGGGCGTATCACGGTTTTAGGCCTCGGCAACGTCCTTCTCTGTGATGAGGGAATAGGTGTCCATGCTGTCAGGTCCCTCGGGCAGCGATATATTTTTCCACCTTGGGTGGAAGTTGTTGACGGCGGTACCATGGGCCTCGACCTTCTCCCGCTCTTTCAAACCCAGGACAGGATCCTCATTATCGATGCGGTGGATTTCAAACAAGCCCCCGGCCATGTCGGCGTCATTTCCGGAAAAGACATACCGACCGTGCTGAACGCAAAGCTTTCGGTCCACCACATCGGCCTCTCTGATGTTCTTTTCGCCGCCAAACTGATGCGCGAAGTCCCTCCGGAAGTCTGCCTTATCGGCATTCAGCCGCGCTCGCTTGATATCGGTCTTGACATGACCGAAGAGATTCGTGTACAGTTAGACAGCGTTATCAACCTGGCCGTACAAAAGCTCCGGGAATGGAATATTGAATGTGTCTTGCAATCCCCTCAAAGATCGTCAGTATAGACAACCTCACAGCCACGATCGACGTGTACGGCGCGCGGAAAGTGATCAGTCTTATGATCCTGCCCGAAGAGCCGGAGGTGGGAGACTATGTCCTGGTCCACGCCGGGTTCGCCATCCAGAAAATAGACAAACAGGCCGTTGAATCGGGTGAAATCATGCACGAAGCATCCATTGCGCTCAGCATCCTCGATATTGTCCAGAGCAAGTGCCGGGAAGAAGGCGGCAATTCCGTAGACTCCATCACGGTCAGGATCGGCAAGGCGGCGGGAGTGTTGCCGGAATCCCTGGTATTCGCGTTCGAGGCTTCAAAAGACAACACAGTCGCGAAGAACGCCCAACTGATCGTTGAAGCGGTCCCGGTGGGAGGCAACTGCAACGATTGTAAAAAGGAATTTATCGCTGACGAGGCGCAGTATGTATTCGCCTGTCCGCTCTGCGGGTCCGCGTCCTTTGAGATTACGAGCGGCCGGGAGATGGAGATCGTGGAAATGGAGATCAATTGATGAAGGTGAAGGTCGTCACCCGCATACTCGAAGCGAACGATCGGATAGCCGTGGAGAACCGGAAGCGGTTTGACCAGGCCGGTGTTTTCGTGGTTAATCTCATGGGCGCGCCGGGTGCGGGCAAAACGTCGGTACTTGAGCGGACGATACGGGCCCTCAAGGACAGCCTGAAGATCGGCGTAATCGAAGGGGACATCGTGGGCACGGACGATGCCGAACGCATAAGCGCCCTCGGAGTGCCCGTTGTGCAGATCAACACCGGCGGGGCGTGCCACCTTGATGCGAACATGATCAGCGAAGTGCTGGATGATATGCCTCTCGACAAATTGGACATGCTCATCATCGAGAACGTCGGGAACCTCGTCTGTCCGGCGGAGTTCAAGGTCGGCGAAGACATGAAGATGATGGTGCTGTCGGTTGCCGAGGGTCACGACAAACCGCTCAAATATCCGCTGATGTTCCGTGAGTCCTCGGGGCTGGTGCTGAACAAGATCGACCTTTTGCCGTATATGAACACGGACATGAATAAAGTGCGGAACGACTCCCTGGCGCTCAATCCCAAACTTAATATATTCGAGGTATCCTGCACGACTGGCGAGGGGATCGACCGATGGACCCAGTGGCTCTCCGGGCTCAGATCAGCGTAAAAGGCGTTGTGCAGGGCGTCGGCTTCAGGCCTTTCGTCTACAACCTTGCCGGAGTCCTCGGGCTCAAGGGCTTCGTTGCGAACACCGGCGAAGGCGTCCTTGTTGATGTCGAAGGACCACGCATCGCCGAATTCATAGAGCGGCTCAGAACCGATGCCCCTCCTCTCTCCCGCATCACCGAGGTTTCCGTTATTCCAGCCCCTTTTCACGGTTATTCCGATTTTGTAATCAACGTTAGTCTCGATCCGGACCACGCAGCGTTGTTCACTCTTGTCTCTCCCGATGTGTCGATGTGCGATGATTGCCTCGCTGAACTGCTTGATCCCTCGGACAGACGATATTTGTATCCCTTTATCAACTGCACGAACTGCGGTCCCCGCTATTCCATAACCAGGTCGGTGCCCTATGACCGGTTGAATACGACCATGGCGGTCTTCACCATGTGCCCATCCTGCCTGAAAGAATATCATGAGCCCGGGGACAGGAGGTTTCATGCGCAGCCGAACGCATGTCCTGAGTGTGGGCCAAGCATCGAGTACAGAGTACAGAGTACAGAGTTCAGTGTAAAAGACCGTGAAGCGATCGAAAGAACCATTGATATAATGAAAAACGGCGGAATCGTCGCTGTCAAAGGTCTCGGCGGGTTTCACATCGCGTGTGATGCAACGAACGATGAAGCAGTGAGAAAGTTGCGCGAAAAGAAGCGTAAGAGCAACAAGCCGTTCGCTGTAATGATGCCGGATGTCGAGACCATAAGGCAGTTTTGCGAAGTCACGAAGGATGAAGTGGCTCTGCTGACATCAAGCCGAAGGCCGGTTGTGCTTTTGCGCAAAAGGACCGATCGCGAGTTGTCGGGCGCGGTTTCTCCGAACAACAGTTATCTCGGTTGCATGCTGCCGTATACGCCCCTGCATTACCTGCTGTTTCATTTCCCGTATGAACAAAATCCGTGCTTTTCCGCCCTCGTGATGACCAGCGGAAACCTGTCCGAAGAGCCGATCGTTCGAGACAATGAAGAGGCTTTTCTGAAGCTGTCCGGTCTTGTTGACGCGTTTCTCGTTCACAATCGGGATATTTTCATGCGGGTGGATGATTCGGTGGTAAGAGTTCAGAGTTCAGGGTTCAGAGTTCGGGGTTCAGGGTTCAGAGTTCATAGTTCAGAGTTGAGGGTTCAGAGTGAACGCCAGGCGCCTGATTCGAATGGGCGACATGGTGATTATTTCTCCGCTGAACTAAGAACTTTGAACTCTGAACTATCTTTTCTCCGCCGTTCACGCGGCTACGCACCCGACCCCATTCCTCTCTCCGATGACGGGCCCGAGGTCCTCGGCTGCGGGGCGGACCTCAAGAACACATTTACGTTAACCAAGGGCAGGTTTGCCATCCCGAGCCAGCATATCGGCGACAGGGAAAACTACGAGACAGAGATGTTCTTTGAAGAGTGCCTGGAGAACCTGAAAGCGGTGTACCGGGTGAATCCGATTGCCATAGCGCATGATTTGCATCCGGGATATCACTCGACTCGATGGGCGAGGGACCAGGGGTCAGAAAACTCTGAACTCCGAACGAAGCCTGCCCTAGAAAGTCTTTATCGGGGGAACTCTGAACTTATGTTATTCCCGATACAGCACCACTATGCGCACATCGGCTCTGTAATGGCGGAGCACGGCATTAAGGATAACGTCATCGGAGTGGCCTTCGACGGCACAGGATACGGCACGGACGGAAAGCTCTGGGGCGGGGAATTCATCATTGCGGGCATTGAAGGCTTCGAGAGAGTCGGACAATTTAAATATGTCCCGCTGCCCGGAGACGAGGCGGCCATCAGGGAACCGTGGAAGACCTCGGTATCTTATGTTATGGAAGCCGCGGGTGATCGGGCAGGGCAGATGCTCGGACAGGCGGGCTTTCTTCGGAAGTATGGGAAGGCGGCTATAGACCAGGTCCAGGCCATTGCCCGGTCGCGAGATTTCTCAACGCTCTCCTCCGGGGCAGGCCGGCTGTTCGACGCGGTTTCCGCGCTGATCGGGGTCTGCGATCGCAACACCTTCGAAGGCGAGGCCGCAATGGCGCTTGAAGCGCTGACGCGGGAAGGCATCGACGCGGAATATGTGGTTGAGTTCAAGGGCAAAGACGGATATACTGAAATCGATTTCGGCCCGGCAATACACGGGATCATCCGGGACCTCGGTGATAAACTCGGGCAGGACATCATCGCGACGAAATTCCATAATACCGTCGCGACGGCGGTCAGAACGATGGTGCGGAAGATGAACGCGCAGTTTGCTGTTCAAGGCGTTGCGTTGAGCGGAGGCACGTTCCAGAATTTCTATCTCCTGAACAGGGTAGTAACCATGCTGTCACAGGACGGCATGCGGGTCTATATCAACAAGAATGTGCCGTGCAACGACGGGGGCATCTCCCTGGGACAAGCGTACCTGGTAAGGGAAAGGCTGAAAAAAAGTTCGGAGTTCAGGGGTCGGAGTTCAGAGTAAAGGCACGTTTCAAACTCGTTTTTGCGGCCAGGTTCGGAGTTTAACATGAAACAAATGCTGGAAGAGCTAAAAACGCTTACCATCAGTATCGGGTGTCCACTCAAACTCATGGAGGTTTGCGGCACTCATACGGTCGAGATCTTCAGGCATGGCATCCGCGATGTTATCCCGAAAAGCATCACGCTGCTCTCCGGACCCGGCTGTCCCGTGTGCGTGACCTCGGTGCGCGATGTGGACGCGGCGATTTCCATTGCGAGAATGCCCAACATGATCCTCGCGACCTTCGGAGATATGATGCGCGTGCCAGGAGGAAAGGAGTCGCTGCTTGAGGCGAGGTCCGAGGGCGCGGACGTGCGGGTGCTCTACTCTCCCATGGATGCGCTGACGCTGGCACGGAACGAGCCGAAGAAGGAAGTCGTATTCTTTGCAACGGGGTTTGAGACCACCTCGCCGCTCATTGCCGGAACGCTGGCCCACGCCGAGCTGGCCGGTGTCGGCAATTTCAGCATATACGCCGCGCATAAACTCGTGCCTCCCGCCCTTGAGGCGCTGCTCGCTTCCCCGGATGTTCTGGTAGACGGTTTTATCCTACCCGGACATGTCAGCACGATCATCGGAAAGAAACCGTACGAGTTCGTCGCGGCCCGCTATAATAAACCGTCGGTCATTACGGGTTTTGAAGCGCATGAGATCATCGAAGGAATTCTGATGATCGTGAGGCAGCTCGCGCGGAAACAGGCAATGGTAGAAATTCAGTATCGCAGCGTGGTGCGGGAAGAGGGGAATCCGAGGGCCGTCGCCCTTCTGGATAAATACTTTGAACCCGACGAGGCCTATTGGCGCGGTATCGGTGCCATCCCTGAGAGCGGTCTGAAGTTGCGGGAGCAATATGCGTCTTTCGATGCAAACAGAAGATTCTCGCCCCCGGTTTCGGATGCCGTGGAGCCCGACCTCTGCTCCTGCGGCGATATTCTTCGCGGGGTAAAGCTCCCCACGGAATGCGCGCTCTTCGGATCGGGATGCACGCCGGACAGTCCGGTCGGCCCCTGCATGGTAAGCACCGAAGGGAGCTGTGCGGCGTATTATAAGTACGGCCATCGGTGAAAGTATTTTGTTTTTTACCGCGTTTTTGTTTGTATCGATTGATGAACCAGTCGCGAATTCCGCCATCAAACGGTCCGGGGCGTTCTGAATTACCGCAGCCACTCACGCGCATTTTAACAACCTCGACGCATTTTTCACAATAATCTCATCCTTTAGCGTATAAATAAACTCTTTAAGCTATATTGTGCTATTACAAGCAATATTCTATTGCTATTAATATATTCAATGGAGGCATTATTATTTTTAGATTGCCTCTCAAATAAAGATTTGCTATGGTCGCAACCAACGAGTTACGAAACTATGCAACAAATTGTCTTTCGACGTTTCCTCTCTTTTGGTTTTGCAGCAAAATGTCTTTATATAAGCAGCAAAAATCCGTCCGTACGATGACTGCATAGCGCCCCTTGAGCGCATTTCTATATTAATCCAGGGAGGAATGGAATGAGATCATCGAAATTTATTTTTACGGCAGTATCAATGGTAATGGTGTTTCTGTTTTCAAGCATCGGATATGCCGGTCCCTTGAGCGCTCAGCCGTCCCGCGCAAAGTTCGCACAGGGCGAGCTTATTGTGAAGTTCAAGCCGGGAGTGAGCGATGAGGCCAAAGACCATGCTCACGGAAACCTGGGTTCCACGAAGGTGAGGGAGTATTCCTTCGGCGCCCAGCATATACGATTAAGAAAGGGACTGTCCGTGGAACAGGCTGTCGGGGAATACAAAAAGGACCCGAACGTCGAATATGCGGAGCCTAACTACTTTGTGCGTGTTACGGAGCGTGTCCCGAACGATCCTTTATTGAATTACATGTGGGACATGAAGAACACAGGGCAGAGCGGCGGAACTCCGGGCGCCGACATGAAGTCAACTTTTGCCTGGGACCTTACCACTGGCAGCAGCAATGTCGTTGTGGCGGTAATCGACACCGGTATCGATTATACACATGAGGACATGGCCGCGAATATATGGACAAACCCGGGAGAGACACAAGACAACGGCCTCGACGACGACGGCAACGGATACACAGACGATATTCATGGCTGGAACACAGTCGCTTGTGAACAGTGGAACCTGCTTACGGGCATATGTCTTCAGCCGGGGCAGCCCAACGGAAACCCGATGGATTATAACGGCCATGGGACCCATTGCGCGGGGACTATCGGCGCCGCCGGCAATAACGGCATCGGCATTGCGGGGATCAACTGGGATGTGAAGGTCATGGCCTGCCGGTTCGTCAACAATCAGGGCTTTGGAACATTCGCCGACGCCGTATCATGTTTAGATTACGTCAAATTAATGAGAGACCGGGGGGTCAACATAGTTGCGACGAGCAATAGCTGGGCCTGTGCCGGAGACGAGAGCTGTAATTCCCAGGTCATTTATGACGCTGTTCAGGCGCAAATGCAAAGTAACATCCTTTTCATCGCGGCGGCCTCGAACGACGGCATGAACAATGACAGCTACCCGGTATATCCCGCAAATAACGACCTCCCCAATATCATTTCCGTGGCAGCGACCGACCGTAACGATGCGAAACCCTGGTGGTCCGATTACGGAAAGCATTCTGTGCACGTCGGAGCGCCGGGCGTCGATATCGTTTCCCTCAGGGCGGCCGGCACGGACCTTTATGGAGATCTCAAACATTTTATTCCTGATGGAGATTATTTTGCCAGGTATTACCGGATGAGCGGGACGTCCATGGCGACCCCGCACGTTGCGGGTCTGGCGGCGCTGGTGAAAGCCCAGGACATGACGCGCGACTGGAAGACGGTAAAAAATCTCATCCTGGCCGGCGGCTCGGATATATCCTCCATGAAATATGCGACGATAACCGGCAAAAGGATCAACGCATATGGCTCGCTTACCTGCGCGAACAGTCCGGTTTTCTCGGCTATGCAGTATCCGTCAGCGCCGCAGGGCGGAGTTTCATATACACTATCCGCCCTGAGCATTAACTGCGCCCAGCCTGTCGGCCCGGTTACCGTGACTTTCTCAGGTGGAACGGTGACCTTGCTTGATGACGGAGCCGCCCCGGACCTGGTCGCCGGAGACGGGATCTTCACGGCCACGTGGACATCCGCGGTGACGACAAACAGCCTGATCTTTTCCTCGCCTCTCGGCCAGGATGATGCGCTTTTTGCGATAACAACCGACCATCTACCGGCGGGCAGCACCTATTTCGATTACAGCCAGCCCCTTTCGGCTCAGGGCGGAAAGCCTTCTTATTCCTGGTCAGTTTATGCGGGCAGTCTTCCGCCGGGGCTGACTCTTGCCCCCTCTACCGGAGTAATTTCGGGCAGGCCCACGGCAATCGGGGAGTATTCCTTTGCGGTTGTTGCTACCGACAGGAATGGCTCTAAAACGGGAAAGACCCTTAATATCATCGTCAGGGCAGACAGACTCCTTGAACTTTGGAATAATATTTATGACGCCGGAGTCAACGATATGACCGTTGATGGAAACGGGAATCTCTGCATAGCATCGAATGCCGGCGGTATAAATTGGCCGGACAATTCAGATTATATGACCCTGAAAATCAACGGCTCCGGACGGAAATTGTGGCAAAAAACCTATAACGCAAGCGATAGCGACCAAACGACAGGGATAGCTGTGGACGCGGCCAATAATATTTATGTCAACGGATTTGCGGACCTCCATGGTTCAGTAAATGGCGCGGGAACAAGCAATGATTATCTTACGCTCAAATATGACGCTTCAGGGAATCTGGTTTGGGCGAAAAGCTTTGATTCAGGCGCGGATGAGAAGGCCTATGGCGTGGCGGTCGATGCCTCCGGCAATGTATATGCGACGGGATTTTATCGTAACAGAACTGGAATCGCCAGTTGCACGACCATAAAATACGATCCTTCCGGAAACCTGCTTTGGAGCAAGGTCTTCAGCCTGGGCGTCAACAACTCAACTGAATGCGGCGCGGCAGGGGTCGATGCCTCGGGCAACCTCTACGTTACCGGCAGTTATTCTGATGGATACGCTGCCAGCAGCGGCGCACTTCTGCTCAAATATGACGCGAACGGCAACGTTTTGTGGAGCAGAACTTACGAAAATGGACCGGTCACTGCCACGGCTGTTGATAAAACCGGGAATGTTTACCTGGCAGGGACTACCGTCAACTACGATATACAGACAATAAAATACGACACAAACGGAGAGCTCATCTGGAGCAGGATTTACGACTCCGGAATCGAGGACAATGGCGTGGACATTGCGCTTGATGCCTCCGGGAATATATATGTTGCCGGCATGTCGTATTCCTGGACAGGTACGAATTTCGTGGTGCTCAAATACGACCCCTCCGGAAACCTTTTTTGGACGACAATAGACGAAAAGATCGGTCAAACAGACAAGATAAGCCACTTAGCTGTTGACCGGAACGGCTATGTGTATTTGGCGGGCATTACATCCGATCCGACAACCGGGATCGGCAATCTATTCATCAAAAAGTATTCCGTTCTCTACGGCATAACCACTTCCTCATTGCCGTCTGCAAAGACCGGCACGGCATACAGTCAGACGCTGCTGGCGGATGGAGGCACTGCTCCGTATTCCTACACAATCACCTCGGGCGCGCTTCCAACCGGCCTTGCCATGAGCAGCGCAGGCGCGATATCGGGGACCCCGACAACGGCAGGCACGTTCACCTTCACCGTTAAGGGAACCTCGGCGGACGCGCAGACCGATTCCAGGACGCTGAGCGTCTCAGTATACAGCCCGCTTTCCCTGATTACACAGTCTCTTCCTGATGGAACACCGGGAGTTGCGTACAATCAGAGCATATCCGCATCAGGCGGTTTGTCGCCGTATAACTATTCAATAATTGCGGGCAGTCTTCCCGCCGGGCTCACCCTGAGCGTCGCAGGTGTGCTTTCCGGAACTCCCTCGGCAGCCGGGACCTACACCTTTACGGTGCAGGTGACGGACGCCAACCTGGAATCCGTATCCCGCGATTATAGTCTTAAGGTTTCAGCACAGACCACTTATTCCACGTATTACCTGTACAGCAAATCCAACTGCGCCCATACGACTTATACGAACGCGCCTCAGTATGTGACGCTTGGAAAGACCAGCGGCAACTGTTCGCTTGAAGACGCGGTATCGATTCTGTTCAAGGGCAACAAGGACATGCTGGAAGGTTATGCGGCAAACGGCGGCTATGGCTCTGACACGGTAGTTACTGGCCAGATAAGCAGTAACAGCCTTTCGTTCCTTGCCAAAAACTCCGCAGGGACCGGCTCGGTAAAGCTTGTGGAAGTTAACCCATCTACAGGCGCGGTCATCAGCACCCTGGCCACGAAGACCGTTTCACTTGCCGCCAACGTAAAGGGCTACATAACCGACCTCTCCGGCCTGACCGGCATTGTGCGCAAAGGGAACACCTTCGGCATAATGCTCTCGATCTCCACGACAGCAAGGAGCACGAACGAGGTCAGGTGGGGCAAAACAAACGGGGGAGCGGGTCTGGAACAGTGGTTTACCGTATCTGAATCTCCTGTACTGTAAGCGGTGCAAACCAGGCCCTGCGGCAAAGGCGAATGGAATTTATAACTTATTAAGGAGGAATAGCATGAGATCAGCGAAAGTTATTTTTACGGCGGTATCAATGGTAATGGTGTTTTTGTTTATCAGCAACGGATATGCGGGTCCCTTGAGCGCTCAGCCGTCCCGCGCAAAGTTCGCACAGAGCGAGCTTATTGTGAAGTTCAAGCCGGGAGTGGGCGATGAGGCCAAAGACCATGCTCACGGAAATCTGGGCTCCACGAAGGTGAGGGAGTATTCCTTCGGCGCTCAGCATATACGATTAAGAAAGGGACTGTCCGTGGAACAGGCTGTCGGGGAATACAAAAAGGACCCGAATGTCGAATATGCGGAGCCGAACTACTTCGTGCGCGTCACCGAACGGATCCCCAACGACTCACTGTTCAATTACATGTGGGAGATGAAGAATACCGGACAGAATGGCGGCACGCCGGGCGCGGACATGAAGTCAACCTTTGCGTGGGACCTTACGACGGGCAGCGGCAATGTTGTCGTGGCTGTAGTGGATACCGGCGTTGAATACACTCATGAGGACATGGCCGCGAATATCTGGACAAACACGGGTGAAATATCCGGGAACGGAATCGACGACGACGGAAATGGATATGTGGACGATATTCATGGCTGGAACGCGATAAACTGCGAACAGTACAATCCGTATACAGGCGAATGTGTCACGCTGGCGCAGCCCAACGGCGACCCCATGGATGACAACGGTCATGGGACCCACTGCGCGGGGACTATCGGCGCCGCGGGTAATAACGGTATCGGCCTTGCGGGGATCAACTGGAACGTGAAGGTGATGGCCTGCAAGTTCATAACCGCGGAGGGCTGGGGAACGTTTGCCGACGCCGCTTCCTGCCTGGATTACGTTAAAAAAGTAAAAGACAGCGGTGTCAATATCGTTGCGACGAGCAATAGCTGGGCCTGCAGCGGGGCTGAAGGGTGTAACTCCCAGGCAATTTACGACGCTGTTCAGGCGCAAATGCAAAGTAATATACTCTTCATCGCGGCCGCCTCGAACGACGGCATGGACAATGACACCTACCCGGTATATCCCGCCAATTACGACTTTCCCAATATCATTTCCGTGGCGGCTACCGACCGCAACGATGCTAAACCCTGGTGGTCCAATTACGGAAAGCATTCAGTTTATATTGGAGCGCCGGGCGTGGATATCGTCTCCCTGAGGGCCGGAAGCACGGACCTTTATGGAGACGGCAAGCATTTTATTCCTGATGGCGATTATAATGCCAGGTATTACCGGATGAGCGGAACGTCCATGGCCACTCCTCACGTGGCCGGACTTGCGGCGCTGGTGAAAGCCCAGGACATGACGCGGGACTGGAAAACCGTGAAGAATCTCATTCTGGCCGGAGGATCGGACACACCCTCAATGAATTATTCAACGATGACCGGCAAAAGGATCAGTGCCTATGGTTCCCTGACGTGCACGGACAGCCCTGTCTTTTCCGCAATGCAGTTTCCCTCGACTCCGCAGATCGGTGTCGCCGAAACCCTTTCCGCCCTGAGCATAAACTGCGCTCAGCCCGTCGGGCCCGTGACGGTCACCGTGCCCGAGGGGACGGTACAATTACATGATGACGGAGTTGCCCCGGATATGGTCGCCGGAGACGGGATATTCACGGCCACGTGGACGCCTGCATCGACCACGACCACCTTGATTTTCTCTTCTCCGCTTGGCCGGAACGACCCGCTCTTTACGATAACAACCGATAAATTGCCTTCCGCAAGCACCTTTTTCGATTACAGCCAGCCCCTTTCCATTCAAGGCGGCATGTCTCCTTATTCCTGGTCAATTTATTCCGGCAGTCTTCCTCCGGGGCTGACGCTGAACTCCACGACCGGCGTTATTTCCGGCAAGCCTGCGACAATCGGTGCGTATTCCTTTACAGTTGTTGTCACCGACAAGAATGGTTCTCAAACAGGAAAGACGTTTACTATTACCGTCAGGGAAGACAGGCTCCTTGAACGCTGGGGCAATCTCTCTGATTATGGAGTCAACGATTTTGTGATCGATGGGACCGGTAATGTCTGCGTTGCATCCCAGGGTGGCGGCAACGGCTATCCGGACACTTCGGATTACATAACTCAGAAGTTTGACGGCTCCGGCCAGTTGTTATGGCGGCAATTCTATAACGCAAGCAATGGCGACTATACGTCGGGGATAGCCGCGGACTCGGCCGGAAATATTTATGTAACCGGATACGCGGACCTGCATGGAACATCATATGGGTCGGCAAGCAATGATTACCTTACGCTCAAATATGATCCGTCAGGGAACATGGTCTGGGCTAAAACCTATGACAGCGGCGTGAGTGACAACGCCTATGACGTTGTGGCGGACGCGTCGGACAATATTTATGTGACCGGGAGCAGCGGGACCATTAAATATGATTCTTCGGGCAATGTTCTTTGGAACAAAGCCTTCTTCGGATTCAAAATAGCCGTTGACGCACTGGGCAATGTTTACGTGATGAACAATGTTTCATCTGTCTCACAGGTTGCCAAGTCTGATCCAAACGGGAATATCCTGTGGAGCAGGACTTACGATAATATTACGGCCACCGGGATGGCTGCTGACAGTGCCGGAAATGTTTACGTGACAGGCACTACCGTCAACCACGACATAATGACAATAAAATATGACACAAACGGCGATTTCATCTGGAGCAGGCTTTATGACTCCGGAACCGAGGATGGCGCATGGGATCTGGCGCTGGATGTCTCTGGAAATATCTATGTTGTCGGCGCGTCCTATTACTGGACATACGCGAATTGGATAATACTCAAGTACGACCCATCGGGGACCCTTTTCTGGGCGGACATCAAGGATATTAACCCATTTGATAACGTCTATCATATGACGATTGATCGGAGCGGGAACATTTTCCTGGCCGGAACGGCAACTGAACAGGGCTCCCTGATCAATAAAGCCTTTATCAGAAAATATTCCATCTTTTACGGCATCTCCACTTCTTCGTTGCCGTATGCGAAGACAGGCAAGGCTTATAGCCAGAAGCTAATGGCGGATGGTGGCGTTTCGCCCTATATCTTTACCATCACGTCAGGCGCGCTCCCGTCCGGACTTGCCATGAGCAGCGCCGGTGTGATATCGGGAATTCCGACAACAACAGGCACGTTCACTTTCACGGTAAATGGGACCTCTGCGGACGCGCAGACCGATTCCAAAACTCTGAGCATATCGGTTTATAATTCTCTTTCCATATCCACACAGTCTCTTCCTGATGGGACAGCAGGCGCGGCCTATAATCAGAGCATTTCCGTATCAGGCGGCCTGTCACCCTATAACTATTCAGTTACCTCGGGCAGCCTTCCCGCCGGGGTCACCCTGAGCAGCGCAGGTGCATTTTCCGGAACCCCCTCGGCGGCCGGGACTTACAGCTTCACCGTGCTGGTAAAGGACGCCAACCTGGAATCCGTTTCCCGCGCATATACCATGAAGGTGGCCGCGCTGACGACCTTCTACATGTACAGCAAATCAAGCTGCGCCCACACTACCTACACCACCGGACCTCAGTATGTGACACTTGGAAAGACCAGCGGCAACTGTTCGCTTGAAGACGCGGTATCAATCCTGTTCAAGGGCAGCAAGGACATGCTGGAAGGTTACGCGTCAAACGGCGGCTATGGCTCCGATACGGTGGTTTCCGGACAGGCAACCAGCAATAGCCTTTCTTTCCTTGCCAGGAACTCCGGCGGGACCGGATCTGTGAAGCTCGTGGAAGTAAATCCCTCAACAGGCGCGGTCATAAGCACACTGGCTACGAAGAACGTGTCACTTGCCACCAACGTAAAGGGCTACATAACCGACCTCTCGGGCCTGACCGGCACCGTTCACAAAGGGAACACCTTCGGAGTAATGCTCTCAATCTCCACGACCGCAAGAAGCACCAACGAGGTCAGGTGGGGCAAGACAAACGGGGGAGCCGGGCTTGAGCAGTGGTTCACGGTTTCAGAATCACCATCAACCGGTTCAAACCAGGCGCCCGTTGCAAAGGCCAATGGTCCTTACAGCGGAAAGATGAACGAGCCGGTGAGTTTCAGCAGCGCGGGTTCAACTGACCCCGACGGCACCCTTGCCTATGTCTGGGACTTTGGTGACGGCGGTATATCCACTGACGCCAATCCAACATACAGCTATGCAGCAACGGGCGTCTACACCGTGAAGCTTACGGTGACGGACGCGGCAGGGGCCTCAAGTACAAGCACGACAACGGCCACGATCACCTATTCCTTCGGCACAAACCAGCTTCCTGTTGCCGACGCGGGGCCGGATGTAACTACAACCGCGCGTACGGTCATCACCTTCAACGGTTCAGGCTCATACGACATTGACGGGACCATCACGAGCTACGCGTGGAATTTCGGAGACAACAGCACAGGCTCAGGGGTTACGGCGACTCACAGCTACACCAAGACCGGGACCTACACGGTGAATCTGACCGTCACTGACGACAAAGGCGCAACAACATATGATACGGCAATTGTAACGATAACGAGGTAGCCGATAGAATAGATAACAGGTCCCTTCGTTATTTAGATAAAAACAAAAGGAGCAGGGGGCGGATCAACCGCCCCCTGTTTCAATTGTTAGATAAGGAACAGTTGGAAACCCAACTGGTTAGCTGTTTTTCCGCTATTGCGGGGATGACGGAAGAATATTCTCGTCCTCGTCTTGCCTTACGTGACCCTGATCGTTTGCGCCCTGTATTGCAAAACTGAAGGAAAGCGGGTATACTTTCATCCTGTACTTCTTTTTTATGCCCGGAAAATGTTATTTATTCTGCAGAAAATAATCTGGTCTCTCATCCTCCCGTTGACGCTTGTGCTGTTTCTCATCAGCGCGGGCCTGCTTATTCTCAAGAAACGGATAAATATCGGAAAGGGCCTGGTCCTGTCCGGGCTCATCGTTCTCTATGTCCTTAGTCTCGGCCATACGGCGGATTTCATCCTGAAGCCTCTTGAAGGTAAGTATCCGCCGCTTATCGCGGAGAAGCTTGCGGTCGATGCGGTCGTCGTGCCGGGCGGGGGTTCGGTGGACCTTGCGTGGATCAATACCCGTCCGGTCCCGAACGCGGAGACATTCTCTCGGGTCGTTCTGGGCGTTGAACTCGCCCGAAAATTCAAGGTCCCTCTTGTTCTCTGCGGCGGGAACGGAGAGCCGTTCACCACCACGGTGAGGGACGCCGAGCCTATGGCAGCGGCGGCGTATGCCATGGGCCTGCCGTCAAAGCAGGCGCTCGTAGAGAACGAATCCCGCAACACCCTGGAGAATGCCCGTGCGGTGCGCAAGCTTCTTAAGAAGGATCGCATCATCCTCGCTACATCAGCATATTACATGAGACGGGCAAAGGCAATGTTTACGAGGCAGGGCTTCACCGTCATTCCGGCCCCCACGTTCTTTCTTGCCCAGAATCGTGTATTTTCCTATGCCTCTTTCATCCCGAAGGCGGGCGACCTCAGCCGGTCAACAACCGGAATTGCGGAGTGGATCAGCCTGGCCTGGTGGAGCCTCAGGGGTGAGGTTTGATTGCGGATTTTCGTTGAGACGGAAGAGAGTGCTCTATGGATAAGATACTGTTGGGCCACGGCAGCGGCGGCAAGCTGATGCATGATCTGATACGGGAGTATTTCAGCCCGGCGTTCGGCATCGAAAGTACGGGCGATTCCGCATTCGTAGAGGTGCCCTCGTGCAGGCTCGCCTTTACCACTGATTCCTATGTGGTCACCCCGCTCTTCTTTCCCGGCGGCAACATCGGCGACCTCGCGGTGTGCGGAACGGTGAATGATCTTTCCGTCGCTGGAGCAAAGCCGCTTTTTTTGACGGCAGGGTTCATCATTGAAGAAGGTTTTTCGCTGATTGATCTTAAAAAGATCATCGCGTCCATGTCTTCCGCAGCGAGGCAGGCGGGCGTTCGAATCGTGGCCGGCGATACCAAGGTCGTAAATAAAGGCAAGGCAGACGGGACCTTCATCAACACCTCCGGTGTGGGCGTTTTGCTCGACGGAGTGGAAATCGCGGCCTCACGAATTAAAGCAGGGGACCAGGTCATCATCAGCGGAGAGCTCGGGAACCACGGAGTGGCCATTATAGCCGAGCGGAACGGCCTCACCTTCGACCCGTTGGTGTTGACCGATTCCCGTCCCTTGAACGGGCTCGTGCAGACAATGCTTGAGGTCACGAAGGACATCCACTTCATGCGGGACCCTACGAGGGGAGGTCTCGCCACAACGCTAAAAGAGGCCTCTCTTGAATCCGGTTTATGCATGCGCATTCGCGAAGAATCTCTCCCCATACCGTTGCCGGTGAAAGGCGCATGCGGCCTTCTCGGCCTCGACCCTCTTTATGTCGCGAACGAGGGGATACTCATAGCTGTTCTGGACAAGTCTCTTGCCGGGCCCGTTGTAACCGCGATGAAAAAGCATCCTTTTGGCAAGCAGGCGGCGGTGATCGGGAATGTGGTCGAGACTCCGGCGGGCATGGTTCTGCTTGAAACGTCGATCGGCGGAAACCGTATCATGGATATGCTCCAGGGAGAACAGCTCCCGAGGATATGTTGAGCTTTGAGTAACTACTCAGGTCAGCCACTTCGCTTCGACGCAAGGCGCGCCAGTATGTTGATACGTCGGAACGCTGTCATTACTCGCACCCGCAACGCTTTCGCTTCGCACGCGTTGTTTTGGCTGAAGTGGCGCTATCATGAAGGTCGCAGCGCGCTTTTAGCGTCTACGCTCAGCGGCAGACCCGAATAGTTACAGATTTGACGGATACGGACAAATTCGCTCTTGACTCGGCACAGGCTTTGCGTTAGACTCCCGCAGTTATTAACGGTCTCATAATGGTATTGACGTAAATCATTGCGTCATCCCCGAGAGTATCCATCGGGGATATGTTTTAACACCGGATTCCCGATTAAACCTTCGGGAATGACAGTTTGATTATGTTGTTTCTATAATTTGAGACGATTAATAAAATTATCGAAGCGATCAAAAACAAGGCGGGGACAGGGCATTGGTGAAATTGATTGTTAAATTAACGGTTCTGGCGGTATTGATCCTCGGGTCCGCGGCCTGCGCAAAAAGCGATAACAACGGGATCAGCTCGTCCGGAGATATTATTGTGAACGGACTTGGCGCGACCGGCAGCGTTCAGGGCGGATTGAAACGTTTTTATACCTTGAAGAACATTATCTCGGGGCAAAACTATACCATTCGGACGGAAATTCCGCTTCTGTCCGATGAGACGACCCCCGATGGGACCTTGACTGTTGATATTTATACGAGCGAATCCGCTTTCAAGAACGGTGAACCCGCGGAACTTGCCGTCCCGGCGCTGTCGGACCACAAGAACATTTATGAAAGTAATTTTACCGCCGCCTCATCCGGAGATTATGTTATTGTGCTCAGCGGCGCTTCGCTCACCACGGTCGATAATCAGTTTTTTTATGAGCTCCGCCTCATGTCCGCGGCTGCGGCCGTCCTGAGGTCTTTTGCCACACCCACGGTCCCGGCTTCCAAAACGCTGACGATCAGTTCCGGCTATCTGCACATTTACAGCGGCGGCGCCATCACTCCGTCAGGGACGTATTCGATCAGGCTCGCTTCCACGATAACATCGACCATAGGCCATCCACAGATGTTCGTGTATGCGGATGACACCCTGACAATAAACAAGTTGCTGTACTCAAGCATTTCCACGTCAGAGGGATTCAATATCTCGTCCTTTTCCGGGGGCGCGCCGGTCACGCTGTTGCAGGAGACAGACCTTATAAGCTCTGTAACGTTCTCCGGCACGGGGCCTTTCATTGTTCTGAAAGGTATCAGTACCGGGGCGTATACCCTGACAGTCGAACCATGAGTGATTGCCGCGTATTTATTCAGCCATAGATAATGTTCATCCCGACAAGACCATATGATTCGTAAAGCAAAACTTACCGATGTTAAAGCGATACAGGCGCTCGTGAACCAGTATGCGGATTCCGGGCAGATGCTGCCGCGCACGCTGAACGAGCTGTACGAGCATTTGCGCGATTTTTCCGTATACGAAGAGAACGGCGCCATAATCGGCGTGTGCGCTCTGCATATCAGCTGGGACGGGCTGGCCGAACTCCGGTCTCTCGCCGTGAAGCAGGACAGGATGAAGAGCGGCCTCGGATCCGGGCTGGTGCGGCACTGTCTCGTTGAGGCCGCCGGGCTCCAGGTATGCCGGGTGTTTGTTCTTACCTATCAGGAGGGTTTCTTCAGAAAACTCGGTTTTACCGAAGTTGATAAAAAAGAACTCCCGCACAAGATCTGGACGGATTGTCTGAACTGCGTCAAATTCCCGAACTGCGATGAAGCGGCGCTCATCATCGATCTCCCCGGAAAGTAACACCCAATCCAGGCAACGGCACAGGGGTTGCATTATATCGCCGCGTAATTAACTGGTTTCGTCCTGGTAGAACCAGCCTCCCATCAAATCAATATGTTATCTCTTTATATCCATATTCCTTTCTGTGTCAGAAAGTGTCTCTACTGTGGTTTTTATTCAACACAGTACAGCCCTTCTCTTGCCGACGAGTATGTATGCGGTCTCAATCAGGAAGCGGCTTATTATAAAGATGCATTCAAGGATAGAACTTTTGAAAGCATCTATATTGGAGGCGGGACGCCCACAACGCTTTCACAAGACCAGCTGGCGAGGGTCATGGACGGCATAATAGATAATTTCCGGATTTCCGAGGCCGCAGAATTCACCATTGAAGCAAATCCCAATGCGCTGAGCGGAGACCTTCTCCCGTTTCTTATTGCCCGGGGTGTCAGCAGGCTGAGCCTTGGTGTGCAATCTTTTTCGGACAGCGTGCTCGGAACGCTCGGCAGGACCCACAGTGCGAACGATGCGTTCGGCGCAATCGGACTTGTCGGTAAAGCCGGGTTAGAGAATATCAGCATTGACCTGATATACGGCGTCCCGGGCCAGACCATGGAAGACTGGATTGATACCTTGAATAAGGCAATAGCCCTCCGGCCGCGGCATATCTCGGCTTACGGTCTTTCGCTTGACGAGAACGCTGTTTTTTCACGGGAGGCGGCGGCGGGGAGACTTGCGCTTTTGGATGATGACGTCGTGATAGAAATGTATGAACGCGGATGCGCAAGCCTCAATGAAGCGGGCTACGGACGGTATGAGATCTCCAACTTTGCACTGCCTGGATTCGAGTGCCGGCATAACCTTAACTACTGGGAGCGGGGAGAGTATCTGGGGCTCGGACCGTCCGCATGGACTTTTATTTCCAACCGGCGGTATTATAATATCGCCGACCTCCGGGACTATTCCCGCAGGCTGGGCCAGGGGCTGTCTCCGGTTGCGGAAGAGGATATGGTGTCGAACGAACAGGCTGCGACAGAGGCGCTGATGCTCGGCCTCAGGACCACAAGGGGCCTTGAACTCTCGCGTTATGAACAGGAATTCGGGCAAGAGTCCATCGATAAACTGGCAAGCCGTGCGGCTGGTCTCAGGGCTGAGGGTTTTTTGAATATGTCGAAGGGCAGACTGAGGCTTACCGAGCGCGGCCTATTGCTCTCGAATGAGGTCCTTGCGAGGCTCTCCAGTTAGATTTTTATTTACACAGATACCGGTAAATGCTATAGTAATCCGTTCATAATCGAGCAGAGCGGAGGGTGTTGCCCACGTGTTAAGAAAACTTATCGCCGCCGGAGTTTTATTCCTCCTGGCGTTTTTTGCCGCCGCGCTCCCCGTAGCCGCGGAAGATGCAAAGGTCAATCTGATCGAGGTCCAGGGAAACAGGAGAATTGAGACGGCGACGATACTCGCCAAGATCAAAACGCGGGAAGGCAGCGTGTTCTCCCCCGTGCAGATCAAGGAAGACATCAAAACCCTTTATCAAATGGGACATTTTGAGGATGTCCAGGTAAAAACCGAGGGTTTCGAGAACGGCCTGAAGGTGCTCTTCTTTGTCAAGGAGAAGCCGCTGGTCCGGGAAATCAGCTTCGAAGGCAACGACGCGCTGACCACCGAGAAACTGAAGGAAGCGCTGACCCTGCTTCCGAGGACCGCATTCAACCTGCAGGTCATACAGGAAAATGCCGAGAAGATCCGGCTGAAGTACCAGGACGACGGTTACTACGGGGCCGTGGTCGTTCCGATCGTCACCGAACTCCGGGGAGGCGACCGGAACGTGGTCTTTTACGTTGAAGAGGGTGACGAGGTCATCCTCCAGGACGTGGTGATCACCGGCAATAAAGCCTTGTCGGCGCAGGAGATCAAGAAGGCGTTGAAGACCCAGGAACACTGGTTCTTCTCTTTTCTCGGCCGCAGCGGCACGTTGAGGGTGGAAGATCTCAAGGAAGACGTCGAAACGATCAGAAACCTTTATTATAACGTCGGATACATCCAGGCGCAGGTTGATGATCCCGTCATAAAACAGAAGACGTACAGCAAGAGTTTCTACCTTGACGACGAGCGGATCATCCGTCCTGAAAAGCCCATAACCTATACGCTGGAAGATGAGCTTGTTGTCAGCATCAATGTGAAAGAGGGGGACCAGTTCAGGGTTGGGTCCCTGGTTTTCAAGGGCAATACCACGCTGTCCGACAATGAGCTCCTGACTGAAGTTAAGCTCAAAAAAGGCGACGTATTCAGCAGGGAAGCGCTCCGGCAGGACGTGGGCAGGATCATGGACCGCTACGACGGCCTTGCCAGGCCTTTCGCGAACGTTGTGCCGCTGTTCAATATCGATCCGGATAAGAAGACCGTCGCCATCACCATTGAGATACAGGAGGGAGGCGAGGTCCGTATCGGCAGGATCGGGATCTCGGGCAACAGCAAGACCCGTGACAAAGTGATCCGTCGCGAGATGCGCCTCGACGAGGGGGAGCTCTACAGCAAGAAGGCGCTGAAAAGGAGCTATGAGCGGATCAACAACCTGAATTTCTTCGAGGTGGTGGACATTGTTCCGGAGCGGAGACAGCAGGAACCGGTGATGGACCTGAATATCAAAGTGAAGGAGAAACTCACCGGCACCCTGAGCGTGGGAGGCGGTTACAGCTCCGTGGACAAACTGATGGCCATCGGCGAGATACAGCAGGGGAACCTTGGCGGCCGCGGTCAGGTCCTCAAGTTCAAGACGCAGTGGGGCTCAACCCACCGGATCTTCGTGCTGAGTTTCATGGAGCCCTATCTCTTTGATAAGCCCATCTGGGGCAAGGTGGACCTCTACAACCAGACGCAGGAATATGACGGATATTCGCTCAGGACGAACGGGTTCGGCCTCGGCGTGGGCAAGACCTTTACCGAATACGTGTCCGCATCGCTTCGGTACAGCTTTGACGAGTCGCAGATCACGAATCTGACCAAGACGCCGCCGTTCGCGCTGCAAAAGCAGCTGGACAGCTACGGGAAGACCATAACGACGAGCGCGGTCACGGCGAGCCTCGCCCGGGACTCGAGGGATTTTTACCTTGACCCGAAGACAGGGTCCCGGAACTCCATATTCGTGGAATATGCCGGCGGTTCGCTCGGCGGCGACCCCACCTTTGTCAAAAGCGCCGCGGATTCGGCGTGGTATTTTCCGCTGTTTCTTGACTCGGCCTTCATGGTCCGCGGCCGCATCGGTTATGCCAAATCGCTCATTGATCTTCCGCTTCCCATCAGCGAGCGTTTTTATGTCGGCGGCACCGGCACGGTCCGTGGCTACCGGTATGGCTCCCTCGGGCCCATGGAGCCGATATATGGCCCGATTTACAACGGGGTTAACCCGGCCACGGGGCAAGCGAACGTGGTAGGACAACAGATAACCGGATATAACCGTATTGGCGGCAACAAGGAACTGGTCTACAATTTCGAATACACCATCCCGATCGTACCCGCCGCCCGGCTTAAGGGTGTGTTGTTTTACGATATCGGCAGCGCCTTCGATGATCACGAACCGATCCGTTACCATAAGCTCCGGCATTCGTATGGCTGGGGTATCTGGTGGCTGTCTCCCATCGGACCGCTCAAGTTCGAGTGGGGCTACATTATCAACCGGAAGCCCGAAGACCAGGCCAGCCAGTTCGACTTCTCGATCGGCGCGCTTTTTTAGACTGGGTCCTGACGGAACGGGGATGATACTTGTTAAGAATTTCTCAGGTTTCGGTTCGTGAAAAAAAACACAATATTCCCTTAACCCGGACAAACCGGAACCAGAAGCAAAACCAAAAGGAGTTTCTCGCAAAGCTCGCAAAGCCCGCCAAGAAAGGCCAAGTCCTCGGTTTTTAAAAACCAGGATGTAAGATTTTCTTTGCGTCCTCTGCGAGCTTTGCGAGAACATTTCTTGCCATTTTTAGATAAATTTGATTCTTTACTGACTAAGGAGGCGTTACGATGAAGAAGATATTTTTAATGTTCGTGGCAATGAGCCTGATCGCCGTGAGCGCGATGGCGGGGGGCGGGAAAATAGCCTATGTGGATACCCAGACGGTCTTCGATAAGACCAAACTGGGCAAGAAGTACCAGGGGATCGTGCGGGAATATTTTGAAAGCCGTAAGAAAATTCTGGATCTCGATGCCGAAGAAATACAGAAATTGCAGGACGATTTAAACAAGCAGTCCGCTGTGATCAAGGAAGAGGCGCGCAAGAACAAAGAGGAAAATATCAACCATAAAATCCGTGATTTTGAAAAGAAGCGCAACGACTTTACGAATGAAATAGGAAAAAAGAACGATGATCTGTCAAACGAGTTCAACCAGGAGATGGTCGTCGTACTGAAAGATATGGCAAAGAAGGAAAAGGTGGCCATGGTCCTGAACAAGTCAATCAATATTCTCTCGAAGTCCGAGGTCCCTGCGGTCCTTTATGCAGACGATGAGCTTGATCTGACGGAAAAGGTCATTGTTGAAATGGATAAGAAGATCGAGGCCAAGTAAGGTTGGGCGGGATATCCATGAAGCTGAGAGAACTGGCGGTCAAACTGGGCGCCGCGGTGTCTGGTGCGGATGATATCGACATCACGGGCGCGGCGGGTGTGCGCGAGGCCATTGCGGGAAACATCACGTTCATTGAGGGCGTCAGGTATCTCAAGGACCTGCAGCAGTCGGGAGCCTCCGCCGCGATAGTCCCCCCGGATACTCCTGATATGCCCTTGCCGCTTCTCCGCGTAAAGAACCCGCGCCTGGCGTTTGCTCGGACGCTTGAGCTTTTCTATGTTGCTCCGTACCGGCCCTCCGGCATCAGCGACAAGGCCGCGATAGGAAAGAATGTCATTATCGGCGCTGATTGTTCCATCCACGCCTTCGCCTTTATTGCCGACAATGTCATAATCGGGGAACGCGTCACGATCCATCCGGGAGTGTACATCGGAGAGGGTTCCGTCATAGGCGATGACTCGGCGATCCACGCGAATGCAAGCATCGGCCATGGAATTTCCGTGGGCAAACGCGTGCTTATCCATTCAGGCGCAGTGCTCGGGAGCGACGGTTTCGGTTTCGTGACCGAAGGCGGCAGGCATCACAAGATACCGCAGGTCGGGGGAGTCATCATAGAAGACGATGTGGAGATAGGCGCGAATTGCTCCATCGACCGGGCGACGCTCGGCAACACAATGATCAAGGGGGGCGCCAAACTCGACAACCAGGTGCACATCGCGCATAATGTCACGATCGGAGAGCACTGTCTTCTTGCCGGCCAGGTTGGTATCGCGGGGAGCAGCGCTCTCGGCAGCTACGTTGTCCTGGGCGGCCAGGCCGGGGTCGGCGACCATCTGACCGTGGGAGACCGGGTGATGGCGGGCGGCAAGTCCGTGATCACAAAAAATGTGGAAGCGGGGCAGGTGATCGCCGGCTTCTACGCCATGCCGATCCGGGACTGGTTGAAAGTACAGGCAGTGCTGCCGAAACTGCCCGAATTGAATAAAATTGCAATCCGGCTTGAACAGCGTATCCAAAAGCTGGAGAACATGAAATCAGAGGATAAAGGAGGCGCTCATGATAGAAATCAATGAAATAATGAAATATCTTCCTCACCGGTATCCATTCCTGCTTATCGACCGGATCGTCGAGTTCACGGAGAATACGCGCGTCGTCGGGATCAAGAACGTGACGATCAACGAACCATTTTTTCAGGGACATTTCCCCGGACATCCCATTATGCCCGGTGTATTGCTTGTTGAAGCGATGGCCCAGACAGGAGGGGTCCTGGCTTTAAAATCAGATCCCGAGCCGGAGAAAAAGGTGCTCTATTTCATGAGCATCGACAAGGCAAAGTTCCGCAAGAGGGTCGTTCCCGGAGACCAGGTTCGTTTTGAACTCGACATCATCAGGAACCGTGGAAATATCCGGAGTTTTAAGGGGCTGTCCCTCGTGGACGGCGCCGTCGTCGCTGAAGCGGAAATGATGGCGATGATCGTTGACAAGTAAGAGTATACAGGAGCGAAGCGTGAGTATTCATTCAACGGCGATTGTCCATCCGAAGGCGGTGGTCGCGGATGGCGTCGATATCGGCCCCTATTCAATTATCGGCGAGCATGTCAAAATCGGCAGGGACACGAAAATAGCCGCCCATGTCCTGATCGAGGGCTGGACCACGATCGGCGAGAGGAACCAGATCTGCCCGTTCTCTTCCATCGGAACGCCTCCCCAGGACATCGGGTACAAAGGAGAGGAAACAGCGCTGCTCATCGGCAATGACAATGTTATACGTGAATGCGCAACCATACACCGGGCCACCACGAAAGAGGACCGGAAAACGGTGATCGGCGATAGTAACTTTCTCATGGCCTATTCCCATGTGGCGCATGACTGCAAGCTCGGCAATCACATAATCATGGCTAACTCCGTCGCCCTTGGGGGGCATATTGTCATCGGCGATCACGCTATTCTTGGAGGGATCGTGGCGGTCCACCAGTTCGTGAAGATCGGCTCGTACTCCATCATAGGCGGCCAGTCCGCAGTGAGCCAGGATATTCCGCCCTATGTCAGCGCAGCGGGCAACAGGGCGAAGCTTTACGGTCTGAACCTTGTCGGTCTGAAGCGCAAGGGGTTCAGCGATGAGGTTATCGGCAGGCTGAAGAAGGCGTACAAGATCATTTTCCGCTCAGGGCTCACGCAGGACGAAGCGGTTCGTAAAACATTGGAAGAGTTCCCCGATGCGCCGGAAGTGCTGCATCTGGTGGATTTCATACGCGCATCGAAACGGGGGGTAACGAGATAGACACGTCGGTCGCGGCTATTAAGAAGATCGGTTTAATTGCGGGGAACGGCTCGTTTCCCCTTGCGTTTGCCCGCGCGGCGAAACAGCAGGGGCTGGAGGTCATTGCCGTGGCCCACGAAGGAGAGACCGACCCGGCACTGGCGCAGTGGGTGGACGCTGTCTTCTGGATCAAGGTGGGGCAGCTCGGCAAACTTATATCGATATTCAAGGAGCAGGGAGTGCATGACGTATTGATGGCCGGAGGCATAAAAAAAACCCGCCTGTTTGACGGCGCCATGCCCGATCTGCGCGGCCTGGCCCTTCTTGCGCGTATGGCCTATAAAAAAGACGACGCTCTTCTCCGCGCTGTGGCGGAAGAGCTTGAATCCGAAGGCATCACGGTGAGGGAATCAACGCTTTACCTTGACACGCTTCTTGCCCTGCCCGGCGTTTTGACGAAACGAAAGCCGACCAGGGACGAGTCAAAGGACATTTCATTCGGCTGGCAGATGGCAAAGGAGATCGGCAGGCTGGATATCGGCCAGACGGTGGTCGTGAAAGACCAGGCAATACTTGCTGTCGAAGCCATCGAGGGCACGGATGAGGCCATTAAACGCGGAGGACGTCTCTGCGGCGAGGGCGCTGTTGTTGTGAAAGTGTGTAAACCGCAGCAGGACCCGCGGTTCGACCTCCCGGCAATAGGTGTGGGGACCGTACAGACCATGTCGGCAGTGAAGGCCACTTGTCTGGCCGTGGAAGCCGGCAAGACCATCATTCTTGACAGGGAAAACGTTGTCCGGGAAGCGGACCGAGCCGGGATCGCCATTGTGGCAGTTGAGAATATATTGTCATAGTCAGGATCATGAACGATACAAACGGAAAAATAAAAGTCGGCGTCGTGGGGGTCGGATATCTGGGCCGGTTTCATGCGGAGAAATACGCCAAACTTCCTGACGTGGAACTTGTCGGGATCGTGGACGCGGACGCTCTGCGTTCGGCGCAGCTCGCGAAACAACTGGACACGCGCGCTTTCACGGACCCGGCGCAGCTGTTCGGGCTGGTGGACGCGGTGAGCATCGTCGTGCCCACGGCCTTGCACTACCGGATCGCAAAGCAATTCCTTGATCAGGGAATTCATGTTCTGCTTGAGAAGCCCATAACCGTGACACTTGAGGAGGCGGATGAACTCATTCGTCTGGCGGACAGCAGGGGACTGGTTCTGCAGATAGGGCATATTGAGCGGTTCAACCCCGCTGTTACGATGGTCAAGACCAGGCTCAAAGCGCCGCGGTATATGACCGCTGAGCGTTCAGCGCCGTTCACCGTTCGGTGCACGGACGTGAACGTGGTGCTTGATCTCATGATCCATGACCTCGACATCGTTACCGACCTCGCGGGCGCTGAACCGAAAGAAGTGAGCGCCGCCGGCGCTTCGGTCATTACCAATGAGATAGACATAGCCCTCGCGAGGATCGTCTTTCAAAATGGATGCATCGCCGATATTCTGGCCAGCAGGGTGTCTGATGAAAAAAAACGCGCTCTCCGCGTATTTGACGAAAACATCGTCTATACCTCTGATTACCAGAGCCAACAGGCTGTATTGTCGAAGCGGGGGTCCAAAACCGCGCCGGAACTCGTCACGGAGGACATCTCGACCGAACGCCGGGATACGCTGAACGATGAGATCCGGGCCTTTGTATCCAGTGTAAAAAGTGGGACACGACCCCTGGTCTCCGGAGTCGACGGCAGAAGGGCGCTGGCGCTTGCCCTGACCATCACCGAGAGCATCGGTAGAGGCATTTCCGGGTTCGTCCCGTTCTAATAGAGAGGAGTTCATTGCATCATGTCAGTACCCATGGTTGATCTCAAGATCCAGTATGAAGCCATACAGGAGGAAATAAACGACGCCGTCCTCGGCGTGCTGCATAGCACGCACTTTATCATGGGACCCCAGGGCAAGGCGCTTGAAGAGGAAATAGCCGCGTACCACGGGGTTAAGCATGCCGTGGCGGTGGCTTCCGGCACCGATGCCCTGCACCTTGCATTGCTTGCCGCCGGCATCAAGCGGGGCGACGAGGTCATCACGTCGCCCTTCACGTTCATTGCAACCGCCGAGGCGGTTTCCTATATCGGCGCAATTCCCGTGTTCGTCGATATCCGGCCCGATACCTTCAATATCGACGTATTGAAGATAGAGGCGGCCATTACGAAAAAAACGAAAGCCATTCTTCCCGTGCATCTGTACGGACAGTCCGCGGATATGGACGGACTGATGCGGATCGCGAAGAAACACGGGCTCAGGGTGATCGAGGACTGCGCGCAATCGTTCGGCGCGGAGTATCGTGGGAAGAAGACCGGGTCCTTCGGCGATGCGGGCTGCTTCAGCTTTTTCCCGAGCAAGAACCTCGGGGCCTACGGCGACGGCGGGATGTTGATCACCGATGACGCGAACCTCGCCGAGCGCGCGCAGAGCCTCAGGAACCACGGGAGCCGCGTGCGGTATTACCACGATGAAATCGGGTTTAACAGCAGACTTGATGAGGTTCAGGCCGCGATACTCCGGATCAAGTTCAGGCGGATCAACGAGTATAATGAAAAGCGCAGGCAAAACGCATTGCAATACAACAAACATCTCTCCGTCGCGGGCATACGGACGCCCCAGGAACTTCCCGATACGAAGCACGTCTATCACCAGTACACCATCGCCTTGAAAAACAGGGACCGGGTAAAACAGACGCTGGACAGCGGGAAGGTGTCCAGCATGATTTACTATCCCGTGCCTCTGCACCTCCAGGCCGCGTATAAAGACCTCGGTTTAAAGCCGGGAAGCCTGCCGGTATCGGAACTGGCGGCCGCGGAAGTACTGTCGCTGCCGATGTATCCGGAACTGAGCGAGGCTCAGATCAAAGAGGTTGCGGATGCGGTGAAAAGAGCGTTGTAGCATGAAAAAAATCCTGATCATTGCCGGCGAGGCATCCGGCGATCTCCATGGCTCCAACCTGGTGCGGGAAGTTCGAAAACTGGACCCGCGGATCGGTTTTTTCGGAGTCGGCAGCAAACGGATGAGAGAGGCCGGCGTGGAGCTTCTGGCTGATGCGTCCGAGATATCGGTGGTAGGGGCCACGGAGGTCCTTACCCATCTCTCGGCCATATACAAGGTCTATTCCCGGCTCAAGAAGTTTTTGAAACAGGAACGCCCCGATCTGGTCGTGCTGATCGACTTTCCGGATTTTAATATTCTGCTCGGAACGTACGCAAAGAGGCTCGGCCTTCCCGTTCTTTATTATATCAGTCCCCAGGTCTGGGCCTGGCGGAAGGGCAGGATCAAGAAAATCGCCCGGATGGCGAAGGCGATCATCGTGGTGTTTCCCTTCGAAGTCCCGCTCTATGAAGATTCCGGTGTTGACGTGAGGTTTGTGGGGCACCCGCTTACGGATGTGGTCCGATCGGCATACACGCAGGCGGAGGCGCGAAATAGCCTCGGCCTTGATTCCGGCAGGCGGACGGTGGCCCTGCTCCCCGGAAGCAGAAGCAAGGAGATAGAGGGCCTGCTGCCTGATATGCTCTCCGCCGCGGTCATTCTCAAAAGGAGATTTCCGGGGCTGCAGTTCATTCTGCCTGTTGCGCCGACGCTTCGTCCTGATTTAGTGAAGGAGTATATCGACAGGGGCGGGGTCCCGGTGCTGATGGTCAACGGCAGGGTATACGATGCGCTCAGGGCGTCCGATGCGGCCATTGTCGCCTCGGGCACGGCCACGCTCGAAACAGGGCTCATGGAAGTTCCCCTGGTGATCGTCTACCGAGTCTCCCGATTATCCTATTGGATCGGCAGGATGCTTGTGGACATAAAAAACGTGGGTCTGGTGAACATCGTTGCAGGCCGGCGGATCGCGCCCGAGCTGATACAGCGGGACGCGACCCCGGCTAAAATCGCCGAGGCGACAGCCGGGCTGCTGGACGACCCGGCGGCGGCCGAGTTGATGCGTGGGGAACTTGCTTCTATACGGTCCCGCCTGGGAGAAGCGGGCGCTTCGGCCAGGGCGGCCTCTATCGTGCTTGAATTGCTGGGCACGACCACGACACCGGTGAACTCATAATATGGAAATATATATAAGACTGCTGCTGTATCTCAAGCCCTACAAAATGCGCCTCATCTGGGCAGCGCTCTTCATGATGATGACAAGCGGCCTGATAGCGGCCCAGTCCTATCTTGTCAAGCCGGTGCTTGATAAAGTGCTGCTCGGCAGGAACCTGAAACTCGGCCTTCTGATCCCCCCGGCCCTGATCATCGTTGCTATACTGAAGGGCGCGGCCTGGTATGCCAGGGATTACCTGATGGGCTATATCGGCCAGAGAATCGTGAATGATATCCGCCAACAGCTCTATTCCCACGTGACCTCCCTGTCGTTTTCCTACTTTACGAAGACCCCCACGGGCGTCATCATGTCCCGCATCATCAATGACGTGAACCTCGTCCAGGGAGCATTGACTAAGGCGCCTTCCAATCTGATCCAGGGTATATTGACCATCATTGCCTTGACGGGATATATCATCTTTCTGAACTGGCGACTTGCCGCTTTCTCCATCGTGGTTCTGCCCATTGCAGGCTTTGCGCTTTCAAAATTCAGCAAGCGTTTCAGGAAGGCGAGCACGAAAATGCAGGAGCAGACCGGCATACTGACAACGCATCTCCATGAAACGATAGGAGGCATACGGATCGTCAAGGCCTTCGGGATGGAGAACTATGAAAGCCGGAGGTTCGCCGAGCGGAACAAGGCCCTTTTTAATTCATTCATGAGTTCGATCAAGACAGCCGCGGTTTCTCATCCGGTCATGGAAGTTATCTCCATGCTGGGAGTGTCCTTTGTTATTCTGTTCGCGCTCTATGCCATCATGCGCGGCGGGATGACGGTGGGGGACTTCTTCTCGTTCATGACCGCTCTATACTTCTTTTTCCGGCCGATCAAGGACCTGAACGGCTTGAACAACATTGTCCAGGATGGCGTATCGGCGGCCAAACGCATCTTCGAGGTCCTTGACACCGAACCGGAGATCAGGAACAAAGAGGGCGCCGGCGCGGCGCCCCGTGATTTTAAAACAATAGAGTTCAGGAACGTTCGTTTTCAATACGAAGACAAGCCGGTGCTCCGTGGGATCGAGCTCGTCGTACGGACAGGTGAAACCATTGCGATCGTTGGAACAAGCGGCGGAGGGAAGACCACTCTGGTGAACCTTATCCCCCGGTTTTACGATGTGTCGGACGGCGCGATCCTGATCGACGGCCGGGACATACGGGAGGTCACCCTTGAATCGCTACGGTCCCTTACGGCCATCGTCACTCAGCAGACAATCCTGTTCAACGATTCGGTGAAAGACAACATCGCATACGGGAATAATGAATTGCCCTTTGATGATGTGGTGCGCGCCGCGCAGGCGGCGTATGCCGACGATTTTATCCGCGCGCTCCCACTGGGGTATGACACGGTGATCGGAGAGTCGGGGGTGAAGCTTTCCGGCGGTCAACGCCAGCGGATCGCGATAGCGCGGGCGCTCCTGAAGAATGCGCCCATCCTGATACTGGACGAGGCCACTTCGTCACTCGATACGCAGTCGGAGAAGGAAGTCCAGCATGCGCTGGAGCGGCTGATGCGCGGCCGCACGTCCTTTGTGATAGCCCATCGCCTTTCGACCATTATGAATGCCGACCGGATCATCGTGCTGAAAGAAGGAAGGGTCGTGGAACAGGGTAAACATGAGGAACTGCTTGCCGCGGGGGGTGAGTATAAGAACCTCTACGACCAGCAGTTCAGGGAAGAACCTCCGGCGAGGGCGCTGTGATGCTCAGGGCCAGAGTACTGTCTTTCATCGGGTGGTTGTTGATATCGGCGTGGGGCCGGACCATACGCCTCATGTTTGTGAACAGGGAAATTCCGGAACGTCTGACAGCCGAGGGGAAGAACTATATTTATGCGTTCTGGCACGGCCGCCAGTTCCTGCTTCTGTACGGCCATCGGCGCACGGGAATTATTCTACCGTCGAGCGAAAGCAGGGACGGGGAGATCCAGGCGCGGATTCTCAAACGCTTCGGATACGGCGTAGTGCGCGGTTCGAGCAAGCGCAAGGGGGAGCGGGCGCTCCTGGGTCTGGTGGACGGTCTGCGCAAGGGGAGGAATATCGCCCTTGCCGTGGACGGGCCGCGCGGTCCCGTGCACGAGGTGAAGCAGGGCGTCACTTATCTTGCCGGCAAGCTGGATAAATTGATCATACCGGTGTCAACCAGCGCAAAACGTTTCTGGATCCTGGATAAAATCTGGGACAAGTATCTGCTTCCCGTGCCTTTCACGCGCGGCGTGGTCGTATATGGTGAACCGATCATGGTGAGCGGCACTACCGAGGAAGAACTTGACGCCAGGCGCGGGGAACTTCAAGCCGCACTGGTGAGGACCACGGCCCAGGCCGATGCGTTCTTTAAAAATTGACCGAGGTTTAGAATAATGTATATTCTTTATAATACGCTTCTTATGCTCTTAACAGCGCTCCTCTCTCCGGTTATTCTGTTTAAACTGATCACCGTGCCGAAATACCGGGGAGGGCTGCTCCAGAAATTGGGGTTTGTGCCCGCATCGCTGCTGAACATGCTGAAGGGCTCGCGTCCTGTCTGGGTGCATGCGGTTTCGGTGGGAGAGGTGATGGCCGCGCATCCCCTCATCCGCGAACTGAAGAAAAAATATCCGACCCGGAAATTGATCCTCTCAACTGTGACGGTCACGGGTAACCGTACGGCCCGGCAGCGGGTGCCGGAGGCTGACGCGGTGTTCTATTTCCCGTTCGACTATCCCCGGGTTGTGCGCAGGGTGATCGGCCGCATCAACCCTGTTGTCGTGCTTGTTGCGGAAACGGAGCTTTGGCCCAATTTTTTCAGGGAACTGAAAAAGGCCCGGATCCCTTCCGCTGTTGTGAACGGAAGAATATCCCCTCACTCGTACAATAATTACCTGAAGTTCCGTGGGTTCTTTGCGCAGGTCTTCGCCAACGTGGACAGGTTCTGCATGCAATCGGAGGCGGATGCCGTCAGGATAGGTGAGATAGGCGCTGCGCCGGATAAGATCATCATCACAGGCAACCTGAAGTTCGATCTGAAAATACAATCTTTTCAGCCGAGTCCCGTCCTCATCGGCCGCGGCAGGAAGGTCATTACCGCGGGCAGCACGCACCGGGGGGAGGAGGCGGCTCTGCTCGATATTTTCAGACGGCTGCGGCGGAAATTCCCGGAACTGGCCCTTATCATCGCGCCACGCCATCCGGAGCGGTTCGATGAAGTGGAGGGACTGATCAACAAGTCGGGTTTCGAGTGCCAGCGGAGATCGAAGCTCGGGGGCGGAGCGCTCAGGGACATTCTCCTTCTCGATACGATCGGGGAATTACGCTCGTTCTACGCTGTGTGCGATATCGCATTTGTCGGAGGGAGCCTGGTCAAGGTGGGGGGGCATAATCTACTTGAGCCCGCCGCAATGAAAAAACCCGTGGTATTCAGCCGTTATATGTTTAACTTCAAGGAAATATCAGAGGCGCTGGTGTCGTCCGGCGGCGGTATCATGGTCAGGGACAAGGAAGAACTTTTCATCAAGATGGATAACCTGTTGTCGAATGAAGAGTATGCAAAACGGATGGGAAACAGGGCCTTTGGCGTGATCGAGGCAAACTCAGGGGCCACCAGAAGGACCGTTGACGCCATCAGCGGGTATATCGGTGATAACTAAAGAATATCTCCAGGATATCATGTATGCCAGGCGGAGGGCCCCGCTGGCCGAGGCCGTTCTGTTCATGTTGTCCGTCCTGTATGGTTTCGCAGTCCGCCTGAGGCGCATCTTTTACGGGCTCGGCCTCCTGCCAAGGCGAAAATTGCCGGTCAGAGTCATCTCCGTGGGCAATCTTACGCTCGGAGGCACGGGCAAAACGCCGACGGTCATTCATATCGCGGGGATGCTGTCAACGCGTCACCGGCGTCCTGTCGTGCTAAGCAGGGGATATGGCAGAAAGAATGAATCGGAACTTGTGCTCGTTTCGGACGGCGACCAGGTTCTGGTCGGCGCGGGCTCAGGAGGCGACGAGCCGGTCCTGATAGCAACACGCCTGTCCGGCGTGCCTGTTGTTGCGGGCAAAGACCGGTACCGGTCCGGCCTCTTCGCGCTGGAGAGGTTCAACCCGGACACCGTGATCCTCGATGACGGGTTTCAGCACCTGCGATTAAGAAGAGATGCCGATATCGTCTTAGTGGACGCTACAGATGCCTTTGGAAACGGAAAACTGTTTCCCGCTGGGATACTTCGGGAGCCTCTCTCCGCCCTCGGACGCGCGGATGCAGTGCTTATCACCAGGGCGGACAGGGCCACCGATCTGGAAGCGCTTAAAGCGGCGCTGCAACAGCACACCCGCGCTCGGATCTTTACGTCGCACCAGGAGCCCCGGGAGCTCGTAGACAGCGTAAGCGGTGATATTACGCCGCTGTCCGCGCTGCGCAACACGGCTGCGCTCGTATTCTCGGGAATCGCACGGCCCGCGTCCCTGAGCGCTCTCCTCAGTTCGCTCGGCGCAAGCATAAAGGAGGAGATGATATTCCCCGACCACTATGAATACGACAGGTCGGACCTTGCGGCCATCTATCAGAAAGCGGCGGACCACAGGGTAAGCCTTATCATTACCACCGAAAAAGACGCTGTTCGCCTGAAGGACCTGAGACCCGAGGGGATTTTGGCGCTCAGGATCGATCTGGAGCTCCATGAACCAGAGGACTGGGAAAGGATGATTTTATCGGACCTATGAACAGAGCGGTGTTCCTCGACCGGGACGGCACGGTTACGAAAGAGGTGGGGTATCTCACGGACCTTGAAAGGCTTAGTCTGATACCCGGCGCGGGAAAGGCTATCAGAGTTTTAAACCAGGCCGGGTTTAAAGTTGTGCTGATCACGAACCAGTCGGGCGTTGCAAGGGGATATTTCCCCGAGTCCCTGGTCCACGAGGCGCATGAGCGCCTGAGGGAGATGCTGCGGGAGGATGGCGCATGGCTGGACGGCATTTACTATTGCCCGCACCATCCCACTGCCGGCAATTCGGCATATACGATGGTCTGTGACTGCAGAAAACCGGGGACCGGTTTGATCACAAGGGCAATGAAGGACCTTGAACTCGACGCCAGACACTCCTACATGGTGGGAGACAAGTGGATTGATGTGGAGGTCGCCCGGCGAGCGCGGATTTTCGCCGTCATGGTCGGGAGCGGTTACGCCCCGGACGATCCCGGCAATGTCAGATCTGCTCAGGTGTCTGATCCGGATTTCACCGCCGGAGATATCGGAGAAGCGGTTGACTGGATCATCCGCCACTCCCGGGAAGACAGAGGATGAATCCGGCCAGAAAAAAAATACTCGTCATGCGGTACCGATTTATCGGAGATACGGTCCTGACGGTCCCGTTTCTCAGGAACCTGCGGCGAGCGGAACCGGACGCTTTTATCTCCTGGATGGTGGCCCCTGGTTCGGCGGAGATCGTGAGGGGGATTCCCTATGTTGACGAAATGATCGAATGGGACCCCGTAACGATCCATGCCGACAGCCGGGGCGCGCACCGTACGTTCAGGTCGAAGCTCGCTTTCATCACGGACCTGAGGGCAAAACAATTCGACAAGGTATATGTTCTTAAACGTTCTCTGTCGAGTGCGATTATGGCCCGAATGAGCGGCGCGCCGGAGAGGATCGGATTTGACACCGAAGGCCGCGGTTTTTTGCTCACACATAAAGTCCCGTATCGTCATGATCGACATGAGGTGCTGAATTTTCTTGATGTTCTACGCGCGGATGGGGTGAAGGTTGATGACGATTACCTTGAGCTCTGGGCATCCCCCGATGAAGAGCGGAGAGCTGAACAAATTCTTGCGGACTCGGGCATCGACCTGAGCGAGAAGATTGCGGCTATACACCCTTTTTCCGCCGTTCTGGAGCGCGGATGGCCCTTCGAAAATTTCGCCGCGCTTGCGATGAGGCTCGGCGAAGCGGGGTTTCGGCCGGTCGTCCTCGGCCATAGCAGCGACAGGGAGCGCTTCGACAGGATAAAGAATATTTTCGGGCGGAAGGCTGTCGATCTGGTCGGCGCCTGCACGCTGCGGGAGACACTTGCCCTTTTGAGAAGGTGCTCTCTGTTTATCGGCAACGACAGCGGCGTCATGCATATCGCGGCCGCGGCGGGAGTTCCTCTTGTCGCGTTGTTCGGACCGCAGTCTCCGGTGAAGTTCGGCCCCTGGAGCAAACAGGCCATAGTCATTTACAAAGAGTTTCCCTGTTCCCCGTGCCGTCAGAAATTCTTCAAGGAGTGCCTGCCTTCCGAACGCATGAGGCCAGCGTGCGTTGAGGCGATCACCGTGGATGAGGTGTTCCGGGAGAGCGTGGCTGTCGCCGATGGCGCACCTTCCGGACATTAACAAGGGTCAATAATGATGGTTTCGTAAAAAGTTATTTTTTAACCGCAGAGACGCGGAGGCGCAGAGATAAGCCCCTTAATTTCAAGATGTTCTTCTCGGCGTCTCAGCGCCTCAGCGGTGGATTTTGACTTCTTATGAATGCATCAAAAATTACCATGACAAAAAAACTATCCATCGCAATCATCACCAAGAACGAAGAGGCGAACATCCGCCGGACCCTGGAGAGCGTAAAATGGGCCGATGAAATCGTTGTTGTCGATTCTGGAAGCACAGATCGTACGGTAACAATCTGCAAAGAATATACGGACAAGGTTTATTCCCAGGACTGGCCCGGTTTTGCGCAGCAGAAGAACAACGCGATCGACAGGACCTCGGGCGAGTGGGTGCTGAGCCTGGACGCTGATGAGCCGATTGAGCCCGCGCTTGCGGACGAAATCCGGCGGATCATCTCCTCACCCGGATCGTTCGACGGCTATCGCATCCCGCGGAAGACTTATTTTATGGGGAAATGGATCCGACATGGCGGCTGGTATCCGGATTATAATCTCCGCCTGTTCAGGAAGGGAAAGGGAAGGTTCCGGGAACGTGTGGTTCACGAGGCTGTCGAGGTGCAGGGAGCGGTTGGTCATACGCGGAACGCCATGGAACATTATGCGTATCCCGATCTTTCTTCCTATCTGTCCTCGATGAACAACTATTCGTCGCTCGCGGTGGAGGTCATGGCCGGGCGCGGAATCACGGCCTTTGCGTCGAGCTGGGTTAATATGATGTTCCGGCCGGTCCTGACTTTTGTGTATAAATACTTCCTGAGATTCGGATTCCTTGATGGAAAACACGGGCTGGTGTTGAATCTGTTCCACTCCTCATATGTTTTTGCCAAATACGCAAAAGCGTGGGAACGCAAAATCAGGGACAAAAAAAGGAACGCGGGATTATAGCGCATGCGCATTCTGCAAATGATATCAAAAAACGACCGGTACGGGGCACAGAGGATCTTCCTGGACCAGGTGTCCATACTGCATGCGCTGGGAAACGAGGTGACGGTTGTCGGCTGCTCGAACGACGGCCATGTTTCCGAAGCGGTCCGCGCCCTGGGGATACCCTACCACGGTATCTCCTGGAGAAGCATCAGGGACATTCTCTTTGTAAGAAACCTCATAAAAAAGAAAAAGATCGATGTGATCCATACGACCCTTGATCGCGCGGATTATTACGGAATGCTGCTTTCCCGGATCACGGGAATACCGATGGTCAGCACGATGATGACCTTTCGCTGCCATCATGGATACCGGATCATGAAGGATGTGGTTGTCCTGTCGAAAAAGCAAAAGGCCTCACTGGAAAAGAATGTCATCTGGCTTGCGAAGATATCGGTCATTCGTCCGGGCATCGATGTTCCCCGGTTCGCGCAGCCGCATCAGGATAAGCGAAATATGTGGAAAAAGAAACTCGGGACGGACAACCATACAATCATTTTCAGCCATGTTTCGAACCTCCTGCCGAGGAAAGGGCACATGGTTTCCCTGGAGCTTGTTGCGGAATGTAAAAGACGAGGTGAAAATCCGCTCCTGCTTGTTATCGGTGACCCTCTTGAGGGGGAATACTATCATTCGCTCCAGAGGAAGGTCGAGGAACTCGGGCTTCGTGAACAGGTGTATTTTACCGGGTGGACGTTCGAAACGCCGGAGCTGTTGTCTTTGACCCATTTTAGCCTTCTCCCCTCGGAGAGAGAGGCGCTCGGTGTCGTGCTGATGGAGGGGATGGCGGCCGGTACGCCCGTTATCGCGCGTAAGGGAGAAGGGGGTGCTGAGTTGATAGAGGAGTACGGAACAGGTTTTCTCTATGATCCGGACGAGGGCGTCGGGCCCCTCGCGGACCGGATTTTGGCTGTAAAGCGGGACACTGTTCAATTCCAGACACTCTCCGACAGATGCAGAAGAATCGCCGCAAATGAATTTACCTTGTCACGGTTTGGCGGAAAGCTTCTGGAATTATACGCCCGATGCGGCGCAAACGGTGCCTCGCTAAAAGGAGGCGTATGACTATCCGTCAAGTAGACTATTATCGGGCACTCTACTGGGGTCTCCTTCTTTTCAGCTTCAGCCTGTCGCTATCAAAGAGCATGAGCACTGTTTCACTGCTACTGGTCTGCCTGGCTGCCGTATTTCTCTCGGTCTCTTCGAGGGAATTCAGAGCGGGCCTCGCGCTGAACCGCAAGCAGCCGTTGACCTTGTCGCTGGCCTTGATGATTTTCGTCGCTGTTGTTGGGTTGCTGTTTACACAGAATTTGTCCGACGGAATCCGTATTGTTCATAAACTGTCGGACATACTCCTTATTTATTTGGCAGTGTCCGTGCTGCTGCAAGCCACGGGTGACCATGAAGAAGTGTCAGGGAACGCGGAACGTCTTCTCCTGTCGTTCGTGCTCGGGCTTGCGGTCCTTGACGTGATCGGGCTGATGACGTTTGTGGGGCTCATCGGGGGAAAGAAGTTTGTTCTGCCTCTTGCGCCGTTGCATGTCCACCATATCTGGTTTGCCAATATAAATGCGATCGGTATTTATGTCGCCTTCTCCTTTTTGTTGTTCCCGCCGAAGTCAACGTCACGACGCATGAGGAATATGCTGATCTTGTTTGTTCTTGTCGGCGCGGTATGTATCCTGCTTTCAACTTCGCGGACCGCATGGCTTGGAATGCTTGCGAGCGTCCTCGCGCTGTTGTTCATACTCATCAAAAACAGAAAGATATTATTCATCACGGTGGCGGCTCTCGTGGCCGCATGTGTGCTGATCTATGCGTCCAATGCGATAGTGCATGAGCGGATTAACCAGATCTCCAGCGAACTGCGCCAATTATCTTCTAGCGCAGATACTTCCATCGGCAACAGATTCCTGATGTGGAAGGCAGCATATTCCATGTTTCTCTCGAACCCTTTATTCGGCGTGGGGACCGGTGATTTTGTGCCGGTGCTGCGTGAATACATCAGGACAGGCGTATATCCCACTTTTTTGCTGGAGTACAATCAGCCGCACAATATGTATCTCTTCGCGCTTGCCACGAACGGCCTGATCGGCTTGGCGGCGCTGGTGTTCCTTTTTTACAAAGTTTTAAGCGGCTCCGGACGAATGCTGAAGGGGCGGGGAGAGTTCCGCTTTTACGGGTTTCTGGCGCTTGCGGTGACGGTCCATTTCATGGTGGCGGGCATGACTGATTCTCTGTTCAATATTCAAATCTTGCGTTACGCCTACGCGTTTATCATCGGCATCTGTATGCGGCAGTCATTACAGGAAACCAATAAAGGCTTTACAGAGTAACAATATAACGGTAATATTACGCGGACATTGACCCATCCTCCTCTCAATCTCCCCCTTGAAGGGGGAGAAGAAATAAGCTCCTCCCCTTCAAGGGGAGGCTGGGTGGGGATGGGTATGTTTGGTTTCGCTTGAACGGGAACAGCATTGGCAAACGATCCTGCTGAAGGCATACGCATTACTTATGAATGGAATCGACATGGACCAGGCGTGGTGGATTAAGCTTCTCCCTGATTTTATCAGAGTCAGGATCGAGGGACGCCATACCCTGCAAAAAGTACTCGGCAATACGGGCTGGCTTTTTGCGGACAAAATTGTACGGATGGGGGTGGGGCTTTTCGTAGGGGCCTGGATCGCCCGATACCTGGGTCCCGCTCAGTTTGGAGCGTTAAATTATTCGATTGCCTTTGTTGCGTTGTTTGCCCCGCTGGCAACGCTCGGGTTAGACAGGATCGTTATTAGAAATATCTTACGGGAGCCGTACAACAAAGCGTCAATACTCGGTTCCGCCTTTGTCCTTAAGCTGGCAAGCGGCCTCTTGACGCTCTGTTTAACCGTGGCAATCATTTATCGTCTCCGGCCTGATGACACCCTTACCCATTGGCTGGTCGGCATCGCAGCGTTGGGGCTGATTTTCCAGTCATTTGATACGATCGATTTATGGTTCCAATCGGAGGTGCGGTCGCAATATAGTGTATATGCGAGGGGTGTCGCATTCGCAATCATGTCCCCGATAAAGATTATCATGGTATTAGCTTCTGCTCAGTTGATCGCTTTTGCCTGGGCAAGCTTTACTGAAATCTTGATTGGGGCAGTTGGCCTGGTTTTCTTTTACCGCATGAGCCGTCAGCGTCTCAGTGATTGGCAATATAAATACAAACAGGCACGCCTCCTGTTAATTGACAGCTGGCCATTGATCCTTTCCGGTTTGTCGATTGCAATCTATATGAAAATTGACCAGGTCATGCTGGGTGAAATGGCTGGTAACGGGGTAGTAGGAATTTATTCAGCAGTTGCCAAGATATCCGAGATATGGTATTTCATTCCTCTGACGATCGTTTCTTCGGTATTTCCGTCGATTATTACGACAAGGAATGTGGATGAAAAATTGTACTACGCCAGGTTACAGAAACTCTTCAGTTTTATGGTACTATTGTCGCTCAGTCTCTCGATACCCATGACATTCTTATCAAGTAAAGTCGTTACTCTGATATACGGAGAACATTTTGCTCAAGGAGGGGCCATTCTGGCGGTACACATCTGGGCGTCACTCTTTGTTTTTCTTGGCGTTGCCCAGGGTCCATGGGACCTGGCTGAAAATCTGACGAAAATAGCGCTATTGAGAACGTCGGCAGGAGCAGTAATCAACATTACGCTCAATCTAATTCTCATTCCCAAATATCAGGCAATGGGCGCTGCTGTTGCAACGGTATTTTCCTATGCCTGTTCAGCGTATCTTCTGAATGCGTTCAGCAGGAAGACGAGGGTAATATTTATTCAGCAAACCAAGTCACTCTTCTTTTTTAATACTTTATGGAGGACACGTTGAAAGAACTGTTAAAAGCCTTTTTGCCGTTATGGCTGAAGAATATCCTGAAAGATTGGATAGGCGGCTATGCCATCAAATCATACTCGCAGGAAGGCGAGGATATGATTTTGAGGCGTATTTTTGAAAATGAGAAAGCTTCTTTTTTTGTCGATGTCGGCGCTCATCATCCTAAGCGTTTCTCCAATACTTATTACTTTTATAAAAGAGGGTGGTCCGGGATCAATATTGACGCTACGCCTGGCAGCATGGCGGCATTTCGAAGAGCGAGGCCTCGCGATATAAACATAGAGGCAGCGGTAAGTAACAATAATCGCGAAGTAACATTTTTTATGTACAATGAACCCGCATTGAACACCTTTGACAAGGCGCTGGTCCAACGAAGAGGGCACGATACTTATCAATTGATTGAAGAGAAGAATATTACAACCCGACCGTTGCGGGATGTTCTTGCTGAACATCTGCCGCCGAATACAAATATTAAGTTTATTTCCATCGATGTCGAGGGTTATGATCTAGAGGTTGTTCAATCTAACGATTGGAAGCTTTATCGGCCTGAATATGTTCTTCTTGAATCAACTGATAAATATATGGACGAAGTGCAATCCGGCCCGCTCTATCATTATATGGTTCAGCAGAACTATAAACTTTTTGCTAAAACCGTTCTTACATTGATATTTAAGGACGGATTATCGTCACGGACTTGATTGCAATCTTATTCATGAGATAAGGGGTGAATTAACTATGAAAAATAACCGCGTCATTATATTCGGGGGAGATGGCTTCTGTGGATGGCCAACGTCCCTTTTTCTTTCAAAGCACGGGTATGATGTGACTATCGTCGATAATTTGAGTAGAAGAAACATCGATAACGAACTTGAGGCCTATTCCCTGACGCCGATTCAGCCCATCGGTACACGACTGCGCGCCTGGAAAGAGCTGACGGGCAAGAAGATAGATTTCATCAATATCAATGTTGCGGAGAATTATCACCGGCTCCTGACCTTGCTCCAGGAACGACAGCCTGCTGCAGTTGTTCATTTTGCGGAACAGCGTGCTGCGCCATATTCAATGAAGTCTTCATATCACAAGCGGTATACGGTTAACAATAACATCAACGCAACGCACAATATCCTTTGTGCGATTGTAGAGGCCGGCCTTGACATCCACGTGGTGCATCTTGGAACCATGGGCGTGTACGGTTATGGAACGGCGGGAATGGAGATTCCTGAGGGGTATTTGAAAGTCATGGTGGATGTGGATGGTGTGCATACTCCGATAGACATTCTCTATCCTGCAAATCCAGGCAGCATCTACCACATGACTAAAACCCAGGATGCATTGATGTTCTACTATTATAATAAAAATGATTTTCTGCGGATAACTGATCTGCATCAGGGAATCGTCTGGGGTACGAATACTGACGAAACGCTTATTGATGAACGCTTGATCAATCGCTTCGATTATGATGGAGATTATGGCACTGTCTTGAACCGCTTTTTGATGCAGGCCGCTATTGGCCACCCCCTGACGGTTCACGGAACAGGCGGGCAGACACGCGCTTTTATTCATATTAGAGATACTGTTAAGTGCATCAAGATCGCCATTCAGAACGCGCCGGAAACGAAGGATCGTGTACAGATATTCAATCAGGCCACGGAAACACATTCAGTCAGGACGCTCGCCGAAAAGGTTTCAAAGATGACTGGCGCAGAGATTAGGTGCATAGTCAATCCCCGAGTTGAAGCACCGGATAACGAACTCAAGGTCAGCAATAAAAAATTCCGTCAACTTGGTCTTAATCCGGTTACTCTGGATGATGGCCTGTTGGAAGAAGTAATGTCGGTTGCAAAAAAATATAAGGATCGTTACGATACATCCAAGATATACTGCAAGTCTAAATGGAGAGCTGATATTGAACTGGAATCAGAAGAATAAGGGAACATAATGATAGTACGAGCAGGCAATTGTTTAAATAGCGCGTTCGCTTTACGATATGATCAATTTGTGTAATTGCAGTTGTTTGCTGGATGAACCATAAAGAGCAACAAACTAAAAGGAAACATGTACAATGTCATGAAAAAACCGGTATCTTTTCATATTTTTAACCGGCCTGATCTTACAAAGCGCGTCTTTGATCAAATCTGCATATACAAGCCGGAACAGTTGTTCGTTGTCGCCGATGGTCCAAGGGCAAATCATCCTGAGGACGCGCAAAACTGTAAAGCAACCCGCGCAATCATAGATCACGTTGATTGGAAATGTGAAGTTAAAAAAAATTATTCGGATTTAAACATGGGCAGCTATAATCGCAACTTCAGCGGATTAAGCTGGCTCTTTGACAATGTTGATGAGGCAATAATTTTGGAGGATGACTGTTTACCCCATAGCACTTTTTTCCTTTATTGCGAAGAGTTATTAAGCCGGTATAGAGATGACACTCGTATAAGCGTTATTTCAGGGGACAATTTTTTATCACGTACTCCCGATGCCAGGTATAGTTATTCATTTTCCAGAAATGTTCTCACATGGGGATGGGCCTCCTGGAGGAGAACCTGGAAACTGATTGATCCTGAAATGAAATCGTGGCCGGAATTTCGAAAAACCGGATTCCATAATGCTTTACAGGATTACCGGATGAGAAGTTATTGGGATCGTATATTTCAAGCAATATATGAAGGGAAAAGAAAGCCCGCATGGGACTATCAGCTTATGTTGACCTGCTACATGCAAAACATGTTATCCATAATCCCTAATGTAAACCTCGTCTCAAATATAGGGTTCGGCAGTCTTGGTACTAATTGTGTCAATCCGAATGCTCCTGGCGCAAATCTTTCCACTTACCCAATACGACTACCTTTGAATCATCCGCCGTATGTTACTCCTGATTTCGACGCAGATCGGCAATTGCATATAAATCTTTACGATATTCCCTTTGCAATTAGAGTTTATAGAAGAATATTATGGAAAATTAGAAGCTCACGGTACACATAGGCCACAGGTTGCAAATGATTATATTGACCTTTATGTATTTTGGAGTATCCCGTAATGTGGTACAGTGCAATAACCTCCCTTGACCCCGTCGGTTTTATCCGTCCATTCTGGCGCGATGCAGCCAAGAACCTGTATCGCGTATTGACCGAAAAGGAGTACCGGAGATACCTCTGGCTCGTTCTCAGATACGGCCGGACCCCGCGGTACATTCAACGGACGGTTTCCGTCGGTGTTTGGAAGTTGACGGTTCCCGACATGGCCTCGTTCTTTTCCGCATACCGCGAGATCTTCGTCGAGGAGATCTACGCCTTTCCTTCGACCAATGGCGAACCGGTGGTCCTGGACTGCGGAGCGAACATCGGGCTGAGCGTCCTGTATGTGAAGAAGACCTACCCCAGGGCGACGGTCGTCGCCTACGAAGCCGACCCCGCGATATTCCGTGTCTTGAAACAGAACATGGAGTCGAATGGTATAGCCGGTGTTGAACTGCACAATAAGGCGGTCTGGTCTGATGCTGGTACTATCGATTTCAGCGTCGAGGGGGCCGACGGCGGCCGCATCAACGTGGGGCAGGACAAGAACATCGTCTCGGTTCCGGCGGTCAGACTGGCTTCGATCCTGGAGAACCGACGTTTTGAGTTCATCAAGCTGGATATCGAAGGCGCTGAAGTAAACGCGCTCAGGGGCTGCGAGCCTCATCTGAACCGAGCGGATTACTATTTTATCGAATTTCATTCCTTTTCGCACAGGAAACAGGAACTGGGATGGATGATCGATATTTTTGAAAGGTCGGGTTATCGGGTCCACATACATCCTCCGTTTATCGCAAAGAGGCCGTTTTACGGCATTCAGGCGGTATATGGAATGGATATGCAACTGAATCTTTTTTTCTGGAAAGACGGGAATGAAACTTCTTAATATCGGGTGCGGCGCACATTTTCATCCGGCGTGGACGAATGTCGATATGGCCTCGACCTCGCCGCACGTCATTGCGCACGACATAAGAAAAGGTCTGCCGTTCGACGGCGCCTCATTCGATGTCGTGTATCACTCTCACGTTATCGAGCACCTGGCGCAGCCGGACGCTCTGGTCTTCCTGAAGGAGTGCGTTCGCGTTCTCAAACCGGGCGGGACCATCCGTGTCGCGACTCCAGACCTTGAAAATATGGCGCGCGCCTATCTGGACCGTCTGGAAGCCGCGCTGAGAGGCGATCCCGGAGCAGCGATGGACCATCAGTGGATGGTGCTGGAAATTTTCGACCAAATGGTGAGAAACCGTCCTGGTGGTGAAATGGGACGCTATCTGGCCCGGCCGGACCTCGAAAATAAAGATTTCATCATATCCCGCATCGGTCAGGAAGCGCAGAACTTCTGGGGCAATGAGAACACCGCTGCCACGAGGTCTCCGGCGAGATCTGTGACCCTCCATAAGGTTGTTCGAAGGCTGCGGAGAGCTTGGCAGGTGACCGTGGCCATGCTCGCGGGGTTTGTCTCGGGAAAGGGCGGGAGCAAGGCTTTCCGGGAAGGACTCTTCAGGAATTCCGGGGAGATTCATCGGTGGCTGTATGACCGCTTCTCGCTCGCTAAGCTGTTGGAGCAGGCGGGGCTTGTTGATGTCCGGACCCGTTCCGCAAGCGAGAGCCGCATCCCGTACTTTGCCGCGTACCAGCTCGATGTGGTCCAGGGTAGGATCAGGAAACCGGATTCGCTCTTCATGGAGGCGCGTAAACCGCGTTAATCCTTTTTCTACGGGAGTATAACAGGGAATGGTTTTTTTCTGCACCTTCTTTGACTATCGTTATTTGGACAGGGGACTCGCGTTGTACCGTTCATTAGTCCAGCAGGGGCATCCCTTTCATCTCTGGATCCTCTGCATGGACTCGGACACGCATGACCTGCTTGCTCGATTGGAGCTTCCCGGAGTAAGCCTCGTAACGATCGACGATCTGGCGCGGCAGGACAAGGATGTCCTTATCGCAAAGGGGAACCGCTCTCTTGTTGAATTTTATTTTACGAGCAAGTCATTCCTCATTTCATTCATCCTGAGCAGTCGGCCGGACGTGGAGCTTATAACCTACCTGGATGCTGATTTATTTTTCTTCAGCAGTCCTGCGGCGATAAAATCTGAAATGGAGGGTTATTCTGTCGGGCTTACGCCCCATCGCTTTCCGCCTCGTCTGAAGGAGAGAGATAAATACGGGACCTTCAATGCGGGTTTTATCAGTTTTCGTCGTGACGCTGACGGACTTGCCTGTCTCGAGTGGTGGAGGAACAGTTGCTTTGCCTGGTGCCATGATTACGTCAGCGGGGACCGTTTTGCCGACCAGCGGTATCTCGATGCCATACCGGCCTCCTTTGCGAAAGTGAAGATCATCAGTCACAAAGGTATTAATGCGGCGCCCTGGAATATATCGCAATATGAAACGGACTTGCAGAACAACAACGTCCTGATCGCGGGGCAGCCTCTTGTCCTCTATCATTTTCACGATGTAAAACAGGTGGCGCCGTTTCTATTCGAGTCAGGTTTGTCCAGCTATCATATTGTTCTGCAAAATACACTGCGCCGCGCCGTTTACCTGCCCTATATTGAGGTTTTGCGGCGTCAGAAGGTCGCCGTATCGGGACATCATTCGAAGGTGAACATCCGGATAACGAAAGGGAGTCATGATCGCTTCAAGAGACTGCTTCCTTCAGTCTGGAAGCTTCTGAAATTTATCCAGGGTCTGGTAAATGGCGTCAGATACCGGTCACTTATCCTGTATGCAGGGCCAAAACATTAGCTTGCAGACTCTGCAGCCACTTTGTTCCTGTCCGAAGATTGGAGTTCATTGATGGTCATTGGCAACGGCATGATAGCAAAGGCCTTTTCGCGTTTCCGCGGGGACGACCGCGTGCTCATATTTGCTTCGGGCGTAGCCAATTCCGGAGAGACCGAAAAGGATGAATTTGAGCGTGAGCGCTCCGCCCTTGATAACGCGTTGCGGGCCAACTCCGACAAGCTCTTCGTCTATTTCAGCAGCTGCAGCATTTACGACAAGGATGTATCGCAGTCTCCGTATGTGCGGCATAAACTTCGCATGGAAGACTTTATCGCAAGGTCGCACAAAGACTATCTCATCTGCCGTCTCCCCCAGGTGGTCGGGAAGAGTTCGAACCGGGCCACGCTCGTTAATTACCTGCACGATCGTGTTATGAAGAGCGAGCCCTTTGTGGTATGGAAGAATGCGACCCGGTATCTCATCGATGCCGAGGACGTGGAAAAGATCGTTCGCTATTTGATCGAACATAAGAACTTCCGGAACACGGCGCTCAGCATCGTATCGCGGAAATGCTCCGTGCCCGAAATCGTTGACGTCCTCACGAAGATCACCGGAAAACCGGCGAACTATTCCCTGGTCGAAAAGGGCACGCCTTACGACATTGCCGGTTCCGTCCCGTCCCGGGTCCTTGAAGAGTTGAACATCTCGTTCGACGATACGTATCTGGAGAAGATGCTGGTAAAATATTATGCTTGAAAGAGTGCCTCCGGTAAACTCGTATGAATGACATCTCCGCGCATAGACCCGTCATCAGCATCATCACCGTCGTCCGGAACGGCAGGGAGGTCATCGAGCGTACGATCCAAAGCGTTCTGGACCAGCGATATCCGAACATTGAGTACATCGTCATCGACGGCGGGTCCACAGACGGTACGGTCGACATCATCAAAAGGTACGCAAGCAGAATATCCTACTGGGTCAGCGAGCCCGACAAGGGCATCTACGACGCCATGAACAAGGCTCTTGACCACGTTCGAGGAGAAGGCCACCTGTTCCTGAACGCCGGGGATTATTTTGTAGGCAATGCGATCCCCGAACATCCGCAACTTCCCTGTTTTATAAATGTATACAAGAAGAATGTTTTTGGGAAGGTAAGACGTATCAGGAAGAAGGATTATCGACTTGGCTTGCCCTATTGCCACCAGGGTATTCTTTTCGAGACACGTGGAGTCCGTTACGATCTTGTTTACCATATCGCCGCGGATTACTGTTATTATCTGGAGCACGGGTACGCGCAACTCTCGTTTTGTTCCTCTCCGGGGCATGTGTATCATGATGTCGGAATGTCGAAGATACATGCAAAACTGAGAGATTCGGAAATAGCGACGATCATCAGGAGCCGGTTCCACCTTGGATGGTATCTTCTTTTTCGCCTCTCCGTTCTCGGGAAGAACATTCTTCGTTCTTGCTTCATATATTTCGGAATTGTTCGATTTTGATAACACAGTCATAAATTGTCGGCAGGAGAATGTCCGTGAGTGATGGTTTATCCATGCACCAGAATATGTTTTACGTGATAGCGCTTCTGCTGTTCTGGATTTCCGTTTGGGCCTTACTCCATACATACATGATTTATCCATTGATAGTCAGATTTTTGTCTGCTCGAAAAGAACATACCGGTCCCTCTTATTCAGAACACGAACTCCCGACAGTATCCATCCTGATTCCCGCCCATAATGAAGAGGCTGTCATTGGGCAGAAGATAGCAAGCATCTTTCAATCCGATTATCCCGAAGATAAATTGGAAGTCATTGTGGGTTCGGATGCAAGTATTGACCGAACCGACGAGCTCGTTCTCTCGTTAAGCAAATCGAATCTCCGGATCAGACTTATTCGGATGAACGAACGAGGCGGCAAGGCGACGGTGTTGAACCGCATCACGAACGCTGCAAGCGGTGAGATACTCGTTCTTTCTGATGCGAACGTGATGTTTGAGAAGAACACCCTCTATGAAATGGTCAAATACTTTAAAGACCCGAACATCGGCCTCATCGATACCAGCATGCGGCACACGGGAATGAAAAAGAGCGGTATTTCCATCCCGGAAAAAACGTACCTTCGTGGTGAGGCCGCCCTCAAGCATGGAGAGGGTTTGCTGTGGGGTGTTATGATGGGACCTTTTGGCGGGTGTTTTGCCATGCGAAAGAGTCTATATACGGACATTCCATCAAATTGTCTTGTCGATGATTTCTATTTATGCATGTGCGTTTTACAGAAGGGATATCGCGCCATCAGTCAGCCGCATGCGGTTGTGATCGAGGATATATCAAACGATATGAGGGATGAGTTCAGACGAAAGGTGCGTATTGCAACGGGAAATTTTCAGAATCTTGCTTTTTTTTATCAAGTTCTGCTGCGCCTTGATACACTGTCTTTTGCCTTTTTTTCGCATAAAATACTCAGATGGGTGGGACCGCTGTTCCTTATCGTCATTGGTATTTTTGCCGCGCCTCTCATGAAAACAAACCCGGCCAATTACGTGTTCGGCATTTTAGTGATCATTGCGGTAATGTTGCTCATTATCGACGCTTTCCTTCGGCGCATGAACGTGCACTTTGCGGCAACACGGCTGTTGACCCATTTCATTACCACAAATGTCGCCTTGCTCGTTGGAATGATCCGATTTGTTGACGGCGTAAAAACGGGGGCTTGGACTCCGACCCGAAGGCATCAATAGAGCCACTTTCCGTTATCGGGGCGGTAAGCAGGCGCACTAGATCGCGCCTTCTTTTTTCACGACCACGTAAGCCGTTTTCAACAGGATCACGACATCCAGCCACAGGTTCCAGTTCCTTACGTACCAGGAATCGAGCGACACCCGGTTTTCGTACGAAGTATTGCTTCTGCCGCTGACCTGCCAGAAGCCGGTTATGCCGGGCAGTACGCCGAAGCAAAGCTCCGCAGCGTCCTTGTAATGCAGGTCGATTTCCTCCTGCGTGACCGGCCTCGGCCCTACGAGGCTCATTTCGCCGAGAAGGACATTGAAAATCTGCGGCAATTCATCGAGCGACGTTTTGCGCAGGAACGATCCGATCCGGGTGATCCGGGGGTCGTTCTTCAGTTTCCGGAAAAGCTCCCATTCCGATCTTGCGACCGGATCGGTATCAAGAATGACCTTCAGCCGCGCTTCGGCGTCATGATACATGGTCCTGAACTTGTAACAACGGAAAGGCCTGCCGTTCCTGCCCACCCGGTCCTGCATGAAAATGGCGGGCCCTTTGGAGGTCACCCGGATCAGAATGGAAATGATCAGGAGCGGAATGAGCAGCGCGAGAAAGAGCATCGACCCCACGACGTAATCGAACAGCCTTTTTGCAAAATAATTCAACGGCCGGGCGAGATTGTTCTTTATCTCAAGGGCGAACATCTGGTCATGAAAAAAGTGACGCAGCTCCATGCCGATCACCGCCAGGCCGGAAAAATCGGGGATATACAGGATGCTTCTCGCTTTGTGCTGCAAGCGGTTGATGAGGTGTGATAAATTATCCTTGTCATTCTCCGGGAGGGCGATGACGATGTCCTGAATATCACCTATCAGGAGATATCTCTCCACCTGCTGCAGACGTCCGTGCACTTTTAACCCGTCTATGGTCCGGCCGCGCTTGAGAGGATCGTCATCCACGAAGCCGATGACTTCGTAGCCGAGATTCGGCTCTTTCCTCAGCGCGGAAAGCGCGCGTTTTCCGGTATCGTTCGCCCCGAGTATCAGGACGCGGCTTTTCAGCAGTCCGCGCCGGATGAGCAGCCGTTTGACCGTTGTTCTGAGGAGCGGAAAGACGCAGAGAGACAGCAGGCCGATCAATATCACGAGCGAACGTGAATAGGATTCGCTCAATTTGCTCAGAAAAACGATGGTGAGCACCGCAAGCGTTGCGAACAGGGTGACCTTCCAGAGAAGCTTCACCTCGTCCCAGAAGGTGACCTTTTTCGAGTATGCGCCTTCAGAGGTCAGAATGGCGGACCACACCGGAAAGAACCACCAGCCTTGCAGGGGATTCCCGGAAAACACGGGAAAGCCGTGGATGATAGCGGGGAGAATGTTTCTCAGAACAAGAGAGAGCAGGGTGATCAGAAAAAGAATGACAAGATCAGACAAAAAAAGTATAATTATCCCCATTCTTTGCCTGTAGAGTTGCATGACACAAACCTTTCGGAAGCGCGTTACGGAAATCAGCAGCGAAACAACGTGGCGTATATTATCACAGGGTGCTGAAAAAGGCAAATGCGCCGGTGAAATCCGGCAAGACAATAGATTGAAACCACAGAGGGCGCTGAGAAATACCAGGGTAAAAACTGAACATGAAGCTATCTCCGTGGACTCCGTGGTTGTATTTTGACGTTACAAATTCCTGATTAAAGAGGTCGCCAACATGTATGCAGTCATCATGGCGGGCGGGTCCGGCACGAGATTCTGGCCGCTCTCCCGGGAGAAGATGCCCAAACAGCTGCTCAGGATCGGGGGAGAGGACACCCTTATTCAGCAAACTGTCGGCCGCGTATTGCCCCTTATCCCAAAGCAAAATATTTACATAGTAACGAACCATGCGCTGGCCGACGACATCGGCCTTCAGCTCGCATCAAAATTCGCTGGAACATGGGACGGGAACTTCATCCTTGAGCCCGCGGCGCGGAATACCGCGCCCGCCCTGGGGCTCTCGGCCCTGCATTTGAACAGGATCGACCCCGACGGCATCATGATCGTTCTGTCGGCGGACCATGTTATCAAGAAGACCGACTTGTTGCTTGACCTGCTGCGAACGGCCGCCGAAGCCGCGGAGCAGGATTATTTAGTCACGCTCGGCATTACGCCGGACCGCCCGGAGACGGGGTACGGATACATAAAGGCGGGAGTTCCCTGTTCAGGGTCCAGGAGCGGCGGGGTGTGCAAGGTCGAGGCGTTCGTGGAAAAACCGGACCTTGAAAAAGCCAGGGGGTATCTGAAAAGCGGCGGCTATTACTGGAACAGCGGCATCTTCGTCTGGAAGACCGGTACCTTCCTCCGGGAAATGGAAAAGCACGCCCCCGCGCTGTATGCGGGCCTGATGGAAATACAAAAAAGCATCAACACCGACCGGGAGACCGACGTCATCGCGGAGGTCTTCGGGAAACTTCAGCCCATCTCCATTGATTACGCGGTAATGGAAAAAACAGACCGCGCCGCGGTCATTCCCGCCGATATCGGCTGGTCGGACGTGGGGAGTTGGTCGGCCCTGGACGAGGTGTCGGACCGGGACGAGTCCGGCAATATCATTTCCGGAAACGTTATCGATATAAACAGTCATGATTCCATCATCTATGCGGAAAAGCGGCTCGTTGCGACAATCGGTCTCAGAGATGCCATTGTCGTTGATACGCCGGACGCCACGCTGGTCTGCAGCAAGGACCGGGCGCAGGACGTGAAAAAGGTCGTGGATGAGCTGAAGAAGAGAAAATCCGAAGAGCACCTTATTCACCGGACCACGCACCGGCCGTGGGGTTCGTACACGATCCTTGAGGAAAGCGCCAATTATAAGATAAAACGGCTCGTAATCAATCCCGGGACGAAACTTTCCCTTCAATTGCACCATCACCGGAGCGAGCACTGGGTTGTGGTGGCTGGCACGGCGCGGGTCACGAACAACGACAGGGAATACGACGTGCATCCCAACGAAAGCACGTATATTCCGATATCCACGAAGCACCGGCTCGAAAACCGGGGCAGGATCCCGCTCCAGATCATCGAAGTTCAGAACGGGGAATATCTCGGCGAGGACGACATCGTCCGTTTTGACGATGATTACAACCGGCACGACAAAAAGAAGCGGGGTTCTTTGCCTGCACTGTCAGGGACAAAATAATATTCTGAATCAGCATTGTCCGGTCAGGAATTTGCAACTTCGGTTCCTCCCCCTTCAAGGGGGAGGTGAGGTGGGTCTTTTTGCCGCCGGTTTAGATACATTGCCATCCTTTTAAACCCATCCCCACCCTGACCCTCCCCTTGAAGGGGAGGGAATTGAGAAGATAAACGGTCACTTTTGATTCCATATAAGGATAAATACATGTCACCAATCAATTCAGATATCTTTAGAGAATATGATATTCGCGGCATCGCCGAGCGTGACCTTGCCTCGACGGTCGTAGAGGAACTGGGAGCGGGGTTCGGCTCCTATGTGCTGCCGATGGGAATCACGAGTGTTGCCGTGGGCTACGACGCGCGCCTGAGCTCTCCCCGCATCCGGGACGCATTTATCCAGGGCCTCGTAAAGTGCGGAATGACGGTGACCGACATCGGGCTCTGTCCCACGCCCGCGCTCTATTTTTCGCTTCATCACCTGGACCAGGGCGCCGGCGTGATGATCACAGGAAGCCACAACCCTCCCGAGTATAACGGTTTTAAACTCTGCGTGGGCAGGGACACGATACACGGCGAAGATATTCAGAAACTGAGACGTATCATCGAGAAAAATTCAGGCGAACACAAAAACTCCGTCAAGGGCGGCTCCGTGTCGCGGCGTTCAATTCTTCCCGATTACATCAACTATCTGAAAACACTATTTCCAAAACACCATGAGGTCCCGCTCAAGGTCGTGCTGGACTCGGGCAACGGGACCGCCGGTTTGGCGGCCCCTGAACTTGTGCGCGAGATGGGCTGCGACGTGATCGAGCTATATTCCGAACCGGACGGAAATTTTCCCAACCATCATCCTGACCCGACAGTTCCCAAAAACCTGACTGCCCTGATCGACACCGTCAGGGAAAGCGGGGCCGACCTCGGTATTGCTTTTGACGGCGATGCGGACAGGATCGGCGTGGTTGATGAGAAAGGCGCAATTCTCTGGGGTGACCAGCTGATGGTGATATTTTCCCGGGATATTCTGCGTGACCTGCCGGGCGCAACCTTCGTCTCCGAGGTCAAATGCTCCCAGACCATGTACGATGATATCCGCGCGCACGGGGGAAAGGCCATTATGTGGAAGACCGGCCATTCCCTGATCAAGGCGAAGATGAAGGAAGTGCATGCCGCGCTCGCCGGAGAGATGAGCGGGCATCTGTTCTTTGCCGACCGGTACTTCGGATATGACGACGCTATTTATGCCGCATGCCGGATCGTTGAAATACTCAAGAAGGTCAAGTCTGAGAAGGGCTCGCGTGCCGGTGGAAAGGCGCTGAGCGCGCTTCTTGCCGATCTGCCTCGGACCTTCAATACACCAGAGATACGGTTCGACTGTCCCGATGCCATCAAATTCAAGGTGGTGGAGAAGGCAAAAGAGCAGCTCTCGAACGGTCTGGACCGGACGATGAAGCCGCGGGAGGTCATTACGGTTGACGGAGTCCGGGCCATATTCGACAAAGGCTGGGGGCTCATAAGGGCTTCAAATACCCAGCCCGTCCTGGTGATGCGTTTTGAGGCGCAGGACCAGGCATCTCTTGACGCCATCAAAAAGATGATGGAAGATCAGGTTGAGGGGATAATCAAGTCTTTTTCGTAAGATTGAGCCCGTTCTAAACCAAAAAGCAAAAGCGTCTCTCGCCAAGGCGCAATGGCCTATGAAAGAAAAGCGGCCACTTAGGGAATCACACAAAGAAAATCTTAATTCTTTATTACCAAGAATCTTGCCTTTCTTGGCGGGCTTTGCGAGCTTTGCGAGAAAATTCTTGCCGTTTTGAGACGAATTTGATTCATACCTGACTAACACCTCTTAACCGTCATTCCCGTGAAAATGGGAATCCAGTCTAATCAATGAATAATATCCACCAATCATGGGCGTGTTTTGTCGATCAATTGTTAACTTGATATCCACAATATGGTTGACAATGAAGCCTGTATCGGTTAAAAAGATAACTATGAAAGAAACCTTCCGAGAACGTCTGTCCGCAATTCTGGACCAAGTTACAAGCAACAACCCGCTGGAGCAGGCACAGGCAAACGAACTTGCCAAAGCCACGGGTCCGGACCTTTTCGACCTGCTCTCAGCAGCGGGGAGAGTGCGCGACCGGTTCAGGGGTTCCAGCATAGACATCTGTTCCATCGTGAATGCGAAGTCCGGCGCCTGCGGCGAAGACTGCTCCTTTTGCGCCCAGTCAGAGCACCATGCCACGGGGGCCCGGGTTTATCCGCTCATCCCTGTTGAGGAGATGGTAAAGGCCGCCGAGAGTGCGAAGAAAAACCATGCGCGGCGTTTCTGCATCGTCACCAGCGGTCGGGGTATTGAATCCCGCGAGGACCTGGTGAACATCGCCAAAGGGATAGAACGGGTCAGGGAAATAGGGCTCTCGCCCTGCGCCACACTCGGAACGCTCACGAAGGACCAGCTCGCGTTCTTGAAAGACGCGGGTCTGCACCGCTACCATCATAATATCGAGACTTCAAGGGACTTCTTCCCGCGAATATGCACGACCCACACGTTCGACGAACGCGTGGGCCTCCTGAGGGAAGGCCGCGCGCTCGGTCTGTCGCTGTGCAGCGGCGGCATTCTGGGCCTGGGCGAGACCATGGAGGACAGGATCGACATGGCCTTCACCCTGCGCGAACTGGACGTGGATTCGGTGCCGATCAACTTTCTGATGCCTATTCCGGGCACGCCGATGGAAAAGGTCCGGGCAATTTCCCCGCTTGAAGCCCTTCACTCTATCGCCTTGTTCCGCCTTATCCTGCCCCAGAAAGTGATACGCATCTGCGGGGGAAGGGGCACGTCGCTTGGTCAGCTGCATCCGTTCATCTTCATGGCGGGCGCGGACGGTTTCTTGATCGGCAACTACCTCACAACCACCGGACTTACACCGAGTGACGACCTGGCAATGATAAACGATCTTGGACTTACGGTCTGATTTCCATGTCATCCGGACAACTATACAGCATACGAATGCGAGCATCCGACGGCAGCAGGCATATTTCAGGCGCTGAACGGCTGGTGCCCGCAAGCATGATAGAGAGCGTGGTGCGAGAAGTTGTCGGACGCGCCATGGCAAAGGGCCGCCCGTTTGACCGGATATCAGTGACCGTTGACAGCCTCGGAGACCTCGCGCCGCGGGAGCTGCCTTGCCTCAAGCTCATTACCTTGAAAGTCCCTGACCCGAATGCAGGTAGAGAGGCGGCTTCCCGGCTTCTTCAAAAGGCGGGGGTTTCCGAACAGGCCGCGTCAAGCGCAATCAGCCTTATCAGCCGGGGCGCGGCCCCCTCGGGTGGAAACATGCGCGGCGCCATGGTGATGGATGCCGCAACCGGCGAGCGGCTCGAACAGGACCGGGAGCGCGGGGTGCGCGCATCTCGGTTCGATTGGACTAATGACGTGGCAGGGAAGATAACCTCCCGCCTTGCGGAACTCGGTCTTTTTCATGCTCGCACGCGCGAAGCGCTTGCTCTTGCCACCAAGGTCGCGCATGCTCCGGCGATCGTGGCGGAACTTTGCTGGTCCGATGATGAGGACTACACCGCCGGATATGTCGCAGCGCCTGAAATGGGATATGTACGGTTCCCCTGCATGAAACATCCCGACGATCCCTTTGGCGGAAGAGCGTTCTTTGTGAACAGGAGCTTGCTGGATATCGACGTCTTCATGGGGTATCTGCGGAACGAGCCCGTGCTGATCGGGAACATCGGAGAATGCAGGCCTGAGATGGATGTTGATTCATATTTTGATACCCTCAGGTGATTATCGAAATGAAACAGGCGGCCTCAAATTAGTTTCATGATTTCGTAGTATCGGCTCGCCCACAGAACCCATCCCCACCCCAGCCCTCCCCTTGAAAGGGAGGGTGACATTAAGCATCTCCCCCTTCAAGGGGGAGAACAGAGAGGGGGATGGGTAACATATTTGTATTTTTTGAAGTCTATTCGATTGTGAGACAATTCATGATGTTCGACCAGGAGCTTGCACAGCTTGACCAAAAACATTTATTAAGACGTCTTTCTACCGTGGAGTCTTCTGTTGGCCCAAGGATTAAGATGAATGGCAGGAGCCTGCTGCTCATGTGCTCCAACGATTATCTCGGTCTTGCCTCGCACCCGGAACTTCGGCGGGCCGCCGCCCGCGCCATGGAACAATACGGTTTCGGCTCCGGCGCGTCCCGTCTCATCTCCGGGACGAGTCCGCTGCATCAGGAACTGGAGCGCAGGCTGGCGCTATTTAAAAATACCGACGCAGCGCTTCTGTTCAACTCCGGGTATGCGGCGAACACCGGCATCATCCCGGCCATTGCCGGGGAAGGGGACGTGGTTCTGAGCGATAGTCTGAACCACGCGAGCATCATTGACGGCTGTCGTTTGAGCAAAGCGGCAATCAACGTGTATCGCCACAAGGACCTTGACCATCTGGAAAGTCTTCTGGCAAAGTCGGGACATGCGCGGAGAAAACTGATCGTCACCGACGGCGTGTTCAGCATGGATGGAGATATCGCGCCGCTTCCCGGACTTGTTCAGCTCGCTGAAAAATATCATGCGCTCCTGATGGTGGATGATGCCCACGCCACCGGGGTGATCGGCAACAGCGGGAAGGGGACGGCTGAATACTTCGGACTTGCCGGCCGAGTCCCTATTCAGATGGGTACGCTCGGGAAGGCGCTCGGCAGCTTCGGCGCGTATGTGGCGGGGGAGAGGGCTCTGATCGATTATTTAGTGAATACCGCACGGAGCTTCATTTTCAGCACCGCCCTTCCTCCGGCGGTTTGCGCAGCTTCGCTGGCCGCGCTGGACATAGTCGAAAAGGAACCGGAGCGCAGGAATAGATTATGGGACAACCGGAACAGGTTTGTGAAAGGTCTTGAGGCTCTCGGGGTCGGCGTCGGAGGCTCGGAGAGCCCGATTATTCCGATTATGATCGGAGACAGCGGCAAGGCTTTTAAAGCGGGACAGGAATTGCTGTCCCGGGGCATTTACGCAACAGCGATCAGACCGCCGACTGTTCCTGAGGGTACTGCGAGGATCAGGATGACGGTGATGGCCACGCATTCCGAGGCGGATATCAATGAGACCCTTGAGGCTTTCAATGGATTGAAACAGGAGGGCTTTATATAGGATGCCTGGTCCTGAGGACAAAAGTGTCGTCATAGTGACCGGGGCGTCACGAGGCCTCGGTAGGGAGCTTGTGCTCAGGTTCGGCAGGTCTGGGGCAAGAGTCGTGGTGAACTATCTTTTGCGGGAACAGGATGCGTTATCCGTACGCGACGAAATAGTCCGGGCCGGAGGAGAGGCTGTCCTCTTCAAAGCCGACGTCAGGAACGCACGGGAAGTAGACGCCATGGTCGAAGACGCCATGAATCGTTGGGGGGCGGTCCACGTCATGGTGAACAATGCGGGAGTGACAAAGGACGGCCTTCTTCTCCGCACGTCGGAACAGGACTGGGACGAGGTT
>Ga0334722_10000468_pt1 | contig 59913 bp, 66 predicted proteins | sample C3_bottom_MG_FD_207210 | JGI IMG/M metagenome (GOLD analysis project Ga0334722, IMG submission 207210) | Sediment microbial communities from Yellowstone Lake, YNP, Wyoming, USA - C3_bottom | ecosystem: Environmental > Aquatic > Freshwater > Lake > Sediment | place: USA: Wyoming | collected... | reverse complement strand
AGTTGAAAGTGTAAATGATGCACCAGAACCAATAACACCGTCAAGATCAGAAGACCAGACAATAGATGATGTAATATCTCCATCTTTTACACTGGTTGCTGTACCAGTAAATGTAATTGCTGAACCGTCAACAGAAACCAAGCCGTCAACTGGGTCTGTGATAGATATTGAGGGGATGTCAACTGGATTTATCGTTATTTTATGAGAAATAGATTCTGTCTTAGAGTCAGAATCAGACACTGACGCAGTAATTACATGAGTGCCTGTTGAGAGAGTTGAAAGTGTAAATGATGCACCAGAACCAATAACACCGTCAAGATCAGAAGACCAGACAATAGATGATGTAATATCTCCATCTTTTACACTGGTTGCTGTACCAGTAAATGTAATTGCTGAACCGCCTATTACACTAGTATTTTCTAGTGGGGTGATGATTGATACAGAAGGATGAGTAATACAATCATCCAAGTTAATACTATTAACTCCAGGTCCACCATCAATGGTATCTTTCCCTCCCCCTGAATTTATGCAATCGTCACCGTCTCCTCCATAGATTTTATCATCACCAGAGCCTGATGTTATAATATCATCTTTTTGATTTCCTTCTATATAGTTAGTACCATCACCTGCAGAGATAGTATCAGCCCCATCGCCACCATAGATTTTATCATTGCCAGAGCCGGATGTTATAATATCTGCATCTTGATTTCCTTCGATGTAGTTAGTACCATCACCTGCAGAAACAGTATCAGCCCCATCGCCACCATAGATTTTATCGTCACCAGGACCTGTAAGGATTTTATCATTACCTGGACCAGCAATAATCTTATCACCGATTGGACTTGCGTCTACGTCAATAAGATCATCTCCCGCTCCTGCATCAATAGTATTGAAACCATCACCAGGGCCTCCTCCAAATATTTTATCATTACCGGGTCCAGCGTTTACAATATCATCTCCTAAACCTGTACAGATAACATCATCACCATCTAAACCATCAATGGTATCATTGCCAGATTCGCCCTTGATTACATCGTTGCCTAGAGTGCCAACTAATTTATCATTACCAGATGTACCCAGTATTGTTACTGGATATCCCATACAATTTTCAAAAGCAAGTGCTGGGTTAAAATTTGCAAATGTAGCCGAGCTTAATAATATCACTGATAGAACCACTACCAGTATCCTAGAATTAGCATACGCTGAAACCATTATTTTTACCTAGGTAATTTTAATCCTGAAAACTAGATGACTCTGTGTTTGTAATTGATTACAAACTTTTTCTTATATCCCAAAAATTCGTTCAAAATATCAGCAATGAAACTAGAATATGGCCTGTCAGAGGAAGCTGGAAAAAGATTGTATCTAGAAGAGGGGTTTCATGAGGCTTAAAACAAAGTTCTCTTTAGAAGTAATTCTTTTGATTTCTCTAATTGGAATGGTATCTATTATTGCAATTTTAAATACAAAACAAGTTCAGGAGAGTTTTCTTGATTTAAGTGAACAGACGTTGCCAACGTGGGATGCGTTAAAGGATATGAGATTAGCCAACTCTCTAATTGTATCATCTACTTTGCAAGTATTAATTTTACAAGATACGATAAATAATCAAGAAGATAAATTTGCAATGTCCAATTATGATGAACAAATAGAAAATGAAATTTATAAAATGGAAACTGCGAAATCGCTATTTAGTGAATCTTTTACTCGATATTCTATTCTTATGGAAAAAAATTTCCCAGAATCCAATATTTATCAAGATGATATTTCCAAAAATTGGAATGATTTGGTAATATCTTCTAGCAAAATGATTAGATTAAATGCTAATGGAAATAATGCAAAGGAAGTTGTAGCATTGAAAAATGATTTTGAAAATAGTGGGCAATTACTTGATCAAAATATATATTCTGCAAATAGCTTTATTGAACCTCAAGTAAAAAGCAGACAAGCAGTTGTGGGGTCACTTGTAGATGAAACCTCTACACAGATTTTAATTGTATTAAATATTTTTATTGTAGCATCTTTAGCCTTTAAATTTTTTATCACAAAATCAATTTCACGCCCACTAATTAAACTAAGAAAAACAGCTCATAAAATTGCAGAAGGAGAATTTGTTAAAACAGAAATGAAGGGGAATGATGAAATTTCTGATCTTGGTAAAGATATTGATATGATGTCAACGGAACTTCAAAAACTAAACAGGGCACTAGTAACATCGGAAAGACTGTCATCCATTGGTAGTTTATCAAGTCGTTTGGCGCATGATCTCAGAAATCCACTATCAGTTATCAAAAATTCTATGGAGATATTGAAATTTAGATTAAATAATAACATGGATGAGAACATTAACCATCAAATTGCAATGGTTGGAAGAGCAGTTTCTCGCATGTCACACCAAATTGAAGATGTACTTGATTTTGTGAATATAGCCTCATTGAAATTAGAGAGTAGTTCACTCATTACAGTAATAGAATCTGCCATTCTTAGTACCGACATACCAAAATCTGTTAAGATAAATTTGCCAAAAAATTCTGCTACGATAAAGTGTGATCCATATAGAATGGAAGTAGTTATCAGTAATTTATTGAAAAATGCCTCCCAAGCAATGGAAGGTAAAGGAGAGATTTCAATTAGAGTTTTAGACCAAAAAGAAGATGTTTTAATTGAGATTGAAGATCAGGGTCAGGGGGTTCCTCAAGAAAATATTGTTCAAATATTTGAGCCCTTATTTACTACAAAACAGTCAGGGACGGGTTTGGGATTAGCAAGCTGTGTCAGCATTGTAGAAAAACATGGAGGCAATATTTCTGTGAGAAACAATCCTACAGTTTTCACTGTACAATTGCCTAAGGTTCCAAAAAATATAAAACTTGAAGGAAAACGAATAGAAAAGCAAATTCCTAACGAATAAAATTTTTTAAAAAGTTCGTTCGTTCCACCCACACACTGGCAGATATGTCACAAATTTATCATTAATTTGATATGGAGAACCAAGAGTTGATTTTACCTGAAGAAGAAGAGGTTATGCCACTTCTAGAGGATTATGGATTAACACAAGAAGAGGCCCGAGTATATGTTGGAGTATTAAGGATTGGCACAGGCAAAGTAAGCGAGATTAGCCATTTTACAAACACTGATAGAGTTAAGGGATACAAAATACTTGAAAATTTGAGAAGTGAAGGATATGTAACTTCAACTCTTTCATCACCAATTTTATTTTCTGCAAATGATCCTAAAACTACATTTGATACTATCTTAACTAAGAAAAAATTTGGAATTCAAAAATTAGAAAAAAATCAACCTCGTTTAATTGAAAATCTAGAAAAGCTAAAAGGACACAGTGTAGTAAGTAACCTTCCTAAACTCTCAGTAATTTCAGGAAGAGATAATATCTATAATGAAATAAAAAAAATTATTGATGAGACAAAAGATGAGATGTATTTAGTTACATCAACTTCTGATCTTATTAGAATGTATTATACAGATATTCCTGCCGCCATAAAAAAAGCACTCAAACGAAAAGTAGAAATTAAATTAATGACTGAGTTTGAAGTTTCTGATAAAACCGATTGTGTTAAAAATTTAGGATTAAATTATTTTAAAGTTGCAAAATTACCTTCACAAGGTAGAATAGTTTGCAATTCCTCTCAGATTATCATGTCTGGCTATACCTCAAAAACCTCAAGAATTCATGCAGGTGATGATTCTGCATTAGTAACTAATTCAGATGAAATTACTAGTAACATGCAAAGCTTATGCAAGTTTATGTGGAAAATGGGTGGAGAAGTAAAAATTGATAAAAAAGTCACTATTGAAGGAGAATCTCCTAGAATGAAAACGGGCGTACAAAAAAATGCTACAGCGTTAGTTGTCGATGATGATCCAGATACAGTAGAGATGTTTTCAGATTATTTAGAAAATAAAGGAGTCAGTGTAATTGGTAAGGCAAAGGATGGAAAAGAAGGTTTTGAACTATACAAGAAATTAAAACCAGATGTAATATTTTTAGATGTAATTATGCCAAATTATGATGGATTTTATACATTAAAGAAAATTAGAGAAATAGATGCTGATGCAAAGATTATCATGGTGACTGCTGATTTTTCTCCGACAACTAAGAAGAAACTAAAGGAATTGAAAGCAACGGATATTATTTACAAGCCCTACGATGGAAGGGCAATTGATAGAGTAATTTAGAAAAAACTGAGTTTAGACATATTAGAAATTTTGACTCTAAAAATTAGGATGTGAGCCTAATGAGGATACTATAACATCAATAGCATCAGATAATTTTGTGACGTCGTGCTCTATACCTAGGCGATGTATTTCTTCTTTGATTATCTTTATAGCGGTAGTATTATTTGCTATATCAAAGACATCCGTTTCTGAATAGGGAGTCTCATTGAGATTCTTACGTACTTCTTCAATTTGGGATTCTTGTTGTTCTAGTTCTTGTTCTGCCAAGGTACACTCGTACTCTAACTTTTGAAGTTTTGATTTTGTATTTCTCTTTCCTAATAATAATTGATCAAGGAGAGTGGTAACCGATTTGACATCCATTGTGTTAAGAGAATTTTTATCAAGTTTGATTTTTTCTAATTTTTGAGATTGTAACATTGCAATTTCTTGATCAAATTTCTTATGTAATTCCTGGATATGATTAATTTGTTCTTGATGTTTATCGATTTTCATATTAACATATTTTATGTATTGACCTGTGTTTCCAGCTGCATCTAATGCCCAACGAATTGCATTCTTTGCAGCTAAATAACCTGATTTTGTTTCTTGTTCTCTTTGTTGTAATCTATCAGTAAATGTTACTGATTCTGCATCATTTAAATGAAATCCTAATGTTACAGATCTGTCTCCAACATCCATTACGTCTTTTACTTCAACAGCTTTGCCAATCTCTGCAATATAGCTAGATTCGTCTTGAGAAATTATTCTGTCCTCTTTACGATTAATATATTTGCGAACCAGAAGATAACCTAGACATTAAAACATAAATCAAAATGTATGTAAATTATTACAAACATCGTTTTCGTTCAAATGCACAGCTTATCTCTTGATTACATGAGGGTTTTCTAGTGATTTTCATACCACTAGAGATAAATGACAATTAAGAGAAATTTCAGCATGACAGAAGTTACCGAATATCGAATACAACAAATTATTGATAATGGTCAGATAGTACAAATGACTCTAGCAGAAAATGTCCTTACAGAACCAGTCTCTCAAAAACAAATGATAATGGATTCTGTGGCAAAGAAATTAGATCCTGAAATAAAAGAACAAGTAACGCCATTATTGGAGGCAATACTTCAAGCTCAACCTACAATCCAGATAAATAGTTACCAACATACTTCAATCACCATTACGATGCCAAAAAGCAGATACGAACGAATGGGTAGGCCACAGGTTGGAGAAAAACTGGAAATCAATATTAGAAAAATTTCCTAAAGTTGTTTTTCTATCTCTGAAATAGATTCAAGTGGCAAGGAGCAAGTAAAGTCCTTACAAACAAAAACAATTGTTTTTTCATAATTGAATTCTTTTCCTGCAAAGAACGGAATCTTTGCAAGATTTTTAACTTGATTTTCATTTCTTACGGTTACAAGAATGGATTCAGGAAGAAACATTCCTGTCAAATATTTGGAGATTTCAGTATTTTTAGGATTTATAATAGTTATCTCAAGTGGTTTTTGTAAATACATGTAAATTGTATTTAGAAGATATCCAAAACCAAATGGGTTCTCAGCTGCCATTGTAGCTTGAGATTCCATCACATTCAAGGAAATGTCTAAGAACTTTTTTTCTTGGGTTAAATGATAGAGGCGCAAAAGAGAGTAAGCTGCAACTGAATTTCCTGATGGCATAGAAAGATCATAATTGCTCTTGGGTCTAATTATCAACTTTTCATGAGTATTATCGGTCATAAAGAAGTTTTTTTGGGCGGGATCCCAGAAATGGTCCATTAAATAATTTCCAAAAGTTTTAGCAGTTTCAAGATATTTTAATTCAGGATTAGTTTCAAAAATGTCTAATAATGCATTAATAAAATATGAGTAATCTTCAAGGTATGCCTCAATCTTTGAGATACCATTTTTGTAGGTACGTAAAAGTTTGCCGTTTTTAACTAGATGATTTTCTATAAACGAAATACATTTTTCTGCAGCATCCAGAAAGGAGTGCTCATGAGATACCCTAAATCCTTTAGCTAAAGCACTAATCATTAATGCATTCCATGATGTTAAGATCTTGTCATCCAATCCAGGGGGAATTCTCTTGATTCTGACATCTAGGAGCTTTTTGATACCAGAATCGAGGATATTTTTTATTTGATCTTCTGTTTTGCCAAATTTGAAGGCTACAGAGGATAGAGAGATATTGTTACACAGAATGGTTTTTCCTTCAAAATTACCACCATCTGTCACATCATAAAATAGGCAAAATATATCAGCATCATTACCTAAAATTTCTTGAATTTCACTTTTATTCCATATGTAGTATTTCCCTTCTTCTCCTTCTGAATCAGCATCTTGCGCAGAATAAAATCCACCCTCGGTTGAAGTCATTTCCTCTAACACATAGTTCAAAGTTTTTGTTACAATCTCAAGATAGAATGGATCTTTTGTGATTTGATATGCTTCTGCATATACAACAGGAATCAATGCATTATCATAGAGCATTTTTTCAAAATGTGGAGCTAACCATTTGGAATCAGTAGAGTATCGATGAAAACCTCCACGTAATTGATCAAATATACCTCCTTGTGCCATTTTTCTTAATGTTTTTAATGCAAACTCTTGAAATTTTGAAATTCCAGACAGTTTAGAGTATCTTAGCATAAAAGAAAGGTTTGCAGAATTTGGAAATTTAGGGGCGCTTCCAAAACCTCCGTGTATTGGATCACCTAATTGAATTAGATTTATCGCGGCTTCATCGAGAATAGATTTGTCAAGATGCTCAAAAGTACCTACGGATTCTGTTTTTTGAAGATTTGTTAAAAAATTTTCTGCTGTCTTGATAATATCTTGTGGTTTTTCTTTCCAAGATTGGGCAAGTTTTTGAAGCAGACTTCCAAATCCTGGTCGTCCATACGAATCTAAAATTGGAAAATATGTTCCAACATAGAATGGTTTTTGGTCAGGTGTAAGAAATACACTTAGTGGCCATCCCCCTTGTCCAGTTGCTATCTGACAAACCTTTTGATAAATGTCATCAATGTCTGGTCGTTCCTCCTTGTCAACTTTGATGTTAATAAAATTCTCATTCATGATTTTTGCAATTTCGTTATTTTCAAAAGATTCATGAGCCATAACATGGCACCAATGACAAGAGCTATAACCAATACTCAAAAAGATAGGCTTGTTTTCTTCTGTTGCTTTTTTTAGAACAGATTCATTCCAAGTGTGCCATTGTACTGGATTTTTGGCATGTTGTAAAAGGTAAGGGCTGGTTTCGTGAATAAGGCTATTTTCAAGCATAAAATTCATTATAGTGAAATATCTATTTGTAGTTACTTACCAGAGGGTTAGTGGTTAATTCAAAAATAATTAGAGGTTATGACTGAAGTTTTAAAAATTTTATCATATGTGTGTTGTAAATAACAAACAGCAAAAGAAATGTTACAAAGCATATACTATAGTGAGGTCTAAATTGCCAATTAGTATATTGATAGCAGAAGATGAAGAAGATATTGCCGAACAATACCGTATGGGATTTGAAGATAGAGGGCACAAGGTAAAAGTCACTCACAATGGGGTTGAATGCATCAATGAATATCGTAGAGCTCATCAATCACTTGGAGAAAAAGACCCACAAATCTATGATGTAATAATAATTGATCATAACATGCCTTTAAAGGATGGAGCAATGTTGGCTGAGGAAATTCGGGAAATAAATCCGGAGCAGATCATAGTGTTTGCAACTGCTTATGGAAATCAGCTGATAATGGGATTAGAAAAATTTGAAGATGTGGATATTGTTACTAAACCTCTTTCTATAACAAATTTAATCCAAATGGTAGAAGATAGGCACTACAAGACAGTTGAAGCTTAAAAATCAAATTCCTTCTCTCCCTTCTTCAATCTCATAAATTGCTACATTAATTCTAGCAAGCAATTTCATTTTTGATTTGTGAGCTTTTTTACTATGGCTATAATCTTTTTTTTCTACCAATATCTGAAGTCGAGTCAATTGTTCAAAGTTTAATTCTTTGAGACCTTTTTTTGAGACAATTCCTAATAATTTGACTCGTTCATTATCCTCTGGAGTGATTTCATCAGCCACGATAAATATTTCATCTATAATGAGTATATTCGTATCTTGGGAAATCAAGGAATGTAAAAATACAGTTTAAGAAGTGAGATTTCTATGGTAGAAAAAATGAGGGCAATGGTATTATCGGAATTAGGACCAATTGAAACCAATCCATTAAAGCTTACTGAAATTGATAGACATGAAATTCAAAGACCTAATGAACTCTTGATTAAAATTGAAGCCTGTGGAGTTTGTCATTCTCAATTACATGGAATAGAAGGAGATTGGAAAGATTTGGGCATACCACCTATGCTCCCTACTGTTCCAGGACATGAAGTTGTAGGAAAAGTAGTAGAAATTGGGAAAAATGTTACAAAATTTAAGGTTGGAGATAGAGCTGGGATATCCCCTTTACTTGAATCTTGTATGAAATGTCAATACTGTAAAGAAGGAAATGAACACTTGTGTGAATCAATGCAAGTTTTAGGAGAATCACTTAAGGGTGGATATGCTGAATATGTAACTGTAACAGAAGATTTTGCTACAAAAATTCCAGAAACAATGCGACCAGAATATGCTGCACCTTTATTTTGTGCTGGCGTTACTGCATACAAAGCAGTAAAAGCAAGTGAACCATCTAAAAATAAAAAAATTGGGATATTTGGAATTGGCGGAGTTGGCCACATGGCAATTCAATTTGCAATTTTAGAAGGGGCAAATGTTATTGCAATCTCAAGAAATAAAAAACATTTGGATATTGCAAAAAAATTAGGAGCATCAGTAACAATAACTTATAATCAAAATCAAGAAAAATTCTTAGAAGAATTAAAAGAAAAAGTTGGTTTGCTGGATGCGGCAATTGTATTTGCACCAGCAGATATTGTAACAGATACTGCAATTAAGGCAATCAAGAAAGGGGGATTAGTAGTTATTGGAACAATTGGCAAGATTTCTAATTTTGTAGCATTTGAAGAAAAAACAATTCGTGGAACTGTAATTGGATCAAGAAACGATATGAAAGAAGTAATTAGAATTGCAAATGAAAAAAATTTGAAAGTTTTTTCAGAAGTTTATCGCCTCGAGCAAGCAAATGAAGTTTTATCTAAACTCAAAACTTCAAAAATAGAAGCACGCGCAGTTTTAGTTCCTTGATTGCTAAATTAATACAACGTGTATGATTTTATCGATTAGACAATCGCTTAGCTTTAACGAACTTCCAAATCCTTTTTGTCATTTCACTTGGGGTGATACTACCTTTACCAAAAACTTCTTCAACGGTTTCCGTTCTACCTGAGAAACTTATTGCATATCCACCAAAAGGCAGTTTTTTCCCTGTAGATTTTGATTTGGGTTTTGCTTTTCTGCTTATAGTTCCCTTTTTTGATTTTCTTTTTGTTGCCAAATTCTTCTACGTTCAAATGTTATTGGGGGATTATAATATTTGCGAATGATAATAGTCACAAATCCCAGGTTTAGTTTGTAAATTATATGCTCATTCAAATGAACAGCATAATCTAATTTTATGAATTTTAATAAGATTTCAAGGTGAGGAATAGCATATTTGTATTAATTCTAGGAATTTTGGCAAGCTTGTCTATTCTCACTCCAGGGCAATCATTGGCATCTGAACAATCTGGAGTTACTTGGCAGCTAATAGTTATTTCAAGCGAACCAGCATGTAGTGGTTATCATTACTATATGGTACAAAAATATAATGAGATTGCAGAAAAATATCTTGACCTTTATGGTTTGAAAAATTCCCAGTATGAACCGGAATGTTATACTGAAAGTAGTTTTGCTAAAGAATATGAAAAGCCATCTGATTTGGATCTCTTAATTTTAGTATATGACAGGGACAAAGGAAGAGTGGAGTTACAATCTCATAACACTGGAGGTCTTTACATTCATCAAGGAAATGATTTGAGTACTAATCATACAGTAATTATTTGTGATTGTCCAAACTTCAAGTATTCAGATCCTGTTTGGATTCTAAGTCATGAGCTATCACATTTTGTTTTAAACTATTTGGGGTTTGACCTGAATATAGTAGAAAAAGAAATTCATGGTCTAGATTACAAATATGATAGTTGTGTAGAAGGAATGTATAATGATTTATGTTCTTCTGTTACAACAACAATTGGTACACAAAGTTCAGATTGGGTAGTAATGAAGCCATATGTGCCAGCTATTGCAAAAGATCCTCCTCTTCCTTTAGTACAAAAAGTATCACTAGAATCTCCAGTCCAAACTACTATGATAATGGAGGTTACAAATTGGTGGCTTGATGGAGAAATATCTGATGAAAATTATATTAATAGTTTGAATATTTTATCTGGAAAGTCAAGTGATGATAAAATAATTCCAAATGGAATTTTCCAAGATTCTGCTTTGTTAATTCTAACAGAGCCTCAAAATAATAATAATGGAACCTTATCAGCAGATAATTCATTGGCAATTACTAAAAATTTCGATGATTTGAATGCGGCAATAGTTGGAAAACACTCCGATTTTTCATCTGAAGATGAAAAAATATTCCTTGAATGGCTAAAAACAAAAGCATCCTCTTGGAGGGCCCATGAAATTAATGATGATGAATTCATCTCAGAGGTTGAGAAAGTTTTAGATTCATCAAAAGTTAGTCTGTACCTAGACTATCTAGACAATCTATCGGTTGAGGAGTTAATTTCAAAGGCAGGAGAATTTGAGAAGGCTGGAAAATTTAGGAATGCCTTATCTTACTATGATAAGGCCATTATAGAGAGTTTTGATTCTGGCGAAATCGAAATTAAAGCACTTATTGGAAAAGGATCCGTGTTAAATTCACTAGGGCAGTATGCTAATGCTATGGAATATTTTGATAATGTTCTCCAAATAGACTCAGATAACATTAATGCATTAAAAAAGAAGGCATTTACTCTTGCACAGCTAGGACAAGTAGAGGAATCTAGAAATTATTTTGAGATTGCAACTCAGATTGAATTACAATAAAATTTTTACCCTTAAATAAAAGTCAAATGTTCTTTGAATCGTGAATTGTAGAAGGTGCCATCATACTAACCAAGCTCATAAACAGTCTAATGAGAGTACTTCTCTTCTAAAATTAGGAAGTTGTCAAATTCCAGATTGTACTTGTAAGCAATATCTTGATATAATAAAAGAAATCGATGAGGAATTGCTGTAAGTAAATAGTTCATATAACAAACCAAATAAAATTAGATTAATATGAAAAAACATTCCCCGCCAGATGAAATGAGAAAGGATCTTGATAATCTTTTAGCAAAAATTAACGCATTAGAGGTTTCTGCATCAGATGAATACCAAAAAGGGATTGTTAAAGTTCTAAGGGTTTTAGTGGAAGGGCAAATTCATTCTATAAATGAGTTTGAACACTTGAAAAAAGCAATAGATCTGGTAACACTTCAGCTTTTTGATACTCAGAATAAAATTAACTCATGATTTTATAGCAGTATCACTCAAACCACACCCAACACATTTCATTAAAATTGAATTTTTTAATTCTTTTTCTTTTTTCATTTCAGAGCCACAGCAGGGACATTTCATAAATTATCTCAAAGTTTCATGACAAAATAACATTATTTAGTCTTCCATATTACAAACAGGTTTGTATTGTTCTAAAGCTTTGTTTACAATTCTTTGTCTTTCTTTTTCGTCTGAACCTGACATTGGGTAAATTGAAAGGTAAAGATTATCCTCAGAGCCAGTTTGTGAAAGCCAGCATTTGAATTTCTTATTTTTTGTAAAAAAATCAGTTTCGTTTGTTTTTTCTAATTGATCAATGTAAATTATGTTAAAGATATCTTTGTTGCGAGCAAGTATTACAAAGACTACTTCACTCATTGGAGGTCCCCAGTCAGCTAGTTTTATTGGTCCTAAAAATTCATAGTGAAGAATTTGAATTGCCATAATGATTGTAAATTAATCGATCTTTTCTTTTTTATGCTAGATCAGGGCTTTTTTAGCCCTATTTTGGTAGACCATGTTGCTGTGCATAATGCACACAAAACCGGTTAACAACCAACCTGAGATACCCTAATCAACAAATGAAAACAACTACCCAAAAACAAAAAGAACTGAGAACCAGTCACAAAGCAGTTGCTCCAATTATAGCAACTCTTCTATTGGTTGCAATCGCAGTTGTGGGAGGCACAATTATCTTTGTATTTGCTCAAGGATTCTTTAGCTCTTCACAAATCAGTGGTACACCGCAAATCGAATCAGTGCAGATCAATGGTTATGATTCAAGATCTGTAGCTAACCTTCAAATGCATAACGGAAACCCAATGGTTGCAACATCTGGAGACGGAGATGCAAACGTAGAAGCTGGTGAAAGAGTCGCAGTTTACCTTACCAACAACAGCGTACAGAAAATAGTATTAGGTGATGTAAGCTTCGGCGGCACCAAATACAGTTATGTAAATGCTGCCGTACTTGGACTAGGTGACTATACCACTGGCATGGTGGGCCAACTTAGAAACGGTAACTTTACTGTACTAACTGGTACAAATGGTGGCGACCAACTATTAGCTGAAGGAGCAGGAGAATTAAAGGCTGGTCAAACAGCAACTATTATCCTGGATCTTGATAGCGACCTAAGAGTAGGACGTTCTTCACAGTTCAAACTAACAACTTCTAACGGTAATGTGTTTGTAGGAACAATTTCCGTTGGACAACAAAGTGGTTAACCCCACCCCCCTTTTTTCCTTTTTATGGAGGTATACTAAAAAATGAAAATCAAACCTCTAGTCATTTTGTTTTTGATTACAATATTACTTCCAGCAAATATTGTACCTGCATTTTCACAAACTAGTTCAAATAATTTTGAAAATTTTCTAGTAGAATTATCACTTTCGCCATCACGTGTGGATGAACATAATTCTTCACATTCAGTTGGATATGTAAATTTGGTAACCAAAAATGGCATGGCTGTCAAAGCTCCTCAAGATATTGCAGTAGGATTAGAATCAGATGATCCTTCAATAGTTTCTGTACCAACTTCAGTTACAATTCCCAAAGGCCACAACTTTGCAGTTTTTGATATACAAACTGGAGATAAAGATGGAGAAACTACAGTTTCTACGCTATTTAATGATAAAATAGATTTTAAAAACTTTAAGGTTGGTGGGGATGATGATTCAATGCCAGATGGTATTAGTCTTAAAATAAATTTTCCAACTAATAACATGCATGTAAACTCGGAGATGCCTTTCTCAGTGTACTTGCAAACATCTGATGGAGATATTATCAGAGCCCCATATGATATTGAAATTGATCTAAATTATGAAAAATCTCTTCTTCATACTAGTACAGATAAGATGATAATAAAAAAGGGAACATATTATGCCTGGGGAATCATAAATACATACGAAGAAGTGGGCAATGGATTTCTTAGAGCATCTTTTAATCGATTGGGAATAGATACATCTGAAAATATTGAAATTACTTCTTCATTACCTGTTGCACTTGCAATAAACGTATTTCCTAAACAAATATCTGCTGACGTTAATAGATACATTGATGTTTTTGTGAGTTTGGTTGATTCAGATGGCCTTCCAGCTGTAACTCCAGTGGATGTACCACTAGAACTATTCTCAGATGAAGATGCTGTTGGGAAAAAATTAGATGAGAGGATGGAAAAAACAAATGTTGTAATAAAAACAGGTGAATTTGGATATTATTTTAGAGAAAAAATTAACCTTTCTGGTTTTGAGAAAAAAGATATAATGATAGGTGTTAGTGCTAAGGATTTAGGAATTGCAACTGAACAATTTGAAGCTGTACAATCACTAAACATCGATAATCCCTTGGCTGCAAATCATACTCTAAGTCTTTTTGTTCTTCCACAAATTCCAAGCAATACAACTTCAATTTTGGTTTATCAAATTATGGCAAAAGCAGGTGAAAAAAACTGTATAGAACAAGTAAATGCGTTAGGAGAGACTGTATGCATAGAAGAAAAAAGTGATAAAGAAAAACATCCAATTGAACTACTTGGAGATGGGGAATTATATCCAGTGCAAGCCAATGAAAATTTTGCGTCTGATGGTTTAGTAGATAAAATAAACATCATCTCTAGTGATAGTTCCATAATCAATGTAGAAGAGCCTGGCAATATTGAAAGTTCACATTCGTATGGAACAGCAATGATATCAAGTGGTCAAAAAAATGGAGAAGTAACTCTTGCTGCAACAGTAAAGGGGATAGGGGCTGGAACCATAACGTCTGAGGTAATTGATGTATTCAAGCATACTGATACAAAGATTTTTTCTCCAACTGGTCCTGATAAGATAGTAGTAGATAAAAATGGATATTTTGATTTGTTTTTGATTGCACTTGATGGAAAAGCAAGACCAAAAATTTTAGAAAAAGATACCAAATACATTTTAAATCCAGTAAATGATGTTTTAGAAATTAAAAAGAACCATTCCTTTGCAAGTGCAAATTTCCTTAGTGATTCCTTTAATGTAGCAGAAGGCGATCCCATAACTGTAACAGCAGTCCCTATAGGCGTTGAAGCAGAATTGAGCCTAGAAGCATCAACTAGCTTTGCTAGCCAGATTTCATCAAGCATAGAAATTGAGCTACCTTTTAAGAATCTGGATGCAAATAGCCAAGTCCCATACAATGGCATAGTGCAGCTTAGAGATCAATTAGGAAATCCTAGTAGCGCATCAAAGGATGTTAGAATTAATCTTAATTTGGATGGAGCAAAAATTATAGATATTCCTGAATATGTAACAATTTCTCAAGGAAATTCATATGCAACGTTTCCTATTTCTTCTAACGGGCAAAATGGAGATGCCACTATTGGGGCTAATGTTAAAGGACTACAAGGCTCTGAAACAAAAATCAGCACCGTTTCAAATGAGCCAAAATTAAAGATCTTTGCAGATGGAATAACTACTCCTCTTAATATTGGTAAACCTACGGCATTGAAAATTTTTATTGATGATGAAAATGCCGCGTCAGTGCCTGGGGCAATGATAAAATTTGTCACACCACCTGGCGTTACAGTGTCACCTGCAAATACAAGAACTGATGAAACTGGCATGGCTAATGTTGACATAACAGCAAATGAAGGAAAATTAGTTTCAATAGATATACTTGCAAGCGCATCAGGATATTCTGATGGTAAGGAAAGCTTTGACTATACGGTAGCTGGCTCTTCTGCTAACTCTGTAGCACTCGGTCTTCCTGAATGGGTTGTTTATGTTGGAGTTGCAGCAATGATTGGTATTGCAGCAGTGGTAGTAGTATTTCTTAAGAAACCAAAGTCAGAAACTAGTGAAAACGAAGAAGATTACGAGTATGAAGACGAAATTTAGTTAAGGTTTTGTTTTAGTATAGTTATTAGCGATTTCCCATTGTTGTTGAAATTGTTGTATCTCAGTATTATTCTTTATAGCATATGAGGTATTGTTAAAAAATTGTAATAGTTGATACTTTGTTGTATTTTGCGTCTCTTTTGCAATTACAGTTGCATTATCAATTAATTTATCAATTTGTTGTAATTTGATTTCTTGTGGGTTATTTTGTAAAATACCTACAGTAACAAATAAAATTACAATTCCAAATGACAGTATGCTTACAGTGGCAGCAACTGCTAATGAGAAGTTATCGCGCAATTAGACCATTAATTATCTAAAGTAAAAATCCATTTTTAGTTTATGTGCATTCAAATGAACAGCATAGATCGTTTAATCTAGTAATGTTTGTTTGTTCATTAATGACAACTAAGATACAACTAATAGCGATACTGACACTGACATCAATCCTAATAACAAGCGGATTTGGCGTAACACAACTTGCATATTCAACTGGCTCTAGTAGCGATAAGAAAGGCGACGATAAGAAAGGCGACGATAAGAAAGGCGACGATAAGAAAGGCGACGATAAGAAAGGCGACCTTGTCTTAATATGTCACGATGACAAAGAGATTAAATATATTCAACAAAAAGATCTCTTCAAACAGTTACATGACCATCTTATAGACCCCAATGGTGCTGATGTGCCTGCCAACCAAAAACCAAATCATCCAGCAAGTTTTGTGATTGCAGATAACCCAGGACGACCTTGTGGCCATGGTGATGACGATGATGATGACAATGAACATGATGGTACACATGATGGCAAATCAAAGACTGCAACGATCACATTATTTAAAGTCCTTACCAGAGACAATAACCCACCACCATACCCAGAGCTAGACTTTCACATGAAAATATCCAATAGTACTAAGATGATAGATGTTGCAAACGGTACAACAATTATCGTTAATGCAGGAACTTATCAAATGAGTGAAATTAATCAACCTGGATATAGCTTTGTGTTAATTGCAGGAGATACACAATGCCCATCAAAGCTTGGTACAGACTTCATCGTGAAAGGCGGAGACAAAATCGAGTGTACAATTTACAACGAGGATGATTTCGTTGAAGGAACCAATGGTGCTGGAGTAATCTTCCACTTTGATACACTGCAGTTCAATTCAGCCGGTCTTGGGTGTTCAGCTAATGGACCTTTACCATGTATTGCTGACTTCGAAGGAAGTTTCATCATTGTACCAGATCTTGTAAATGATAATTCAGATCAAGATTTGACTACCACCACTTTGATACTACTCACAGTTTTGGATTTAGATGATCCAACAAATGATGTGGGTTGTAGAATTACTGGCATTGACACAGAACCAAATACAGGAATGACTGGTTTTATCATGACATGCCCAGACTTAACTGAATTTGTGACAGATGACTTCAATGCAAATTGGGCACTAATAGAGACTAACCCAGCTGCATAAATTCAAGTGGAAAAAAATTCCCTTTCCCTTTTTTTTATTTTATATCAAATATTGTGCGCTCATTTGGACATAGGCGGTTAAATATACAAAATACAATATAGCACTACTAATGCACGAAAGGCAGGCAGCGGTAGTAGTAGTAAGTATTCTAATATTTTCTGTAATGTTTGTTACTGAATCTTTTGCTGATATACTACAGTGCAATGGGCTTGATGCAACTCAAGTAGGAACAGACGGTAATGACATAATGCGAGGTAGTTATGGGGATGATGTCATAGTATCTTTAGGAGGAAACGATATCGTTTATGGAATGAGAGGGAATGATATTATTTGTGGTGGAGATGGAAACGATAGACTCTATGGAAATTCTGGAAATGATATTCTAATTGGTCAAGAGGGTTTTGATAGTGTAAATGGCGGAAAGGGAGTAGATACTTGTGACTCCACAGATGAGCACGGTTCTAGTCATCACTCTGATGATGATGGTAATGATTGTGAAGTTCAGTATGTGGAAACGTCAGCAAATAATTATGATTTACAAAAGCAGATAAACGACTTGAAAAATCAGATAAATAATATCATTTTAGGTCTTATCAAATGGGATAACATTCAAGGAATCCCAGAAGACATAGCAAATGGCGATGATGATACTTTAGGAGAACTAGTATGCGGTATTGATCAAGTTCCTGTTTTTAATGGGGAATCATGGGTTTGTAAAAATCCTCCTCAACCAAATCAGGATACTTTGACTAAATTAGATTGTAAGGCAGATGAAATAGCAAAATGGAATGGAAAGGCATGGCAATGTTCTAAAGATATTGCGTTTTCTGCCAGTCCGATCTTTTTCCATCATTTTAGATTAAATGGAGGCGAGGTGCAGTGGGCAGGAATTACAGATGCTTCTATCGATAATCTCGACATGAATGCAATAGTAATTCCAACATCTGGGATTTTAAGTAATTTGTACGCAAAATTAGGAGATTCAGGGGATCTTCAAACCCCAAGAGATGGAGAGCAATACACTTTGACTCTAATCAAAAACAAAGTAGAGACGACACTAACATGTAGTATAACTGGATTAGTTGATTCTTGTAATAGTGGAGTGATAAATATTCCTGTTAATGTAGGAGATGAAATTTTACTCAAAGCGACATCAAGTGATAATGCACCTCTTTCAATAATCAAATCAAGCGTGCTTTTTGAAGGTCCATAAATTTATAAAAAATTTTGACATTGATTTTAAGGAGTGACTTTGAGTACAGCTTCAGTCAACGGACCCATTGTAAAGTCCCCAGCATCTAGCGGTCCTTCTGCAAGAAGAAACACTACGTACATTCGTTCATTAGTTACAGTAGGTGCTCTAACTTTAAATTTGATGCTTAATCCTTCATTGTTTACGCCGTGCCCATTTCCATCATAGTTAGCAAGCAGAGTCCCAGAAATTTGTGATGAACCATCACTCCAGGTGGTATATGTTGTAGAGAAATCACCTAATCCATCAATATCAGTTACAGGATTATCAATTATCCAGTCTTTTGGAATATTAACTACAAATTTGGAACCTGATTGAATTACATGTCCTCCCTTAACAAAATCTGCCAAAGTAGCATAAAGAGTTACTACACTATTAGACGATACAGATGGATATGTTGTTATTATATTATTTGATAATGTAGACCATTGTGCAGTTGATAGATATACATTTACAATAGATGTTCCACCATCATCAAATGAAGTGCTGTAACCTGCTTTGCTAAACTCTCCAAGGTTTGTAAATACATCAGCAACTACAATTACTGCTGGAACTTCTACACCAGCACTTGCCAGTCTATCTGCATGAACTTTAACAGTAAATTGGGTAGAAGAGAATGGTGGAATAACAATTGGAGTGTTAAGATTTGTCCATGTGAGTTGATTTTGCGTGAGACATGCCCAATCAGCAGTGCTAGTTACTCCAACTGCAATAGGATTACATTTAGCAGAAGCAGAATTGGTAGGATTAAACATTAGGTCAGCGTTGTTTGCACGTGGACTCAAGAGTGTAATAGTTAATCTATATACACTCATTGGAGAAGCAGTAGGGTTTACAACATTTGCCCCCCACAGGCCCTGATTTCCAGAGGATGTACCCATTGGGGATGGGATTACCATAAATACTTCTGGTTGAGCTAAAAGATCCTGCTCTAATACAATGATTTCAGTCACGTCTGGAACTTTTAATTTAATCTTCTCTGTTGCGACATTACTGTTTAATATGAATCCTGAATTTTCTTCGGTAGCAGTGGCGTAACTATCAAAGTTTATAGTTGCTCCTACAGTACCAGTTGTTACATATTTCCAAGTAAAAAATGCGCCCTCACCTGGATCCAAATCAACTGGCAATGGAGCAGGTGGAGCAGCAGAAGTAAATGTAGGCGATATATTTGGATAATTACCATTTGGGGATACATTGAGAAGACGGGAGTTGCCAATGTTTTCTACATACATTGTCAATGTTACATTTTGACCAACTTTGACATCTGGAGGAATAGCAATTAATTCAGCACGCATATTGTTACTTGCTCCAACATTTAATTCAGATTTTGCTATAGTTCCAAGGGTTGATACTACTTTAATGTCGTAATCATTTGTACTCATAAAGAGAGGAGTGTTTTCAAGTATGTTAGAACCATACCCAGGTGGAATTACAGAATCCTTGTAATCAATAAGATATTTTTTTGCTGGAAAGCTTCCACTGTTATTGACAATCCAAATATCCCCTACTTCCACGGGGTTTGTTCCCAGATTTTTAACTTGGATTCCAAGTCTGTTGTTGTTTGATTCATCTGTTGAAACTGCAATTGAGAATTTTTCTTTGGATTTTTCCATAATAGAGTTTGAAATCACATGTTGAGTGTTTATTGTGTCTCGTTGTACATCCATGGCTATAAAAAATGTTGAAGAGGCACTAGCAAATAATACCAGAAATATTGCGGCTCCAACTATAGTGGAAACTGCCCTTCTATTGGGTAATCCTGTTCTTTTTTTGTTAAAATTTACCACTTTGCATCCCCACTCAAGATTATAAATTCGGCAGGTTGTGAACCACCAAAATTTACAAGTACTCGTAGGGAATCCCACATTCCAATATCCTGAGGGATATCATCACTAAGTTTAATGACAAGCCTTACCTCACCATCCCCTGGAATTTGATTAGTTGCTTGTTGCGTTATGGGCAAGTCATTTTCAACTGGAATAATGCTAAAAGTGCCTGCCTTTGGATAATTGCCCCCACTTCCTAAATTATTAGTAAGTACAAGGTTTCCAAGTGCAAGATTATCCCAAGTATGGCCCACATTATTAATCAAAATATTATGTATGAAGACAGGATCTATGTTCATATTTCTAATCTGTAAAACAATAAACTCGGTTCCACCATTTTTAGGAAGATAATCAGCATTTACTATTGTACATTGTGCGCTATCTCCATTGGTACATAGCATTTGATTAAATGTGTTATTCAAGTTAGGCACGTTAGTTAGTTCAACTGAATCACGTGTGTCGTAACTTGTTAACCTAATAGAGTCTAGTCGAGCTTCTGCAACAGGATGTTGATCAAGTGCTACAAATTTAGTTGACATAAAGTTAGAAAGAAATACTGCACCCGCTACTGTTATTGCTAAAATTAGCAATGTTCCAATTATTTGTGATACAGCTCGTCTTTTTTTAAAAGTAATTAGACCATTCATGTGTTAAACGCCCTCGCTACAGTATCAAAAAAGTTTCCTCGTATAGTAATTACAGAAATTTTATATTCTTTTCCAGTTGGATCTCCTGACCCCCAGTTAATTCCTTCCATATCTATTGCATCTACAGTAATATCAGTGCTATTTTTTAATGGGATTACTATTGGTGAAAATGAGCTGATGTCTGTAATTTTAAAAACAAGTTTTTGATTTGTCATATTAACAACACTAATTCGATCTATTGTTGTTTCTACCGTACCAGCATTTCTAAGTGAAATCATTATTTCCTTAGAGTTTTTGTCAAATCTAATATGCTCAAAAACAAGATCCTCTTGAATACCATTATTTCTAAATTCTAAAGAATTTGACATTTCATTGTTAAATGCGGTTACCTGAGAAGTTCCATTAAAAAGAATTATACTTCCAATTGGTACAACAATTGCTAGCATCAGCAAGCTACCAATAATTTGGCTAATTCCTCTTCGCCGCATTGATGGCATAGCAATAATTAATAAAAATTTCAAAAAATTCAATCTATTCAGCTCTCTATCTTTGAAACTTTTTCAGATAGGATATTTTTAATTGAAGAAAGAATCTTGTCAGGATTTTGTTCTGTTATAATGGAAATGTTATAGTTTGAGGTAATTGTCTTTGCTTTCTCAGAGATTGATGGAAATCCTATCAGTATAGCAACGTTTGGAGACGTATCTAATACCTCAATAATCTTAGAATTTAATTCAGAATTATCACTCTCAGCATTTGGATTTTTAACATATATGAATACGGTTCTTTTGTTTTTGTCTTCACCGTAAATGTTTATACGATAATGGTTACCGCTTTTTCCAATTAGAGTATAGTTTTCTTCAGCAGAAAATCCAAAAGAGTCTAAAAGATTCTTAAGCGGTTTTAAGATTAGAGAAATGCTAGAATTAGAAGCGTCTTGTAAATTCTTAAGTGAAAAACCTTGAATTGGAATTGAATGTGCATCGGAAATTTCAAAATCATGATTGAATTTTCTACAGCGCATCTTTATTGAAACATCATCAAATTTTTCTTTACATTCATTACAAGTGTACCACATTGCTGGCCTAGCAATTTCTTTTTTTGCATCATGAATGGGTTTTTTACATGATGGGCATGCTATGATTTTTCCATCTTCTGATATCTCAAAATTTTTATTTTCAGATATGTAACCACATCTTTTATGTTCGATTAGATGTAGTTTTGTAATATCCATTGATGCGCAACGAGGACAATGTAATTGAACGCTAGTAGACATTGTTCCTGGATGTTCTGGACATACGACAAGTCTTTCATAAACAGTTCGTTCTAAAATATCAAAATTTTGCGATGCAAGTTTTTCTAAGAAATCTAAATTATCTACATCTTCTTCAATTTTTGCTAAAATTGGATACGAAATTTTTCCTTCTCCCATATCAATAAAAGGCACGATCATTTTTTCGGCAGATGTTTCAATTGCTTTTATCAATCTAGAAATTTTTTCACTCTCAGGGCTAATTCGTTTAATAGGTTTTTTGATTTCAAAACCTTGGGATGACTCTTTAGTTTGACGCGATACAAAAACTTGAGACCCCAACTTTTCTTCAATTGTGGTTTTTAGTTTTTCTTCTACCTTTGCAACTAATTTTTCCTCAAGTGTGGTGTCTAAATCCACATCAACTTTAGGTTCGACTTTTTGCTCAATAGGCGATTCAAGTTTTTGTACTATTCTGAAGTCTAATTTTTCCTTAACCCTGGGTTCTAATTCTTCTTCGACTGCAGACATGTCAGCAAAAGTGACAGTTTTATCATCATCATTAGCTGTGCTTTTAAGAAGCGAGGCGATCATCTCAGTCTTTAGAGAGTTTATCTGCGTTTTGTCTAATTCATCATTTTGATTTGATTTTTCCTCAACTTGTTTTGAGCCACCCTTGTTATCGATTTTAAATTTATTTTTAAAATCAAATTTCAACAAATCTTCTTCTCCTCGAAATATTTTTTAGTACTCCTCGTACTTACCATACTACGAAAATTAGGCGTAATTTAGAGTAAAAGCTGTATGCTGTGCATTTGGACGCACAATGAGTAAAATAATTACAAATTAATTCATCAATACAAATGAAATTTACAATTTTAAAAAATAGCCTAAATAATAAGCTACATAATTTGAATTTAAATCCAGTAAATGCAATAAAATCTGATTTTCATAAAATTTCAAATCCAGATGTAAAAAAAGTAACAACTCAAAGCTTTCCAGAGCAAAGTATTTTAGAAAAAATTGAAAAACCAATCCCTAAATTTATTTCCGTTTCAAAATTAAATTTTGATAATGCAGAAATCCATGGGGGAGTAACAAAAGATGCTTCGGCTAGAGGAGGATTAAGTTATACTATAATTGAGCCATCACTTAGCGAAAAAGACAAGAAAAATTTTGAAATTATTAAAAAATTACTAATGATAGAGCTTACTGTTTCTTTATCAGAAATAAAAACTAAAAAAGCTGCTGAAATAAAATTAGCTAGAAAAATTGCTCAGCTTATTAAAAAATACAAACTTGAGATACCTGCGAAAAATCTATCAAAAATTACCTATTATGCAATACGTGATTTTGTCTATCTTGGAAAAATTGAGCCATTAATGAGAGATCATATGGTAGAAGAGATTAGCTGCGATGGAACAAATATTCCTCTATATATTTGGCATAGAGAATTTGAATCAATTCCAACAAATATTCGCTTTGAAACAGATAAAGAATTAAATAATTTTGCAAGAAAAGTGTCTTACATTAGCGGCAAACATGTTTCAATGGCAAATCCTATTGTGGATGCAGCACTACCTGATGGAAGTAGAATCAATTTAACTTTGGGTCATGAAATAACTAAACGAGGAAGTACTTTTACTATCAGAAGATTCAGAGCTGATCCAATCACAATAGTTGATCTCATAAAATTCCAAACAATGTCAGCAGATATTGCAGCATATTTGTGGTATGTAGCTGAAAAAAATTCCACAATGCTTGTAGCTGGTGGAACTGCAAGTGGAAAAACTACAGCTCTTAACGCGTTGGCTTCATTTATTCGTCCAGGACAAAAAATCGTTACAATCGAAGATACACAAGAGCTTAACTTACCTCATGAAAATTGGATCCCTGCTGTTTCAAGACAAAACTTTACTGACGGACAGATTGGTGAAATAAATCAATTTGATCTTCTTCGAGCTGCACTAAGACAGCGACCTGATATTATCATTGTAGGAGAAACAAGAGGTAGAGAAGCTTATACTCTATTTCAGGCAATGGCAACAGGTCACGGAGGTTTTTCTTCCATACACGCAGATTCAGTAGAAGCAACCCTAACTAGACTTGCATCATCACCAATGGATATACCAAAAACATTAATCGCTAATACTTTAGATTTAATTTATCTTCAGCTTAAGCTAAGAGTAAAAGACAAGTCAGTTAGAAGAGTAATTCAAATTTCAGAAATTGCTGGTCTTGATCAAAATACCGGGGAAATACGTACTCATGAAATATTCAAATGGGATCCTCAAACGGACACACATAGTTATGCTGGCAATAGTGTAGTACTTGACAAAATTAAAGAAAGACATGGGGAAAGCGATGAACAAATAAACTATGAATTAAGTAAAAGAAAACTTGCTCTAGAATGGATGGTAAAAAATAACATACGTGAACATAAAGAAGTTTCTGATAACATTAAGGAATTTTATGCAGATCCTGAACGATTCTCTGAAAGAAAAAGAATGAGTGTGTAAAATCGTGCAAAAATCTACTGACTATCCAAATTCAATGAAAAAAAGGGCGCGTGTAGAAGAATCTGCAAGCACTATACACATTCTAAGCTACAGACTACTTAATAACCGCATTCAATTTTTGTATCCAAAACTTGGAAAATTAGAAAAAACTCTGAAGCAATCAAGAATTCCAATTCCATTTGAAGTTTATGTATGTAGTATGGTTTTTTTCAGTTTTATTGCAGGACTTGTTGGGCTTGCAGCAGGAATTGCTATTGCGATTCTAGTTAACATTCAACCTGTTGCTTTTGCATTTCTTTTACCAATTATTGCAGGCGCTGGAATGGCACAAATTACATTTTTTATATTACAGCTAATGCCTAATATCAATATCAAAAATAGATCTGCAAAGCTAGTTGAGGAGATTCCTCATTTTATTGGATATATGGCTACACTTGCAACAAGTGGCCTTTCATTAGAAGGGATTTTCAAAGCAATTGCAAATGAAGATACTGAAGAAGAAATAGTAAGAGATGCCAAATTCATTACCCGAAATATTGACGTGATGGGAATGGACTTGGTAACAGCAATTAATGATTTAATCAAAAGAACTCCTTCTGGCCCTTATTCAGAGCTATTAGAAGGAGCAATAATTACTGTCCAATCAGGGGGAGACCTGAAAGAATACTTTATAGCTACAGGTAAAGTCCAACTAGAAGAAAAGAAAATGTCACTAAGAAAATCAACAGAATCACTTGGGATAATGGCAGAGTTGTATACAATTCTATTGATTGTTTTCCCATTATTAGCTGTCATCATGTTATCTATTATGGCACTTATGAGTCCAAGTTTAGCAGGTTTTGATCTTATGACTCTAATGAATTTGATGACTTATGTCATGGTACCTTTCTTTGGTTTTATTTTATTATTTATGATGGATTCGATGGTTCCAAAGAGGTAATGGTTCATGCAAAAAGCTTCATCGAATATAAAGAAAAAGGATCTGGCCACTCTACCAAAACCATCGTTCGTTTATTCTCAGAAATTTAGAATTGGCGTACCTTCAGTAATAGTAGGAATGGGAATTATTCTAGCAAGTTTTTACTTTGTAGGTTTTTCTGAAAATACCTCAATTAGAGACGTTGGAGTAATTTTTGGGATATTAGCTATGATTGTACCATTAACAATGTTACAATTAAGGGAATCACAAAGAAAAGACAGCATAGATAGAAATCTGCCGCTATTTTTACTTGCATTGTCTAGTGCTGTTCAAAGTGGTGCTAATTTGATTCGTGCCATAGAAACTACTGCTGAACGAAATATGGGTGCCTTGACACCTGAATTGAAGAATTTACAGGCCAATATTAGTTGGGGCATGCCTATAGAAGATTCATTTCAAAATTTTGCCAATAGAACTGGAACCAAGACAGCAAGGCGTGTAACTGTTCTTCTTGAAATGGCTTTAAAAATTGGGGGAGACATAAGAACTAATTTGGAAATGATTCAAAAACATGTAACTGAACTACAAAATCTTGAAAAAGAGCGCAAATCCTCTTTGGCTCCATATACATATACTATTTACATTTCATTTGCAATTTTTCTTGGCATTGCTGTAATTCTTTCATCTCAATTTTTTAATCAATTTGAAGTAGTTCAACACTTACTAAGTAAATCGCCTGGAACCACTGGGGGATCAATGTTTGCTTCAATTAAAGATGTAAATTTTTCAGCTCTCAAACAGATTCTTTTTAATATGTCAATAATAGAGGCTGTATTTGGAGGATTGGTGGCTGGAAAAATTGGTGCCGGATCTTATGTTGCAGGAATAAAACACATCATAGTGATGATTGTAATGGCAGTAGTTGCATTTATGCTAATATAACTTATAAAAATTAACCTGTAAAAATATAGGAAAAATATTTTCGTAGATTATGTTTTTGCATCTAAATATTTTAGAGGTTTAGATGTTCGCCACAAAAATTTACATAAACTAAAAATATTATTCACCATTTCAGCTGAGTTAGTCCATAATGCAAAATCTGAATCTGCTCCTAAACTAAATGAATCAGTAGTTGACCTTGAATTTTCTGTGTTTACAAAATCAGATGCATTCATAACATCAGACATTACCATTTGTTTTCCCTCTTCTACTATAATTCGGCCTTTTGAAGGAAGCTTCCCAAGTCGAGTCTCAGTTGGTTTTAATCTATCAATTAATGGTAAGAATTTTTTATCATCAGCATCAGTTAATATTCTAACTGTTCCGCCTTTTCCAATACATTCCTTTATTTTTTCAGGAATTGCTGTATGATACATTCTTAGAATATCTTCTGTTGTTGTGACAATGTAAATTGTTCCTAAAGAATCTTCTAAGAGTTTTTCAATATGAGAATAAATATTTGCTCTTCCTTGCACGGTTCTAAATGTTGGGACATAATGTCCATCAGTTATTGGTACAATTTTGTTAATTTTTTTAATTACTTCTTTTCCGATTTTTTCTACCCTATTAATTTCATCTTGTTTTTTTTGCAAAACTATTTTGAGTACTTCTTCAGGTTTTGTTGCGATACAAAGCTTTGGGTTTGAAATGGTTGTTGAGACAATACTCAGGTTAAGTAATTTATCAATAGTTCTGTATGTTTTTGTTCTATCTACATCAAGTTCTTTGGCTAAAGAACTTGCAGTTACTGGTCCTAATCTTAGTAGATTAAGGTAAATTCGTGCCTCTACAGTTTCCAGATCTAAAATAGTCGATAATTGTAAAATGAGTTCTGACCAATCATCATTATAGCTACCAGCAGATAGATTATCATCTACTTTAGTTCCATTCTCCAACATGATATTCCCAATATCAAAAATGAGCTCATAAGTTACCAGTCTTTTAAATCGGACAAGCTATCAAAATATTTTTTTAATATATGATAATTGAATAAGGTATGACTATTTTTATTTTATTATTTTATGAGGAGTATGATTAGAAAATACAGACAGATTTACCAAATGATTAAATGACTTACTAAAACCAAGGAAATTTGAAACACTCCTCAAATTTTTTTGACATATTCATCTGCCATGTTATAAAGGATTAAATTCCTCCATTGGTTTTTTCTTTTTAATTGGCAGAGCCACACCATCATAGAACTGTAGGATATTCAATGATCGCAGTAGCAGCATCTTTGGCACTTATTGGCATGCTCCATCTTACAATTGGGCATGATGTGTTGACTGGAGACAAAATTCAGCGAGCAAAAACTATGGAATTTGAGCACTGTAAAGAGACAAACTTTGCAGGAGATGAATGCAGGAAATACGATAAACGCTTAGAAGTTGATCAGCTTGATTCTGGAAAGAAAATTAGTGCAGAAATTAGTGATGGCGTTGCGTCTTCTGGATCTAAATGAATGTTATAAGATTTTTTAGATAATTAAACTAGATCATATAGATTCACTTGCAAAATCTTCCCACATATTGAGATTTGATGTAAGTTTGTTCATCTGATAAAGAGATCCAGCGATTATTCCTCCCTGATAAAATACGTATAGATACACTTGTGAATCTGTGGGATCACTATTAGTTAGACTAAGTGAGATCATAGAGAAGAAAAAGAATGTTCCAACAAATGTTATTATTTTATTTAGAACTCCATCTATTCTTACTATTCGTTTTGTTGCTGAAGCCATTAGTGTAATACTTGAGATAATAAGGAATGTAATACCACCATTGTTTGAAACAAACTCTGTGACCCATTTAATCAAACCGTCTTCAAGAATCGAAGTCTGTGGGGTAACTGATCCACCATTAAGAGCAAAGCTGACAGAGCTGAATAACCCGCCTATAATGAAGAAAAACAAAAATATCTTAATTATAGCTCGCTTTAGTCTCCCCCGTGTTTCAGATGGTCTTATAACACGCTCTACCATTTTCATTCCATAAATTACGCCTATAGCAAATAGTGGGATATACATAAGATCAATAATGATTGGAGAGTTTTGAGTTATTTTTGATATTTCGGGATGCATTGTTAGAAATAACACGAGCGCAATTATTGCAGCACTAACAAAAACAATCAAATTTCCATAATTATGCTTATTTGATTCTAAATCATTTTCCCAATCGTACACAGGGTATATTACTAAAAAATAGATTAAAGAAAAAGACGAAAAATGATTTGTTCAAATTATCAATTCTGTTTACCTTATTAGTAAAATCCTACAAAAGAGGAATAATGAAGGTAGCCAAACCAGCAATTATTCTTGGGATTATTGTCATTGGTGCAGGAGTAATTTTTCATCTTCAAGGTCAAGCTATAGTAGGACCTGAAACATCATTCATGTATGCAAATCCACAATGGATTACCTATGGTCAAGAAATTGCAATTTCAGGGATATTGATAATTGGGTTTGGGATGATCCTTAAAATATCAAAGGCTAATTGGTAACTCTCAAGGTTATTGTACTTCTAATTTTAGTAAGTTTTCGAATTTTTGATGTGATTAATTCATCCATTTTCTCTGAGTTTGCAGTTTCTGCTTCAACTACAATATCATACTCACCAAAAGTTATCAATACCCCCTTGATTTCATCAATTGTACGTAATTGAGAAGCAAGATCATGTTCTTCTCCAATTTCACAGCTTAACAAAATGTATGCCTTTTCCATAGTATAATCACGGATGATGGCAGGTATTAGTTTAACTTACTGCTGCAGTGAAGATGACCATTTTTTTCGAGGTATTGTTGATGGTATTCTTCTGCTCTAAAAAATTTCATTGCAGGTATAATTTCTGTAACGATTTTTTCTCCAAATTGTTTAAGTGCTGCACTTTGGAGTTTTTCTTTTAATTCTTTTGCAGTATTCTCCTGTTTTTGATCGTGAAAAAACACAACGGATCTATACTGCTCGCCGAGATCTGGACCTTGTTGATTAATTGTTGTTGGATTGTGATTACTCCAAAATATTAATAAAAGTTCCTCGTATGATACTACAGAGGGATCATATTCAAGTTGAACTGCTTCTGCATGTCCGGTTCTACCAGAACAGACATCTTGGTAAGTCGGGTCTTCAAATTTTCCACCGGTATAGCCAACTTGGGTTGATTCAACACCTTTAACTTGTCTGAATAATGCTTCAACCCCCCAAAAACAACCTGCTGCAAATGTGGCTCTCATAACTGGTATACCCTAGTCTATTGTAATAAATTCTTGCCCAATTTCTTGTCTGTTCATATCATACACAAATCAAAGTATTATCTGGCTTTGCTTTGGGATTTTATGATTCAAAAGCCTACCCAAAGGAAAAAAGATGTTCAACAAAATACTAAATCTATTCAAACAGATTCAGATGTACGAGAATTTTATCTCTTAGAGAGACTTTACCAAGTTATGAGAGATGACAAAAAGCGAGGAAAGAGACCGTCAGCAAAAGAATTTTACCTTATGGAGAAATTATACCAGGTTATGATTAACGATAAAAATCGTAATAAAAAATTGTTAAAATCCTGAATTTAAAACCCAGCAGTTATTGGATCTTTTGGTTTCATAACCTCACGCATGACAATAGTTGCATAAGATCCTCGTGAAAGTGTGAATCTAATCCAATCATTAGCAATATTAATGTCATCACATTTTATGGAGGAGTTTCTAAATCCACCCTCATTGCTTATCTCTTGCATTTCCTTTAGAAAAAAATCCTTTGGACCTATTTCTTCAGATTCTAATATTTTAGAAATTTGATAATGAAATCTAGTCTTTTTGTAGTAAGAATAACCAACAAATGGAATTGATAATCTTTGGCCAGATTCATTTGAGAATTTTCCAATAATTCCATTTTTATCATAACAAACATCACCTTGTTGAGGTAAGAACAGATCTTCGCCATCAATAAATGCCATGCTCAATGTTTTATTAAATAAAAATGATTGATAAGCTTGAAGATAAAAACGTCTCATTGCTAATGGCAAGGCGCGGATTGCTTTCTTAGGATCATCATCTTTAATCATTTGATTAACAACAATCCGTTCTAAATCCATTTGAAATGGAATTTCGCATAGTAATTTTGGATAGTTTGATTTATCAGAAAGATTTTTTCTTAGTTTAATATTCTCTGGAGAATCATACTCTGAAGTAAATGAAAGCAACAAGTCAACCGCTTTTGCATAGTCCTGCTGCAATAGTGCTTTTCCAATTAAATGAGTTACAGGTCTTTTAGAACCGAATCTTTGATATCCGTAAAAATTTAGAATCTTATCAAACTCGTTAAATTTTGAAATGTCTGCAGTAGTATCAGTTATTTTTATTTTAAATTGATTCCCGATCATATCCTTTTTAGATAAAGGCTTTTTAACAAATCCTATTCTTTCAAGTGAATATTTTTCTTCTGAAATCCTGTCAATAGAATTTAATTTTTTTTCAGAGCAGACATATTGTTCAGTAATTGCTGTTGCGTCTTTAAGGCCTAGTGATTTTAAGCGTAGACCGTATTTTTTGAAGATATTTGCAAGAGAGTGAGTAGTATCAATGCCCTTTTTTTTTAATTTGTATACTGCGAAATCTCCCTTTGAGGAAATATTTTCAATTACATTTTTTGACAAAACCTCTGAGACTAGAAAATCATCATCCTTTGATTTAATTTTGCCTCCGCATCCCTCAAAGATAGTAGTATATACAGAAATTCCTATCTCAGAGTCAATTTTTGGGATCACTGTTCTATTATCACAGTGACAAATTTAGAAACTACCAAATCATCAGTTTGTGCACCTATGAGAACCTTGTGTACATCAGGTAATGCGTTATCATTTGCTGATATCGATACTTGTATGGTTTTAGTATTGTTAGAATCGAGCTGGAATGTATCTTGCGCGTTATTTTCAACAACTAGATCAGAGAATTCTGCAGTATTTGAAGAAACAATAGAAAGATTAGAAATGTTATGACCCTTAGGTATTAATGATAATGTTAAGTGTGCTTGCTCTCCTTTTTTCAAAGTAATTTTCTGATTGTCAAGTTCCACATCAAAAAAGAGAGGCAGTGATGTATCTATTACTCCAATATTATTTTCAACCCACTCTGTAAACCATATCTTAGCTCCTGAAATTGTGAAATCAAATATTTGAGCTAATCCACAATTTTCCATACCTTCACAGTCTCCCCAGTTTGGATTATGGGATGGGATCATATATTCAATTAGAGATTCGCTTTGAGGATCAAATACTCCAATACGGTTTGCAGTTTGTTCATTAAAAACTAATTTTCCATCTTCATTAAATGCAGCCCAATATGGTCGTGAAACTGGATTTTTTATCACTCCAGAAGAATTCCCGTAAGAAGAAACCTGTGGTGTTGACGTAATGTATTTTGTAAACGACTCGGTGTTAGGTTCAAAACTAAAGAAAAAACTGCTTGATGTATCAGCTATCCAGATCTTGCCATTAGTTTCAGCAGCTACACCGTTAGGGGTAGTCATTCCTTTAGGAAATTGATAGACATTAATTAAATCAAAGAGTGGAATAGTAGAGTTTTCAAATTGTCCAGCAGAAGATTTGTCAAATTTATCCTGGTTAAATTTGGCTAACACGCCTCCCTTTTGGAAAACCCAATTTGTATACCAGATATTTCTTTGCGAATCAACTGTAAAGGCACCTGTGAAAGAGTTATTGACAGGTGATGGAATACTCAAATATGAAATTCCTTTACTAGATTGATTTGGATCCAAAAATGTTATCTTACTTCCAGTAAAGTCATTTACTATAATTTTTGAACCTTCAACAGACAAACGCTGTGGTAGTGAATCTTTAATTTTTGGATAAGCTGTCCTTGAATATTGTTTGTCCATAATTGAAAATTTCCATATTCCATCAGTTGCTTCATCGGTAAACCAAAGACTCCCATCAGGAGAATAATCAATACCCCACATCATTGAACGTGTTCCATTTGGCCATTGTGCATTTTCATATTCTGTAAAGACTTCATTTATTGGATCAAACTTTGCAACACGCCCAGTATTAGTTTGTGTAAACCAAATATTGCCATCTGGATCTGGAACAATTGCCAAAGGTTGAGTACACTGCGTTGGAATTTTGTATTCTTTTACAAAGGCGTTAGATTTAGCTGATTCCTCAGTGCCACAAAATTGTGCTCTTTTAACATCAGGAAAGTTGTCCATCGGAGTGCCTGTAATCGTAATTTGATTTTCCGCATTTTTAACAGGAGTACGAGGAAGGGATGATGCGGCAACAGATGTTAACATAATAAGTCCAAAAAATGTAGCTAATATGATCCCTTTTGTTTTTTTCTTCACATCAGAAATTTCAGAAAATCCTCGTTATATCTTATTCCAATTAGTAATCAACCCAATTGAAGAATTAGATTACAATAATTTCAAATTACCAGTTACTTTGTTGATTATTTCTTCAGGAGCAGGCCCTAATGAAATACAAGTGGTAGTTCCAGGAGCAATTTGAGTATGACCTGCGTCAGTAACTTCTGACCATGGTAAATCCAAGTCCATTGCGTGTTTTTTTATTTCCTCTAATTCTTTTGGACCTGAAACTTTAAGAACGATTTTTTCCTGACCTTGCCACCATGTTTTAAACCAGTCTGGATGAGATTTTCTCACGTTTTCAGATCCGAGAACACATGCATGCCCAACTTGAGCTGCAATCTTTCCCTTACCCATCTCAAGATCCGTTCTAACCACAATTACTTGCTTTATGTTACTCATAGGTAAAATGATAAAGTAGGTAGATGAAATACTTTTGAATTAAATTATTGGATAAAAAAGAGTAATCATGTACTATGATGTTGTAATAGCAGGAGGAAGTATCGCAGGCATATTATGTGCAAGAGAGGTTGCAAATAATGGTCATAGTGTATTAGTTTTAGAAGAAGATTATGAAATAGGCACTCCTGAGCATTGTGGGGGACTAGTTAGTATTACTGCCCTGGAAGAGCTTGGAATTATCCCGCTTAGAAAAACTTTTGAGCATTACATAGAATCAGCAGAGATTTTTTCGCCATCAGGAAAGAGATTCACAATAGAATCTAAAAAACAAAAGGTAGTAGAGATAAACAGAAGAGATTTAGATAAACAAATTGCCTTTCAAGCAAAAAAAAATGGGGCAGAAATTCGAGTTAAAACAAGTTTCAAAGAGATCACAGAGGACGGAGTAAATACTTCAATTGGTAACATAAAATGTAAAATTATCGTAGATGCTAGAGGAGTTTCTTCACTTATCAATAAAGATAGAACTGGAATCCTTTCATCAGCACAATATGAAATTTATGCTGATTGGATTAAGAATGGAAGAATTGAGGTTTATTTTGATCAAAAAAAATACCCAGGTTTTTTTGCATGGGTTATTCCATCATCAGATGGAGTAGGAAAAGTAGGAGTAGCTGGTAAAGCGATTAATGCAGCTGATGCACTTGAAAATTTTCTTTCAAAAAAAGGAAATTATTCTACAATAAGAAAAATATTTGCACCAATATGGATTAATGGACCAATTGAAAAATTTGTATCAAAAAATATAGTAGTTGTAGGGGATGCTGCAGGACAGTCCAAACCCACAACAGCAGGTGGGATCTTTTCATGTGGAGTAGGTGGCATTTTAGCTGGGCAAGCAATTTCAAAGTATTTGGAATCAGGAGATAAAGAAGATCTTAATGAATATCAAAAATTGTGGAATAAAAAATTTGGTAGAGAGTTTGAAAAACAATTACTTGCAAGAAAAATTCTTGAACGTCTAGATAATTCCACTATAGACAAATTATTTGATTCAGTCACTCCTGAAATCTTAAAAGAGATTTCAAACAAGGATGATTTTGATTTTCATACAAGTTCAATTATTAAACTTCTTGGAGTAAAGGGGTCATTCAAGGTTGCACAAATCATTATGACTGGTGAAATGAAAAATCTGTTATCATCAGATTAAATGATTTTTGTAAGGAAGGTATAAATTCGACTGGTAGAGTGAGCTGTTTATGTCGTCTACAATCTCTTTACCAGTATGCAGTTGTTGCCATAGGCACATAATGCCAAATGACAAGTCTGTTAAATTCAACTGCCCAAACTGTGGGTCTGATTTAATATGGAGATGTCAAAGTTGCAGAGAAGCAGCAAGAACGTATACTTGTAATTCTTGTAATTTTAGAGGACCTTAGCAAAATGGCGAAACTTCTCCTTATAGTAAAAATTTTACCTACTGGAACAGATGTAGATTTAGACAAACTTGCAAAGAAAATTCAATCTGTTTTAAAAGATGGCATAGAGTTAAGAAGATTTGAGAAAGAACCGTTAGCTTTTGGATTACACTTCCTTAAAGGGGAGTTTATAGTAGATGATAAAGAAGGACAAATGGATTCATTAGAAAACGCAGTTAGGAGTGTAGAAGGAGTAAGTGAATTTGAAGTTATGAACATGAGCAGAATGTCAGTTGACATGAAGTAGGGAATAATATGGTAAAAAAAGACGAGCCATTACAAATGAGGATTGGGGAAGCAAAACAAAGAGATATTGGTAAAAAGCGTGCTCGAATTGGCCCTGATGCGATGGATTACCTAAAAGCTGCTCCAGGGGATGTTATTGAAATTACTGGAAAAAGATCTAGTTGTGCAATTGTTTGGCCAGCTGACGAAGAGGAAAAATTCCCAGATGTGATAAAAATTGATGGGCAAACTAGAAAAAATATTGGAGGAGCATTAAATGACATTGTCAAAATAAAAAAAGTTGCTACTAAAGTTGCAAAATCAGTAGTTTTAATGCCAGTAAACGATGTCGTAACTGTTGATAAAGAATTTACTGACTTTGTAAAAAATAGACTTAAAGGATTACCTCTTTCTCAAGGCGACGAAATTTCAGTAATGATTCTAGGAAATTCTATGGATTTTAAAATTAATAAAAATTCTCCAAAAGGAGTCGTAAAAATTGATCGTTCTACAGAACTCACTATTCTTGAAGAGACATCTATTGATAGAAAGATTCGTGTTACTTATGAAGAAGTTGGAGGATTAAAATCAGAAATTAAAGCAATGAGAGAGATTGTTGAACTTCCTCTAAGACACCCTGAACTCTTCACTGGATTAGGGATTGAACCACATAGTGGAATATTGTTGTATGGACCACCAGGTTGTGGTAAAACATTGATTGCAAAAGTACTTGCAAGTGAATCAGAAGCGAATATGTTTTCAATAAACGGTCCTGAAATAATGAACAAATACTATGGAGAAACAGAAGCTAGATTGCGTGACATCTTCAAAGAAGCAAAAGACAATTCACCAAGTATTATTTTCATTGACGAGATAGATGCAATTGCACCAAAACGAGAAGAAGCGTATGGTGATGTTGAAAAAAGAGTTGTAGCCCAACTTTTAGCTTTAATGGATGGACTAACTGATAGAGGAAATGTCATTGTTTTGGGTGCAACAAATAGACCTGATAGCGTAGATCCTGCCCTAAGAAGACCTGGAAGATTTGACCGCGAGGTAGAAATCTCAGTTCCAAACGAGGATGGAAGATTAGAGGTACTACTAATTCATACCCGTGGAATGCCAATTGCAGAAGATGTTAATTTGAAAAATTTAGCGTCAGAGCTTCATGGGTATACTGGTGCCGACATCAAATCACTTTGCAGAGAAGCTGCTATGAAATCAATTCGTCGTTATCTTCCAGAAATAGATTTAGAAACTGAAAAGATTCCTTCTGAGATTTTAAAATCAATGGATATTAAACTGGTTGACTTTTACGATGCAATGCATGAAGTTGTACCAACTGCCATGCGAGAATTTTATGTTGAAAGACCAAAAGTATGGTGGGAAGATGTTGGGGGCTTGGAAGATACCAAAGAAACACTACGAGATAATTTGATCCTTGCAATGAAAGAACCAGACAAATTCTTGAAAATGGGAATTAAACCTCCAAAAGGTGCATTACTATATGGACCTCCTGGTTGCGGTAAGACGTTACTTGCACGAGCATTAGCTACTGAAAGTGGAGCTAACATGATCCTTGTTCGTGGTCCTGAAATTTTATCAAAATGGGTAGGAGAATCGGAAAAAGCGATAAGAGAGATTTTTAGAAAAGCTAAAACGTCATCCCCATGTGTAGTAATATTTGATGAATTAGATTCACTGGCAAGATTCAAGACAGGCGAGGCAAATGGTGTTGGAGAGACTATCCTAAGCCAATTATTAATAGAAATGGAGGAGGGAACTTCTTCAAGAGTTGTTGTTGTCGGAATTACAAATAGGCCTGATTTACTTGATAATTCTATGTTAAGGACTGGAAGACTAGATCTAATTCTTTACGTGCAACCTCCAGACGAAAAAGGCAGATTAGAAATCATTAAGATATTAACTGATAAAATGCCTCTTGCTAATGATATTAAATTAAAAGAAATTGCAGTAGCCACACAAAACTATTCCGGAGCTGATCTTGCATCACTATGTAGAGAAGCTGCAGTACATGCAATGCAGAACAATTCGGCAAAGATAGGCAGTGTTGATTTTTCTGCTGGATTAAAAAAGGTAAAACCCTCTATTACAAAAGAAGTAGAGCAGTGGTATAGCAACATGAAGGAAAGTATTTCAAATGTTGTTCCAAAAACAATAGATAAGACATTTTACGGTTAAAATGGTAAACATGCCTCTAAAAAACATAGTATATGATCTCATAAAGGAAAGTGTATCATTAACTGACATTGAACTTGCAAAAAAATTAACCAAAGAAGAAGTGTTAGTTCCAGAGGATAAATTTAATAAATTATTACTCGATTTGGAAATTCTTGGGTTGATAAAAGTTTCATGGCTTACAAAGGATACAAGAAGAATTGAGGTCGTAACAGAAAAAGAAGAATCAGATGAAATTGAATCACAGAACAAAGAAATGATGGAAAATGATTACGAAGCTAGTTTCCCAGGGACAGAGAATAGTTAATGATTTTCAAAGCTAGAATCTAAAGTGAAAAGCAGCATCTATCGCTATTCCAACAAAAATTATTGTAAGATATGGTGCAGTTACCTTGTATGCTTTCCATGCAAATTCAGAAGTGGGATTTTGAGTAAGCTTGTAATGATATGCAAGCATTAACCCTCCAGAAACTGTTGCTACTGCAAGATAAACAAGACCTAAACCAAATGCGTATAACATTAATGAATAAGGGAGAAGGATTGCTGTATTTACTAAAATATATTTTGAAGTTTTTTGCATTCCTATCACAACGGGAAGCATAGGAATCTTTGCATCAGCATAATCGTCTTTAATCTTCATGGCAAGACACCAAAAGTGAGATGGGGTCCAGACAAAAACTAGGAGCCCAACTAAAAATCCTAAAATGTCCATGGAACCTGTTGCAGCAGCCCAGCCTGCCATTGAAGCAGCACTTCCTGCAAATCCTCCTATGACAATATTTGAGGAATTTAATCGCTTTAGCCAAATTGTGTATATTACTACATAGAAAAATATTCCAAGTGCAATAAAAAATGTTGAAACTAGATTCAATGTTAAAGCAGCATAAATAACAGAAGCTACACTGACGCCCATACCATAAATTAGAACATTTTTTGCTTTCATCCTACCTGATGGAATAGGTCTGGTACTAGTTCGTTTCATCATAGGATCAATATCTTTATCATAATAGTGATTCAACGCACTAGAACCAGCAGAAGCAAGGGAACCTGCAATTATGATATGTAATAATGCCATGTAATCAAGTTCTGGGCCAATTAACTTACTTGCAGCAAACATGGATGTAACTGCTGTAATTACAAGCAAAACTACTATTCGGGGTTTGGAAATTTCCAATATTTCTTTGGCGCCCAATTTGCTTTAAGCGGTTTTTATAGGCATTTTAATCTATTCTATATTGGATTTCAATTTCACATTATCACGCTAAATTCAAAATTATTCTTAATCTTTACATAATACTAGAAAGAAGATATTAATTGTTAAAATTGAAAGATGAATTTCTATCTCACAAGAAAAGCAATGAAATAGTCAACACCTTAAACCAAATAATGCCCAAAATACCTAGTATGCGGTGGGGTGCGCTAACTAACATTCATCCTACAAATGCAAAGATAGAACAAATGAATAGACTTTTGCCTCATGATAAGAAATGGCATCTTTTGTTTGAGGAAAAAGATCAAGTAAATGTAGACGGGATTACGATTAGACGAAAAACTTTAGATTCTATGACCTAAGATTAGTCTTTAATTGATCTAGTCATTAAAAAAAATAGTTTGTTAAATTATTTTATAATATAGAAAAAGTGTTCATTTATATTTTTTTTCAGACTCCTTAGATTTCTCGCGCTCTTCTTTCATCTTTTCTTGTTCAGCTTTAATCTTTTCTTGTTCGGTTTTCATCTTTTCTTGCTCGGATTTCATCTGTTCCTTCATCTTCTCGGTTTCTTGCTTCATCTTTTCTTGTTTATTTTTCATATCTTCCTTCATCTTCGGATTTTCTTCCTTCATCTTTTCTCGTTCGGCTTTCATCTGTTCCTTCATCTTTTCTCGTTCAGTTTTCATCTGTTCCTTTATCTTCTCGTTTTCTTGCTTCATATTTTCTCGCATTGACTGTACTTCTTCTTTGATGTTGTCTCCACCTTTATCTCTAAGATTCTGCATCTCTTCTCTCATCTTTTCTCTTTCTGCCTTCATCTGTTTACGAAGATCATTAACTTCTGTCTTGAGCTCTGCTTGCATTTGCATACGGAGTTCATGAATTTTGTCTGTGGATTCATTTTGTTGGGCTTGCGAATTAATGGCATCAATTACGGCGGTGCTATCGTCACCACTAATTATTGCTTTAACATGAACTCTAAACTCCTTGAAAACATCATGATATGCCAGTCGAAGTTCTTGGTATGATTCTTTAACTTGGTTTAGATCTTCCCTACATTGTTTTTTAATATCTTGTAATTCTTCAGGAACTGCGTTTTTGAGTGCATTTCTACATGAATCTATTATTGATTTTGTCTCTTCTTTTTGTGCTCTAAATTGGTCTTGGGTATCGTGTACAAAGGTAGAAACTTCTTGGCCTAGATTATTAGTGGCATCTTCTACAGCAATGGGTTCTGTTTCAACTTCAGCAGGGTTACTTGTTTGCCCAGTGTCACCTGTTTGCCCAGTGTCACCTGTTTGCCCAGTGTCACCTGTTTGCCCAGTGTCACCTGTTTGCCCAGTGTCACCTGTTTGCCCAGTGTCACCTGTTTGCCCAGTGTCACCTGTTTGGGCAAAAGCAATGTAGGCATGTGTTGGAACAAACCCTAGAATTTGAAAACCGCTTATTATTGGAGTAACAACACCTGCTAGTAAGATTGACATTAAGAGTAATGACAGTATTGGAAATTTGGGCATCATTGTAAAACCTACTAAATAGCATTTAATATTTACGTATTACTATCAAAATACATTATTTTCATAATCATTTGCACATCGATAAGAAAGTATTCAAGAAACAGGTGCCTAAATGCTCCTTAAAATCATTTTAAGATGAGTTAAAGGCATTTCATTTCTACGACTGGGATCTCGGCAGTTTCAAAAGAATTAAGTATCTCAGAAATTCCAGCTAGCACAAATGAGTAACTGGGATCTAATGATGCCGGGAATGGGTCTTACGGCTATTGGAATTGCTGGTGTTTTCATAGCATATTCTGGAATTGCACATACATTTGTTGATGGAATGCATGCACTTACCGGCCTTACAATGTTCATTGGTTTGATTTTCTTGTCAGCAGGAATTTTAGAAGGAGGGGTCTCAACAACTAACAAAGCCAAAGCTACAACTTTGGTAATCATATCAATTGGATTATCTTTTGGAATGGTTGCAATTGCAATTAATACAGTTTCAACAGTACCAGTGTTTGCTGGAATTATGTTAATTATTGCTATTCCAGCAATTTTAATTGCTTATGTTGCAACGAAGTATCCAATTTATGCAAAGCCTGTATCAATAATTTTCATTTTAGGTGCGGGTACAGCAATTGCAGCTTATGTTGGATTTGGTTTTGTCGGGCCTGATCCATATCTAGTTGGAAAAGAAGTGACAGTAGAGAAAACTGAAGAAAAAACTGGGATTTCTCCCACTGCGCCAGTTCAGGCCATATCCATTCTTGCTGGTTCATCAGTACAGGGGAGTCCTGATTTTGAACCAGACATAGCAAAGATTTCAAAAGGCAACATAATTGAATGGACAAATAATGATAATGTTGCACATACAGTTACAAGTTCCTTAGATGCGGGCGATACATTTGATTCGAGTCTGATTAATCCGGGTGCTAAATTCCAGTTAGATACATCTAAACTTGCTTTAGGAGAGTATGGATACATGTGTATAGTTCATCCATGGATGAATGCTACTATAGTTATCGAGGAACCACATGAACAAGTTGCGGCTCAAGTTGCAATTCCTTCAGGAGCAAGCACGCAAAAAACGGATCAGATTTATTTTGATCCTAAAGATCTTAAAATCGCAATTGGAACCAATGTAAAATGGACAAATAATGATGAAGCAGTGCACACAGTTACAAGTGGTACACTGGAAAATGGGCCGTCTGCTATATTTGATTCAAGTATGATCGATCCAGGTAGTTCGTTTGAATATACATTTAGTTCTGCAGGAACAGTTGATTATTTCTGTATGGTACATCCATGGATGACTGGTACAGTTACTGCTGAATAGTTTTGTATTTAGTTTTAACAGAATCTCAGAGACAACTACTCTCTAGAGAGTCAACAAGTAATAGTCCTAATGAGACATGTGCTTTATTGTTTGGAAAGAAAGAAAACGATAAGCTAATCGTTAGAGATGTATTTCTTGCAGAAAATGTCGAGGAGTCACCAGTAAATTTTACAATTTCTAATGAACAATTGATTCTGGGTTATAAAGAGGCTGAAGAAAAGGGATTGGATGTAATCGGTATCTTTCATTCACATCCTAACTCAGAACCATATCCTTCTGCAACTGATAAAAAATTTATGGAGATCAATCCAGTTGCATGGGTAATTTTCTCAGACATTACAAAGAGTTTCAAAGCTTTCATGTTTGAATCTAAAGTAATAGAGATAACAATCATCTTGTAGAATGCTTTTTTCTAAAAGTTGCCTTGGTTCCATTTTTTAATTCTGATAAAATTTTCTTATCTGCATTTACTATTTTTCCAATTATATTAACTGGAGAATATGGTCTAATCTCATTCTTATCTCCTATAGGAGTTGGACCATAAAATAAACAGATTGCCTTGCCTGTGGGCCAATAGGCTACATCAAACAATTCTACGGTAGGTTTTGCATTTTCTTCTACCATAACTATTGGAGATTCATCAGTATAGACTTCCTCGCCCCACAAGTTCATTCCTACTGTAAAAGGTAAGTTTTTTAGAAATGATTTTACTGTTTTTGGAGAGGCAGAATCATCTAATTCTAAATCTATGTTATTTAATTTTGGAATCTCAACTTCAATCTTGTGTTTCACGATTGGCATAATTCTTTGAAATAAATATCCCTTACTTTCAATATATCATATGGAAATTCATGTATATGATACATACGTCAAAGCAGCCGATGGCCACACAATGCATTTTGATGTAATCACAAACAAACAAGACCATCAAAAAGCAATTGATTATGCAAAAAAGTGGTTATCAACCATAGGAGAAGGGGACGCCAAAGTCACAACAGAAGAATGTCAATTTTGCCATTCCCAGGGGGCTCCTGAACCTGTTGCACAGGCAATTGAGAAAAATGGATTTTTCATCCAAAAGATGGAAGGCTGTCCATAAATTTTTTTAATTTTTTAAAGAAATATTGGAAGCTTTTTTTATACATACGTGATTAAATAATATATGAAATTACACCCTTATGCAAGATTATCCGTTGAAGGAGATAAAAAAACTAGATGGATCTGTGGGTGTTTTGAAACAGTTGATGGATTCTTTAAATTCTGTTCAGAACACAATGATTCACTCAGAAAAGCAATTGGATCTCAAATTGATGAGCTTGACATGACTATAATAATAGATGAAAAAAAAGCTGAAGAGTTATCGACCTAATATTATTAGTCCAACGAATATTGGGACAAAAACAATCGCGATAGTGTTGAGCAGTTTTATTACAGTATTCAATGCAGGGCCTGCAGTATCCTTGTAGGGATCTCCGATTATATCCCCTACCACTGCCACCTTGTGTTCTTCTGTGCCTTTTTGTCCTTTAACTTCAATGAGTTTTTTTGCATTATCCCAAGCACCGCCAGTATTTGCTAAATGATATGCAAGAGGAATCCCAGTCACCACTGCCCCCATTAATAGGCCTACAACAGAAGGAGGGCCTAAGACAATGCCAAGAATTATTGGAGCTGCAATTGCAATTGATGCAGATTTCCATAATTCTTTAACAGAAGCCACAGTTGCAATATCAACACATTTTGCATAATCTGGTTTTGATTTACCAGTTAAAATTTCAGGATCATTTTTAAATTGACGTCGAACTTCGTCAACCAATTTTGAAGCTGCTCTAGATACTCCGTTGATTAATTGTCCAGTAATAATAAACGGAATTAATCCACCTACTAAAAGTCCCACAATTAGAGTTACGTTTGAAAGACTATAATCAAAAACGGTTTCAAATGTATGTGCTGCTTCAAATTGAAATGCCTGAATCATAGCTAAAGCTGCCAATCCAGCACTGGCTATAGCAAATCCTTTGGTAACTGCTTTAGTAGTATTTCCAACTGCATCAATTTCATCAGTTATTTTACGATTCTCTTCACCCATTCCAGTCATCTCAACAATTCCACCTGCATTATCAGCAATAGGTCCGAACGCATCAATGCTTAGGACGATTCCAGCTAAACTCAACATTCCCATAGCAGTAAGAGAAGTTCCAAAGATTCCATAAAGTAGAGCTTGGGAAGGATCAGGTGATGCAGAATATGCTAATGTAAATGAAATAATGATTGCCAGAATCAAGGTAATCATAAATGGTCCTGTGGACTGCATGCCTTTGATTATTCCTGTTAATGTAAGAGATGCATATCCCCATTTTGCAGAATCTGCAATTTCTCTAACAGGTGGGAATTTATAACTTGTATAGTAGTCAGTAATTCTTTGAATTACTGGAACTAGTATAACACCAATTACTGTACAACCAAACAGGGTATATGCTAGATTCGTTTGACCAAGATACAAATAAGTGAAGACAAAGTTTAATACGATTGCAACTCCTGCGGAAATAAAAAAAGCTCTGTTAAGTGGTTTCATGACATCTGTGATTTTCTTAGTACCTATTGATGCAGCTCCAATTATTGATGCAATCATACCTGATGCTCCAATTAAAATTGGATATAGAAAATTCTCAGGAGAACCAATAAGTGCAGCAATTAAGATTGATGCAAGAATAGTTACAATATAGGACTCGTATACATCTGAACCCATGCCTGCTGCATCACCTACATTATCACCTACATTGTCTGCAATGGTTGCAGGATTCCTTGGATCATCTTCAGGAATATTTGCCTCAACTTTTCCAACCAAGTCTGCTGCCATATCTGCAGCTTTTGTAAAAATACCTCCACCAATTCTAATGAAAAGTGCAATAAGGCTAGCTCCTATTCCTACTCCTGCAATAGTAATTGGATCAGGAAAAACAAGATATAGTAATGTAATTGCCAATAGTGCCATAGCTGGAACTGCCAAACCAACAGTAGCCCCACCTCTAAATGCTAAAGCAAATGTTTTCCCAAGACCAGTTTGAGTGGCATTAGCTGAACGTACTGCAGCCTTGACAGTGATTTTTAATGAAATTATTCCAGCTATAGCTGAAAGTCCTGCACCAACGGCAAAGGCAACCCCATTTGATAATTGAAGAAATAATCCGATAATCACAGATAAAGCAATAGCAATAGGAATGATAATTTTCATCTCTCGTTTCAGAAAAGCAGATGCACCAGTTTTTACGGCATTTGAGATATCCATCATCTCTTTTGTTCCTGCTTCTTGTTTAGAGACCCATACAGCAAAACCAGCTGCTACAGCAAAAGATACAATGGCAGCTCCTATAGGTAGAAGCTCTTTGATTTCCATTTTATTCCATGCCTATTTGTGTTAAATATAAATCATTGATAGAAAAATGGTAAAGTTTTCATTTTCTTTTTTTGTAAGGAGGAAAAGTTTTTCCTTTGAGCCCTTGTCTTACAAGTTTGTTAAATCGTTTTCCATGACTTAGGTATGGGAACCGCATATGGATCAGCTCATGTACAATTGTATTGTCTAATGATTTGTCATCAGAAATCTTCTTAATATTTATAAAAATTAAGTTTTGTCGTAAGTAAGAGACCCCATAGTACTTGTAAGCAGAGGTTCTTCTTCCTTCTGTCATTTCTTTTGGCATATCTAAAACTTCTCTTGTTGTAAGGAGAACCTTTGGTTCTGGAATAGAGAATCGGTTAGAATAAATTCCAACCTTTTCAAATATTTCAAGTTTAATTTCAGGATCTAACTTCATGTAGGCTTTTTATCAAAACATAGTATATTGGTAAATGTCAAATCTAGCTTCAAAGTTTGTTCATTTTGATTTGGTTAAAGATGAATCAATAGGGTCAGAGATATTAGTAGTGTAATCATTAATCATACAGCCACCGTCTCATCATACCCCAATTAACACTAGCCACTTTTATAGGATAAAAACGGTGGGTGTGTAGTTGAAGATAACCAAAGATGAGTTAACACTGGTTAATGATGATGCATTGAGCAAGTTCTATTCAGGTATAAAATCACAGGTTACAAGAAAAGAAAAACCTAGAAAATTCTTAATTCGCTAAATCACTTTACAATATGAACGCCATAATTCAGATCGCTTAAATATTTCATTATGATTTTATACCCCAATGATTAAAACAATCTTGGTACTATCATTAGCTGCAGTTTTTGTAGTGTCAATGATTGCCATCACACCAGCTGTAGCAGATTCTATTCCTGGATATCTTATCATAAAAAAATCCAAAGTAGAAATTGGAGACGATGACTTGGACGCAAAAATAATGACCAAAGGAAAAATCCCAAAAGACGGTAGCGGTGGCGCATTTGGATACGGCATTCTAACTAGCGGACTAGATAACGTATTGGCAGTAACTACTCATCAATGTGCATCTGACAGTCCAGTGCAAGGTCCAGCTGGAATAGTATGCCCTACAACATACTCACTTCCAATAGCACCTCCATTTGAGCAACATAATAATGCAAAATTCCATGCACATATTCTTGATCTAAAGACAGCAGACGCTGGTTGTGCTGCTTTTGGCGCTCCACTTGAAGTTGATGTGGCAAGTACTATAAGCACAGGTAACAATGTTTCACCACATTATGATCTCGAAGTAAAAGGTAATCACCTTGAGGTCGAGGCACCAATAGGTCCATCTGATGTCAACCCCAATGGTAGCCCAATAGGTGTAGTTGCATTCAAAATTGTACCTATCGTAAGCGGAACTGACATAACAAACTTGTGTGTTATTCCTCAATAATCAAATTCTATCCTTTTTTTTATTTTCCAACAAGCATAATATGATAATAATTTTTGTGCGTGCGAGGGGGATTCCTTTTTTATTCTTTGTCGATAAACTCGTTTGCAGTTTCTAGGAAATCTGAAAATTATTAAATCCTAATCTTGATTTCCAATGAAGTTCTATATACAAACGATGGTTAATGATGCGTTATGTATCATCATACCCCATTAATTCATAGAATCAAGTATTAATTGTGTTTTTTTTCTTATTTTATCGTCAATTTGAACTATGACTAGTCCTTCGTTTGGTTGTCCATACAGTACAATAGAGTTGTTCGGGGCGTAGAGACATACTGGGATTACTAATAGATCCTCCTCACCATTAATGGTAATTCTAACTGGAGGTTTTGATCTGAATGAGTTTTTTATTGCTGTTATACTTTCAATAGTGATTTCACCTGCAGGGTTATTACAGGATATGAGCGTAGTCACCATATCCGTTGATGGAGGTTCTCGTTTGGATCTTTTTTCTTGAGCGTCAATTATTTGCAATGAAGGGATAATTCCAAATTTTAACATCTTTTCAGTTGTTGCATCGCCAACGGTTATGATAAAGGAATCAGAGGAAATGTGTTTTAAAACATTTTCTTTAGTTACTTGGCTATTAGGTAGAAGAATTCCAAATGGAGTTTTTAGTTGGTTACGTAGGTTTTCTGGTAATTTCACAAGAATCTTTTTTCCTAGTTTGTTGATGGTGTGGCTTCGGCTTTCATTTCTTCTTGAAGCCTTGCTGCAAGAATACTGCATTGTGCTGCAATATTTTTTGCAGTTTTCCTAAAAGCTTCAGCACTAGGAGATTGAGGAGCTGTGATCATAACTGGTTTTCCTTTGTCAGAACCTTCCATGATACCAGAGTTTAGAGGAATCTCTCCAACAAATGGAATGTTGTATTTTTCACTAATTTTTTTTGCTCCACCTTGACCAAAAATATAATGATTTTCATTGCAGTTTGGACAAACAAAAGAGCTCATATTTTCTACAACTCCAAGTATTGGAACATTAAGTTTATTGAACATTCCAAGTGCTTTTACTGCTACATTACTTGCAACATCTTGTGGAGTTGTTACAACTAGGATCCCAGTTATCGGAATAGTTTGAGCAAGAGTCAGTGGTATATCTCCTGTACCTGGGGGAAGATCCACAATAAGATAATCAAGATCACTCCAGTTTGTATCAACTAAAAATTGTTTTAAGATACCAGAGATAATCGGACCTCTGTAAATTGCTGCTTGGTGTTCTTGTTCGGCAAAGAATCCAAATGAAACAACTTTTAGTCCGTTTGATTCTGCGGGTTGAAGTTTATTGTCAGCTACTTCCATGTTAACTTTATCCATACCTAACATCAATGGTATGCTTGGGCCGTATACATCTGCATCTAGTAGCCCTACCTTAGCACCGGTTTGAGATAATGCCAATGCTAGATTAAGAGAGACCGTTGATTTTCCTACTCCACCCTTTCCACTTGCCACGCCGATGATGTTCTTCACTGTTGCCATTGCAGTATCTGCATCAAGTGAACGACCTTCCATAACTTTTGCAGTAACTTTCAGGTCAAAGTTATTAATTCCATCAAGTTCACCAATGACTTTTCTAACATCATCTTCGATTTCTACGTTGAAAGGACATGCAGGAGTAGTTAATTCAAGTGTGAATTTCAAGTTGCCAGAGTTAAGTTCCAAATCTTTTATCATACCCATAGAGACAATGTCTTTTTTAAGATCAGGATCAATTACAGTGCTGAGTTTTTCTAAAACTTGATCAACGCCAACCATAGATAAAAAAATCCCATTTACATTATTTAAAGATAAGTCGGCTTATTCCAAAACTTGAGAATAATTAGGCTTGTTTTTTGAATTTTATACTACATGATATTAAAATTTAGTAATTTTTACCCAAAGATTCATAAATTCAAATCTGTCAAGGACTGCACAGTTGTTTTCTATATCTACCTTACAAGATGTTGTCAGAATTCCACCAAGCTTGTTTGGTACCACGCTTAAGAAGGCTGCACTCAATATCTTAAAATCAAAATACGAAAGTATGATCAATGCAGATTTGGGATATATCATAATGATTATGGATGCAAAGGTAGAATCAATGGGAAAAATGATTGCTGGCGATGGTGGAACTTATCATATAGTAGAATTTGATGCTCTAACATTTTATCCAAAACTTCAAGAAATTGTCCAAGGAGAGCTTGTCGACATTACAGACTTTGGAGCTTTTGTAAGGATTGGTCCTACAGATGCACTTTTACACCTTTCACAAGTCATGGATGATTATCTAAAAAGCGATGTTCAATCTGGAGTAATAATTGCTAATCAAAGTGGTCGAACTTTAAAAGTAGGTTCTACAATACGAACTAGAATTACTGCAGTTTCGTTAGGAAAGGCTGCATCTATGGGAAAGATTGGAATTACATGTAGGCAACCATTTTTGGGTGCAGATGAATGGATTGCAGAAGAAATTAAAAAATCAGCCGATACAAAATCTGCTGAAAAAACTAAAGAGAAAGAAGCAGATAAGCAAAAAAAACCAGTTGAAGTAAAGGGGAAGTAAATATGGCTAGAGAAATGGCATGTAGAAAGTGCAAATATGTTACTATTGGAAAGGTTTGTCCAGTATGCAAATCATCAGATCTAACACCAGATTGGAATGGAGTAGCACTAATTGTAGATCCAAAAAACTCACACATTGCCAAAACTTTGGGAATTAAAGAAAAAGGAAAATACGCATTAAAGGTAACATAAGTTGGACAATCGTCCAAAAAAAGAACTTTCAAAATTTTTAGCTGAAGATTTAGGAAGAGGAGATATCACAAGCAATCTCCTACCGAGAAAAAAAATCAAGGCACGAATAATTTCAAGACAAGATGGAATTATTGCAGGAGTAAATTACGTAAAGGAAATTTTTTCATCTAAAGGATGTACCGTAAGAATAATCAAAAAGGATGGGAATAAGACAAGACCAAATCAAACAATACTAGAGATAAGTGGTTTGGCTCAATCAGTACTTTCTTGTGAAAGAACGGCTCTGAATTTACTATCAAGAATGAGTGGGATTGCAACAAAAACTAAAAAACTTGTTGAAAAAATTAATGCTGTTAACCCTAGAGTAAAACTTTATGCTACTAGAAAGACAGCACCAGGATTACGATTTTTTGATAAAGAAGCAGTAAAAATTGGAGGAGGAGAAAAACACAGAATGTCACTAGATCAAATGATAATGATAAAGGATAATCATCTAGCTGTTGCAGGTTCATTACCAAGATTGATTATCAAAGCCAGAAAAAAATACAAAAAAATTGAAGTGGAAGTTGAGAATCAAGAAGATGCACTTTTGGTAGCAAGTACAGGAGTAAATATAATAATGCTTGATAATTTTTCACCAAAAGAGATTATCAATACAATTAACAGACTAAAAAAATCTAAACTTCGTAAACATGTTAAGCTAGAAGCATCTGGAGGAATTAATGAAAAAAATATAGGATCTTATGCTAAAACTGGGATAGATATGATTTCGGTTGGAGAAATTACAAATGCTGTTATCGGAATTGATTTTAGTTTGGAAATACCTTAGAGACTAAAGTTAATGATTATATGTGATAGTTATGCAATTAATTTATGATTGATACAATTGGCGGTAAAGTAGTAATGGTATCTAATCAAGCATCTGCATTAGAATTTTATGTGAATAAACTTGGGCTCCAAAAAAAAGTAGATATGCAATTTGGCCCTATGCGATGGTTAGAAGTAGCCCCCCCAAATTCTGAAAGTTCTATTTCTTTGATGGAGCCAAATCCCAAAATTATGCCACCTGAAGTGGCTAATGCTGCAAAGAGATCAATTGGTACACCAACAGGATTGTGGTTTTACACAAACGACATCCAAGGAACTTTTGCAGAACTCAAAGCAAAAGGTGTGAATATCTCCCAACCACAAAAACAAGAATGGGGTGGGACTATGAGTACTATTAAAGATCAGGATGGGAATGAATATCAACTTATTTCTACCCCTGAACTTCCGTAGAAATTATTTTTAAAAAAATTAACTGACAGAAAGCATTCTTTCAATAGCAAGACGTGCCTTATCTGCTATTTCTTTAGGAACTTTTACTTCGTATTTGTCTTCAATCAATGAGTTGTAAACCTTTTCAGGTGTAATCATTTTCATGTATTGACATTCAGCTTTTTCAGAGGCAGGAACAAAGGTTTTTCCTGGGTTTTGTTGTCTCATTCTATATAGAATTCCTGTTTCAGTAGCTACAACAAATTGTTTAGAACTAGAGTCTTTAACATAATTCATCATTCCTTCAGTTGATAGAATCTTTACCTTTCTATTTTTATAATCACCAGACGCTACATCAAATAACATTGGAGTTGTACAGCTACATTCCGGATGTACTATAAACTCAGCATTAGCTAGTTCATCCAGTTTTTTGTTTACATCAGATGAACTAATTCCAGCATGGACGTGACATTCTCCTGCCCAAATGTACATATTTTTCTTCCCTGTCATTTTTGCAACATAAGAACCCAAGAACATATCTGGAAGGAAGAGAATTTCCTTGTCTGCTGGGATTGCTTTTACTACATTGACTGCATTAGATGATGTACAACAATAATCAAGCTCTGCCTTTATTTCTGCAGTTGTGTTAACGTAACCAACGCAAATTGCACCTGGATGCTCTGTTTTCCATTTTCTTAAATCATTTACAGTTATAGAGTCTGATAGAGAACAACCAGCAGATAAATCAGGAATCAAAACTTTTTTCTGTGGGCTAATAATTGCGGCAGTCTCTGCCATAAAATGAACTCCACAGAACAATATTGTTTTGTGGTCGGTCTTTGCTGCCTGCCTTGATAAGCTTAAAGAATCACCAACAAAATCAGCTACGTCTTGGACATCAGGTACTTGATAGTTATGAGCTAAAATGACTACGTCTTTTTGTTTTTTTAGTCTCAGAATCTCATCTTTGATATGTGTTGCATGTTGAACGAGCATGATCGAAAAAATTAGTTTTTTAATGATTTAAAGAATAAGATTCTATCGTAAAAATTCGGAAAAACTGGCAATAATGGCAATTCTTGCCAAATTAGGTTCCAATTGAAATCCCATCCAGACAGTATTGTCTAAGTGTTTGAATAGCAGAAAGGATGGCCAGTCTACTTGTCTTTGGGTTATTAGGGTCTGGCACATTTTCTACTGTAATTGATATTTTTCCAAATTTTCCATTAGCTAAAATGTTATGAGTATTTTTATCTGTATTAGGATCTGCTACAATCCTTACTTGGGTGTTTTTGCTTCCTAGTCCTGTAAGACTAAGGAGAGCAGCGACATTGATATTTGCAGGAAATAGTTTTACTGCATCATCTGCATTACCTTCAAAAATCACAGTTTGTTTTTTAACTGAATCTAAATTGATGTTAGAGGTTTCAAAAAATTTTGCACCTTTGAGGGATTTAGGATGTTTTGTAGTTACTAGAGTTAATGAATCAAGTTCGTCTTTGACTGATTTTATTGCATCCAGACCTGCGATAGCACCTGATGGTAGAAGAATTTGTTTTTTGAATTCGTTGCAGGCCTCTGTCAATACTTCAAAAATTGATTCATCAAGGAGTGCACCAACACTCATTATCATAATATCTTTTTTATTTTGTAAGATAGATAGTGCCACATCTTTTACTGCTTGCTGGGATGCTGCTTCTACTACTAGATCGACTGGGCCTAATGATAACAGATGTGAATTTTCAACTATCGTTGGTTTGTTTTTTAGTTTTGAGACTAACTTCTCTGAGGATTCTTTTGATTGGTCGAAGATTTGGGTAAGTTGAGCTGGAATTTTCCCGGAATCTATGGCTAATGCTATCTGAGTTCCTATTGCTCCGCATCCTAAAAGCCCAATTTTCTTCATGCTGTACGATTTAGTGATTTCTCGTAATTAATTGTAGTCTATTATTAGCTAAAGTTCAGTATAACCTAAAGATTTTATTTAATCCAACAAAGTATTCGTGTGCTAAATACAGTTTACAAAGACGCTATAAAAAATAGAGACCAAATGCTTTCAGTCTTAAAAGGGCCAAAATTTGAACAAATATTAGAAAAAGCAAAGGAAAACTGGATAGATTATTCACCTATCAAAGAACAAGTAGTTACAGCTGGGATTGACAGCAGTTTTAACAACACCAAGTTTCAGGGAATTGAGCTTTGGGCAGTTACTGCAGTCTCGATTAAATCAAATGGAGAAATCTTAGCAGATCGTCATGACTCTGGATTAGGTTCTGATGTTGAGCTTTCAAGAATTGCAAGTAGTATGGAGATTGAGGCATGTGAGCAAAGTGTTGATTTAGTTGATTTGGTTCTAATGGATGGCTCACTTCACTCTCAGTTTATGACTCGTCAATCATCTTTGGACGCTGCGATAGTAAAAGCGATGAAAAAGAATGATAATGTTATTTTTATTTCAAAGACATCAAACACAAAAAAACAGTTTGAGAGATTGGGTTCACTAGCTGGAGATATTTTTTATTATAATCACGTTACTAAAAATCCAGGATTTAGTAAAACTTTTGTTGAAAAAAAATATGGGAAAGACAAAATCATTTCATCGGCCTTTGTTAGATTAAGTGATTCAACTCCAATAATCAAGCTGGAATTCTTGGGGGAAAATCATGATCAAGGTGAGATAAAATCAGTAATGAATAAGATCTTTACGAATAGTGTTGGAGGATATCCTTATGCTCTAAAACTAGCACACAACAACTGTAAGATTTCAGATAGGGAACTTTCAAAGATGGTAAGTCTTTTAGGGCTTAGCAATGAAGTTGGTTCAAGGGAGGTCTTAGGTTGAATATTGGATATGTAATTGGAGAATCAAAACCTACCTTCGTTACTGCACTTGCATCTAGACCTGTATCTGTGGGCGAGTATGTAATTATTGATTCAGATGAAGGAAGAATTTTAGGTTTAGTTGAAAAATCATCAGTGTCTAGTGCAGCATTTGCTGATGTTCGTAATTTTGATGAAGCTGCAGAAAGCATTGAGATTGCTGAAATGAATCGGAGAGACAAAACATATACTGCACATATTGGAATCTTGGGATTTTTAGATAAACTTCAAAGAGGTCAATCAATCATTCCGGCTGTGCCACCCATCCCAGGTACTTCCATCATACAACCAACAAAACAAGATCTGGAAACAATTTTTAGTCCTTCAAAAGATGGTTGGATAAAAATAGGAAATCTTCTTCGAAACAAAACAATTGATGCGCGGGTTAATCTTGACAAAATTGTTTCAAGACATTTGGGAATTTTAGCAATGACTGGAATGGGGAAAAGCAATCTTGTTTCATTGCTTACAAAAGAGATTGCAAAGATGAAAGGCACTGTTGTAATTTTTGACTATCATAATGATTATACTTCTCTTAACATTCCAAAAATCAATGTAGTTGATGCGAAAATTAATCCTCGACTTCTTGATCATGAACAACTTTCTGAAGTTTTAGAGATTAGAGACAGTGCAAATGTACAACAAAGAGTTTTGAGAATGGCTTTTACCAATAAAGTAAAAGAATCAAAAGAATTTTGGACAAAACTTGAAGAAGAAGTTGAATTCATTGTTAATTCAGAAGATAAAAAATTCAAAGAATACAAAAATTCGGCATATAGAGTACAAGATATAATTGATGAAGCTCAGAGAAGATTTGGAGAAATTTTAGATCCTGATATGGGGGATCCAATCAGTTTCATCAAAGAAGGTCGAGCAAACATTTTGGATATCTCAGAACTTAGTGAAAAACAGGCCAATGTTGCATTAGCGTTTTACCTGCAACAGCTTCTCAAAGACAGAAAAGATGCTAGTCTAGCAAGACATGGTAAATCAAAAAAACCAGGAACTTACAGATTTAATTCACCAATTTTTGTGATAATTGAAGAGGCACATGTCTTTATTCCCAAAGAACATGATACTGGTGCGAAGTATTGGGCTGCAAAGATAGCTAGAGAAGGGCGCAAGTTTGGCATGGGCTTGGCAATAGTGTCTCAAAGACCGCGAAGTGTGGATTTGAACGTGCTCAGTCAGATGGGATCCTTTGCCATAATGAAAATAATCCAAGAAGATGACCAACACCAAATTGCCTCAGCTACAGAATCAACAAGTCGTGAGCTTATCAGTCAGCTTACTTCACTTAATGTAGGAGATTCTATTATGGTAGGCCAATGGGTAAATCTTCCATCTCTAGTTCACATCGAAGAAGTAAAAGAGAAGATAATGGGAGGAGACCAAAGTGCTGTAAGTGAATGGGCAAAAGCTGAAAAGTTAAGCGAAGTTGCAATAGAATCAACTCAACAGTTAGTTCAAAAAGATCTGTTGTTGGATTAAATGATTTTCTCACATATCTCAGATATGCATCTAGGTCTTGCACAGTATGGTTCAGAAGAAAGAGAACAAGATGTATACCACGCATTCAATCAGGCAATAGACATATCAATAAAAGATCATGTTGATTTTGTTATTTTTGCAGGAGATATTTTTCATTTTCCCAACCCTAATGGAACTGCAATAATTCAAATGGCAAATGGATTAAAACGATTAAAACAAAACAACATTGATTCATTTTTCATATTAGGAGAACACGATATCAGTAGAATCCGTTCAACTCCAATTCCATATGTATACCATAATTTAGAATTTTCACGATATATTGGTCAAGGAAAACCGATAAAATACAAAAACATACTTTTGGCAGGATTTGACAAGATAAGAAAAAGTGAGATTCCGCAATTTGAAGATAAGTTTTCAGATATTGACGAAATTGCAAAAAATCATTCAGGGCATAAGATTCTTGTGTTGCATCAAGGAATAACTGAATTTAACAAGTATGCAGGAGAATTATTGTCAACGGATCTTCCAAAAAACTTCACATACTATGCAATGGGTCATCTACATGACCATGACATAAAACAATTCAATCATCTAAAAGGTCCAATTGCATACCCTGGTTCTTTAGAATTAACATCTAGTGAAGGAATCAAGGAAACAAAAAAAGGATTCTTCCAAGTAGATATTTCTGGGACGGAGACAAAATCAAATTGGATAGAGATTGATACAAGACCACAGTTTTCATTCAAGATGATATATGATGATCTTATCAAATCAGTAAATGAAATTTCGAAAAAACTAGTGAATTTTGATCGTAAGCCCATAGTGGAATTGAAAATACATGGAGAAAAAATAGAAACAGAAGTAATTCAGACACAAATTTCACGTCTAAATTCTCTTTCTTTGAGATGTTTTTGGAGTATTATCAATAAAGAGAGTATTGACTCATCTGTCTTCTTGGAGAGGCCTAACATGATTGATGAAGAATTATTTAGACTTTCAATAGATGCTCTCGGTTCAGAACAGCTGGCATCTTTTGCAGTAAAAGAATTACTCCCACTATTATCTTCAAAGCAGCTTAAAGATGCTACACAGATAGTAATTGAAGACTATAAAAGATTCAAAAAGGAAAAACAGAAATGATTACATCAGTTGAATTAGGAAATTTTCTATCACACTCAGATACAAGGTTAGAGTTTGATAATGGAGTCACCGTATTTGTTGGAAATAATGGTGCAGGAAAATCTAGTATTATTGATGCAATTACATTTGCTTTGTTTGGACAACACACAAGAAAATCAAACAAGGGCTTGATCAAAAGAGGAACAAATCATGCATTTGCTAAAGTTACTTTTACTGTAAATGGAAAACAATATCAAGCGGAGAGAAAGATTGACACAAAAGGAGGATTAGCAGCAAAATTTTCTGAAAATGTTAATGGAAATTGGATTCAAATTGCTGCTGGAGAGAGAAAGCAGTTTGGGGAATCAATGACATCAGAAGTAGAAAAGAAAATAGGGTTAGATTTTGAAAAATTAAAGATTGCATCGATAGTTCAACAAGGTGAGCTTAACGCAATTATCAAAGCAAAACCAAAAGAGTTCAAGGAACTCCTCAACGCCATTATTGGAATTGATAAATTAGATGTTGCCTCAGAAGCAATGAAAATTATTAACAAAGACTTTCGTGAAAAGATAAAAGAAAATATTGGTTATGATGACACACAAATTGAAATTTTATCAAAAGATTTAGAAAAATTTCAAGATCAATTAAGAGAATTAAAACCACTCAGGAAAGAATTTTTATCAAAAAAATATCAATATGAAAAAGAAATCATAGAGCTTAGGACAAAGTTTGAGATGGAAGTCCCAAAGATTGATAAAATAAACCAGCTAGAATCGCAAAGAAATGAACTTTCTACCTATGCAAAAGCAGCAATTAAAGAAATTCAACACGAAATTAATGAAAAAGAGCGTAAAATTAGGGAATGTGAAGGGTGTTTTGAGCATGTTGAACTAAAACAGAACCTAGAAACTAAACTCAAAAATGCGGAAACAAAGATATTTGAGTCGCAAAAAAAGATTCAACAATTAACAAATCAAAAAATATCTCTAATTGAAAAACAGTCTCTAGCTGCGAAACTTCAACTTAAAGACAATAAATGTCCAGTGTGTGATTCTGTGGTTGATAAATTAAATCCATTATTTCAAGAAAAACATTTGAAAGAAGAAATGGAGATAGTAGAAAAAATGATTAATTCGTTAGGAAAAGAAATAGAAATTTACAATGCTGAACAGATTGAATTTTCTAAAAAACTTCAAAATATAAGAGAAGCACAAGCAATACTTCGAGCTCACTCTGTAAAAGATCAAGATGAATTAAAAACAATACAAAAAGAAATAGAACTGAAGAAGAAAAATACACAAAAAATTCCACTTACAATAACATCTGGAAATTTAATCGAAGTTGCAGATCTTGATTCACATACAAAAATACTTTTCAATTCAATTTCTAAACTAGAGCAAGAAACAAAAGGATTTGATGAGACTGAATTTAAAAATCTTAAAAGTTCTATGAATAGTAAGCAAACTAATCTTTCACAGATTGACCAAAAGTTAGGTGCTGTATCTGAAAACATAAGTAAAAATGAAAATCAGATCAAAATTATTGAAAATGTAATATCGGAACTCAGAGTTGTAAGAAATTATTTTGAGGAGCTTAATTCGATACAAACTAATGTATTTAACAGAGATGGGCCAGTAGCAACTAGTCTTCGTTCTTGGGCGCTTAATACAATTTCTATGAGAGCGTCAGAGTACCTTATTTTGTTAAATACAAAAATTCAAAGAATATTGCTTAAAGAAAAAACTAGAGATATTATAATTACGTGTTTTTCTAAGAAAGAAGTTTTGGATTTGGACTCTCTTAGTGGGGGTGAACAAGTAAGTATTGCACTGGCTTTAAGATTAGGAATGGCAAGTTTACTTGGAGCATCCAATCTTAATTTAATGATTCTTGATGAACCTACAACTCACCTTGATGCTGAGCGTAGAAAGGCTCTAGTTGAGGTTTTGTCTCAGCTATCTAATCTTACAAATTCCCAATATCCAATGCAGTTTATCATTATTACACATGAATCTGAAATCTTTGAGGATTCTAATGTTGAACAAATCTACAAGTTTGAGTCAACAGAACTAGAAAGTAAAGTGACTGCTCTTTAGCCACCAGTTAGTTTTGCAAATTTTTCATTTTTACTTAATTTATCCATAAAATCAATATTTGACAAGGCAACAACTGCGGACTCTACTACAGGTTTGTCAGGATCTTTTAGTGCTTCCTCAAGTGTTGGAATAGCTTCTTTTGAACCGATGACACCAAGCGCTATTGCAGCTTCATGACGGACAAACATGCTGGGATCATTTTTAGTTGCATCTTCAAGGGGTTTTATTCCACTGCTGTAACCCATTTGGCCAAGTGAAAAAGCAGCTTCATGCCTTACTAACTCATTTGGATCATTTTTGAGAACTTTGGCAACATATTTGACTTTATCCTCCCCTCCTAAATCAACAAGAATGCAGGTAGCACGTGTTCGGATAACAAAATCATCATGAACTATTAGTTTTACAAAGTAGTCTGCATCTTTTTGTTCATATTTTTCTTCCATTTCAGAAAAAAGTCTTAATCTGTCTTCAGTGGCTACACTCAATTTATGAATGAATTTTTGTCGCCTATATTATTCTATTAGTTAGATTTTCACGATAGTTATCTATTTAATAGATTTTCAAACAAAAATTATTGTGAGTGTAAAAATAGGAGAAAAGGCCCCAAACCTTAAAGTTTCACAATGGATTCAAGGATTACCGACAAATTTCGATAAAGAAAAGGATCACATTGTCCTAGTCGAAGTTTTCCAAGTAAATTGTCCAGGTTGTTTTCTATATGGAATTCCTGAGGCAATTAGCATCTATAACAAATATCATTCAGAAGGAGTAACCGTTCTAGGAGTAGCTACTGCCTTTGAAGACTTTGATAAAAACACCAAAGAAAATCTTGAACTTTTATTAAAAACAGGAAAAGTAATTGGGGATACAAAAGAAGGACTAGGTCAATATGGAAAACTAAACGATGACAAATTGCCTTACAAAATACCTTTCCCAGTAGCGATGGATTCTTTGATTAAAGAAACTGACGATATTAACGAAATGAGAGTTAAGAATTTTATTAATAAACAAATTCCAGATTTTGATTCCCAATCAGAAGACTATAAAAACCAAATAATTCATAGAGTCAAGGAATATTTAAAATCAAAAGAATATTCTGCGGAAACATTTGAAGAGTATTCCCTTAATGGAACCCCCTCCACAATTGTTGTGGACAGAAAAGGGATTCTCAGAGATGTTTCATTTGGACAAAATGGTGCACTAGAATCACTGATTCAATCTTTGTTAAATGAATAATTATCGAATTTTTTTTATTTTTCTAGCAAAAATTATAACGGCAAGTGATGCAAATAAAATCAAAGGAGCAATATTAGAAAATTCTGGAAGATAAGTGGTTCCTATAATATCAAGTTTATTTTTTCCAGATCCCCCAAATTCTACAGTGATAAAGGAAATTTTTTCACTAGTCTTTACATTAGGAAAAATTTCTTGATCGTTTAACATAAAAGTAAAATTTCCATTAATTAGATTTTTTGGGATTTGAATCTCTGCTAAATTATTTTCAAGACTACTATTAATGTAAAAAGTTAATCGTTTGCCATCACTGTTAAATTTTACATCTTCGACATTAAAATTTGAAGTCACGTCAACTGTAAAAGCATATCCGCCGGTTTCAATTGTAAAATCTTGTTTCAGACCTGTTCGATCTGAAATCTGTCCGAATGCAGAAGGAACAACTATAAGTAATAAAATGACTGAGAAAAATAGTGGATACAACTTTCTCTACGCAGGAATAACTCTTTTGCGCAATTCTTTATCTTTAGCAATTCTTGGGTGAGAAGGATCAGCTAAAATAACTTCATGCCAATAATACATTCCATCTTTGTAAAGAAAATAAGACCCAAGTAATTTCATATTTGGATGTCTTTCCAAAACTCTACGCTCTGCAACCTCTTTCATACTCACATCTGCCTTAATTCTTGTCACACCAAGATGTTTAGGTCGTCGTCCAGATCTTGGTCGTTTTCGTCTCATGCCTCCTGTTCCAACACGCATTCGAATAACTACAATTCCTTGTTTTGCTTTATACCCTAATCTTCTTGCTTTCTGAATTCTACTAGGTTTCTCAATTCTAGTTAATGCGTCCTCTTTACGCCAGCCTACAGCTTTTTCTCTAAGACTAGGAGCATTTTCCTTCCATAGGTTTAACCAAATGAGATCCTGATTACGAGGCATATCGCCACTATCAAAATCCCCTTAATATCTGTAA
>Ga0334722_10000467_pt1 | contig 60100 bp, 57 predicted proteins | sample C3_bottom_MG_FD_207210 | JGI IMG/M metagenome (GOLD analysis project Ga0334722, IMG submission 207210) | Sediment microbial communities from Yellowstone Lake, YNP, Wyoming, USA - C3_bottom | ecosystem: Environmental > Aquatic > Freshwater > Lake > Sediment | place: USA: Wyoming | collected... | reverse complement strand
AGGTGCGACGATAATCGGCTTGCTTGCGAAGGACGGGAAAAAATAACAACCATCATCTTCCCCCCTCTCCAACTGCGGGAGAGGGGCAGGGGGTGAGGGTTAATTCAATGGAGTATGGCATGACGATGCTTGCGGTTATAAGTTCGGCGCTCGGAATCGTCGCACTGCTCCTGAAATACTACCCCGCCTGGCGGAGGGAACATGAAATACTGGACTCACAAAAACAGGCCGTGGAGTTCGGCCGGGAGCTTGTTGACGGCGACGACGCTGGCATGTCTGTACGCCTGTCTGACGAGTATGACCGGGTGCGGCGTGAGCAGGGAAGTGGTGGTGCTTCCGGGTGACCGGCTGGTGCAGGCCATACCCGGAGGCCACTGCATCGAGTGCCACGCAGACTACTACGACAACAGGGTGACCATGGACAAAAGCTACCTGCTCGAAATATTCAAGATGTTGGAGGGATGCGGGAAATGAAACGACTTTATTCATCGATGGCGCTCATCGCGCTCATGGCCTTCACGTTTTCAGGCCGCGGCGGACAGGACGCCATGGCAGAGGCGCTTCCCCTCTCGCAGCAGCAGGGGAACGCCCTATACCTGAACAGCTCCGGAGGCGACACGGCAAGCGGGAGCATCGGCGTGTCCAACCCAGGCTCCGGGATGGTGTTACGTGACGCCACCGGAATTGACTGGGTTATTCAACCCAGGCCGGACGGCACGTCCAAGTGGACGCAGAAGAACAAGATGCCGGTAGCCACAAGCCCGCTCATGGACGATGTCGACCAGTGGAATATCACCGGCAAGAAGGGCGCATGGACTTTTACTCGCACCACCACGGCCATGTACAGGGATGGCTCCGGCAACTGGAACCAGGCCGCGGCCAACGCTCCCCGGTTCACGTTCACCAACCAGTCGTCCGTATCAGGGTTCAAATGGACAAAGACCGGCTACTTAGGCGAGGGCCAGGTCACAAACTATGCCTTAAACAGCGGGACGCCCGCATCCCAGACGGTAACTCTTTCCACGGCACAGAAGTACAGGCTGTGGGTGGAGGGCGCGGGTTCCTGCCAGATAGCGGCGGGCACGGCGACCGGGACGGGCTGGGGCACGGCCACGTCGGCAAACCCGGTGACCGTCGACGTCACGGCGGGCGGTACGGCCATACTCACGGTATCAGGCTCTCTTACCCGCTTCCAGCTCGAGAACAAGGACTTCTCCACAAGCTACATACCGACGACGACCGTCCCGGTGACTCGCGGGGCCGACAAGCTTGAGTTGCCGTCAAGCGGCATGACGTTAGCTTCGGCGGGTACCGTATATGCCGAGGTGACGCTCGAAGGCGCGACAGCGGGTGTGCAGCCCGCGACAAGGAATATAGCAGCATTCTCCAGCGGCCCGTATCTGCTCGGCATAAACGGCAGCCAGTTCCGCGCGTACGACGGCACGAACGTAGTCACCAGGGGCATCACCTGGACAAAGGACAAGACCTTCAAGGTAGCAACGACGTGGAGCGGGTCGAGCATGACTGTCTATGACCTGGCAAACGGGACGAGTACGAGCGGCCCGTACAACGGGGGCTTCAACGGTTCCACGCTGAGGGTCTGCGGCAACCCGGGCGGTGAAGGCTGCGTAAGCGTCCGGCGGGTATTGTTCTTCGACTACGCACTCACACAGACGGAGCTGAACTCGTTATGAAAAAAATTGTCATATTTTTTATACACGCCGCGGCGTTGTTTGCAATGCTCGAGTTTGCGTATGCGGGCGAGACCCGGAACTACCTCGTTTACGCAGGCCCTGGCGCAGATATCCAGTCTTACATCAGCGGGCTTGAGGGTTTCGACCACACCAATACGGTCGCCGGGCCGGGCGGCAGCATGTGCTGGCTGAGGGGCGACGGTACGCCGCCAGTCGCGGACGGCATAAGCGTCCTCGGCACGAGCTACGCGGGTGTATGGTCAGACACGGCACCGCGTGCTATCTACAACAGCGTGTTCCCGCCGGACGAGGACGGAAACCCCAGGCCGTTTGGCGCGTTCCTCGGCTGCGAAAAGGAGATGGGGCTTCCATAACTGTCATACTGAGGCCGGTTAACCAGCAGAAGAATCGCAAGCCTGGGATCCTTAGCTTCGCTCAGAATGACACTCAGATTTGTGAACAGGAGAGGGAATGAGAGACAAAATCGCGGTACTTCTTTTACTGATCGCGCTGGCCGCAGGCAGCTACGCTGCCTTTGCATCCGACGGAACAGCCAACAGGCCGTGGAATGAAAACTTCCAGGTATCAGATGCAGGCGGCAATGGCCGCAGCAACTGCCTGGCCTCCAGGTTCTCGTTGAAGCTATACAGGGACGGCCAGCCGGTCGGCCTCACGGCGGCGTTCAGGAATTTCTCGACTAACGGCAACTATAATTTCGCGGTCACACCAACCGCTTCCGGCTATTACTGCGGCTTCCTCACGTATTCAGGCGTGCCTGTGGATACGTTCTACAAACAGGTGCGGGACTACGACGTGGACACCCAGTATGCGGCACAGGACATGCGGTTCAGGAACTTAAGCGGCGGGGTAAAGGGCAACTGTGCATTGATTGCCGCACGTCCGACCAATCCATTGCTTGCAAACGACAGCCGCATACCGTCATCGGCAATCGCGTCAAGCGCGGAAGTGGCCAAGTCAGCCGACTGGAGTTCCGCAAGGGCAGCGAAGATAGACAACCTGGACGCGATTGTCAGTTCACGCGCGACCAACAGCGGAGTCTGGAGCGCACCCGTCAGGACGCTCTCTAATTATTCCGGCGTAGACGTTATCCTCACTGCCACGCACGGCACCGGGCTCTGGAGTGCGGCGGGCACGGTCACGGTCGTGCCGTTCCAGGGTGCGGCATCCTATGAGACCGTATCGCAGGGGAAGGACGTGCATGTCGTGCGCGGCGACAGCGTCGCCATACCATACACCATAGGCAGGGACATCACCGGCTGGACTGTCTGGTTCGGCGCAAAGGCCAACCCGTCTGACACGGTCTACTCTATTCCGCTGAGGGAAGTCACGGCATACGTGACCAGCCCGGCAACCGGCGGCGGCCTGATTAACCTCTCGACCGCGGACACGTCGGCCACGGCCAGGCGCTACTACGCAGAGCTTGAGATAAGGAAGGCCGGCGAGGTCAACACTCCGCTTCGGTTCTACCTCTGGGTGGACGCGGACGTAATCCGCTGAAGGTAAGGATACCCGTCACTTGCCAGCCTCCGGCCCCTGTGTTAGATTTAATATAAGGAAACCCAACAGGAGGCGGACATGAGGAAGCTCCAGCTTGAATGGCAAGGCTACTATCCGATGGACGAGAAGACCATAAGGGGCAAGGTGGACGACCGGGCCGGGGTCTTCAAGATCTCAAGGAAACAGAAGGACGGGAGCCTCAAGCCATTCTACATAGCGCAGACGGAGGGCCTCAAGATGAGGCTGCTGGAGCTTATTACGTCCACCGAAGGCTCGTGCATCAAGGAGCGGCTGGACAAGGGCGACTGCCACTTCCGGTTTGCATGCCTTTATACCAAAGACGACCTCGACTGTGCCGAAAAGGCACTTTACAAGCGGTACACGCCCAAGTGCAACGACAAGGACGCCGTGCCGGACGTGGAGGACGTCGAGGTAAACTCAAACTGAACCTACTGCGTTATCCTGTACTTGTTCAGGAGCCGGTGGATGGTCTTCCGGTCTATCCCGGCCTCTATCGCGGCGCGCGAAATATTGTTCCCGTTTCTCTTTAAGAGGCCGGAGAGGTACTCCTTCTCGAATGACGCCGTCCAGCGCCTCTTCGCCTCCTTGAACGAAAGCTTTCCGTCCACCCGCGTGCCTTCCACGGTTTCGCGTATGTTGTCCGGCAGGTCCGACGGGGATATGATGCTCCCGGAAATCAGCGCCATCGCACGGCTGATGACGTTTTGTAGCTCCCTGACGTTCCCGGGCCACGCGTAGGCCTCAAGCAGCTTCATGGCCTCCGGCGATATGCCGAGAGGAGCGCTGGCGGACGCGCTCGAATATTCCTGCAGGAAATAATTGGAAAGTATCGGCACGTCGCCTATCCTCTCCCGCAAGGGCGGCAGGTCTATCCGGATGACGTTCAGGCGGTAGTACAGGTCTTCCCTGAAAGTCCCCTTCTTAATCCCTTCCTCTATGTCGAGGTTCGTCGCGGCTATCACGCGGATGTCTATGTCTATGAACCGCCTGCCCCCGACCCTCCTGAACTGGCGCTCCTGCAGGACCCTAAGCATCTTGGCCTGGAGGTTGATGCCCATCTCGCCTATCTCGTCCAGAAAAAAAGTGCCGCCGTTTGCGAATTCGAGCAGGCCGGGCCGAGTCGTGTCCGCGCCGGTGAACGTGCCCTTCTCGTGGCCGAACAGCTCCGATTCGAGCAGGTTTTCCGGCAGTGAGGCGCAGTCGACCGGGACGAACGGTTTGCCGGTCCTCTTGCTGTTTGCGTGTATGCTCCGGGCGACGAGTTCCTTGCCGGTGCCTGACTCGCCGTAGACCAGGATGTTCGCGTCGGTGACTGAAACCTTCCTGATGGTCTCGAATACCTGCCTCATGGAGAGCGAGGCGCCTATCATGCTGTCGAACCCGTGCGACTGCGCGAGCTGCGAGCGGAGGAACCTGTTCTCCTCCGAGAGGCTCCTGTGCTTGACCGCCCTTTCGAGTGCCACCGTCAACTGGTCGGCGGAGAAAGGCTTAGGCAGGTAGTCGAAGGCGCCCTCCTTTATAGCCTCCACCACGGAGGGTATAGTCGCATATCCGCTGACAAGTATAACTATCGAATCGGGGTCTATGCCCTTCGCGAGGCGCAGTATGTCGAGCCCGTTCCTGCCCGGCATTGCGAAGTCGGTCAGGATGATATACGGCATCTCCTTCTCGATGATGGAGACGGCCTTGTCGGAGTCGCTCACCGTCAGGCATTCGAAGCCGAGCCGCCTGATTATCCTTGAGCAGTTCTCGAGCATGTCCACCTCGTCGTCTATGACGAGGACCTTCACGCGTTTATCCAATCAGCCCTCCTTGAGGCGCGGCAGGGTAATCGTAAATGACGCCCCTTCACCCCTCCTGCTCTTCACTTCTATGGTCCCGCCCAAGTCCTGTATTATGCCGTAGCTAACGGCAAGCCCGAGCCCGGTGCCCTTGCCCACTTCCTTTGTCGTGAAGAACGGGTCGAAGATGTTGTCGAGCGACTCCTCAGGTATACCTTCCCCCGTGTCCGTGACGTTTATCTCTGCCTTGCCGCCCGTGCCGCCGGTGGTCACCGTTATAGTGCCCTCGCCGTGCATGGCGTCACGCGCGTTGTTCATCAGGTCGAGCAGCACCTGCTGGATGCGGTTGTCGTTGCCCATAACCTTCGGACAATCTGGCGACAGGGCACGCTCCACTTTTATGCCTTCCTTCGCGAGCTGCTTGTCCACCAGGAACAGCGTGTCCTCGACTATGGCATTCAAGTCCACCGTGGAAAGCTCCGCGGGCGCCTGCCTTGCGAACGTCAGCAGGGCGCGGGTTATGTCCGCGATCCTGCCCGCGTGCCTGTTTATCACCATCAGGTCCTCGGTGCACTGCTCGTCGAGCCCCATCTCCCTGGCCTCGATCAGCATGCAGTCGGTCCTCGCCGCGATTATCCCGACGGGGTTGTTTATCTCGTGTGCGATTCCGGCCACGAGCGTCCCGATGGCAGCGAGCTTCTCGGACTGTATCAGCTTCCTCTGCGCCTCGCGCATCGAGTCGTAGGCCTCCTGGCACTTGATGCTCCTCTCCTCCACCTGGTCCCTCGACTTCTTCAGGTCCTCTATCATCCGGTTGAAAGACTGCGCGAGTTCTCCCACCTCGTCGCCGCCGTATACCGGCACCTTAACGTCGAGGTCGCACTGGGCTACCCGCTCGGTCGCACCCGAAATCTCGCGGATCGGGTCCAAGACCTTCCGCGTGAGCATTATGAGGAGCGTCAGGGCGGCGGCGAGGCTCGCGGCCATGAGCGATATGAGCATGATGGCGACCAGGAAGTTCGTCTCAGGCCCAACATCCACGGAACGCTGCCTGATGAGCAGGGCGCCGTTCACCTCCGCGGCTCCGTGGCAGACACGGCACTCGTCCCTGTTCGGTATCGGGAGCGCGAGCAGACGGACGGACTCGTCGCCCTCCTGGCTGAAGTGGTTATACTCTCGGCCCTGGCTGAATATGCCGTCTTGCTGCCTCGGGGTGAGCTTCGGCGCTCCGGCCCCGAACGACAGGACGACCTTCCCGTGCCGGTCCATCAGGTACACGCCGCGCACGCCCTTGAAGCCGCTTACCTCCTCCAGCACGGAGCGCGCGCCGTCCAGCTGGTCCTGCATCATCGCGCTGTCCAGGTCGCGCAGCAGCGTCGCCTTCATGATTGCGTCCGACTCCTCTATGGTTTGAGAGAAGTGCGAGGCGAGCGTGAACTGCTTGACCAGGATGACCGCCCCGACGGTTATCGGGGTGAACAGCATCGCCGTAATCGTCCAGACCGTTATCCTTGTCCTGAGGCTCTTGAATCTCATGGTTTTCCGGGCCTAATCTCGCGTAACTAAAAGAAATTATCCTATTATAACGGTGTTTTAGGTGGGAAGTCAAGGCCAAAGCCCTCTTTATCCTTGCCAACGGAAAAATTATTGGATATAATCCCAAAGTTCAACACTCCCCCATCCCGGAGGCGCAATGCTTTCGAAGGTGCTGTCAAGCGCAGTCATGGGTATAGACGCCTACCTTGTCGAGGTAGAGGTGGACGTCGCCGCCCGGGGCCTGCCCTTCTTCTCCACCGTCGGCCTGCCGGACGCCGCCATCAAGGAGAGCAAGGACCGCGTACGCGCCGCGCTCAAGAACAACGGCTTCGACTTCCCCCTAAAACAGATTGTCATAAACCTTGCACCCGCGAACATAAAGAAAGAGGGCTCGGCCTTCGACCTGCCCATCGCGCTCGGCATAATCGCGGCCGAGGGGCTTATCGAGCAGTCCGCGCTCGACGGCTACCTGATGGCCGGGGAGCTGTCCTTGGACGGCAGGATAAAGCCGGTCAGGGGCGTGCTCCCGATGGCTGTAAAGGCAAAGGAGGCGGGGCTCAAAGGGATGGTCGTCCCGTTCGACAACGCGAGGGAGGCGGCGGTCGTGGACGGCATCAACGTCTACGGCGCGCGGGACCTGGTCGAGGTGGTCGAGTTCATAAGGGGCGAGAACGCCCTGTCCCCGCACCGGCTGGACGTCTCAAGGCTCTTCGACGAGAACTCGCGCTACGCGGAGGACTTCTCCGAGGTCAAGGGCCAGGAGCACGTCAAGCGCGCGCTCGAGATCGCCGCGTCCGGCGGGCACAACGTATTGATGATTGGCCCGCCCGGCTCCGGGAAGACCATGCTCGCGAGACGCCTCGTCAGCGTCCTGCCAGAGATGGGCTTCGAGGAGGCCATCGAGACGACCAAAGTGCACAGCGTGATGGGCCTGATCAACACGGACAGGCCGCTCGTCGCCGCGAGGCCGTTCCGTAGCCCGCACCATACCATATCGGATGCAGGGTTAATCGGGGGAGGCGCGGTGCCTAAGCCCGGCGAGGTCAGCCTGTCGCACAACGGGGTGCTTTTCTTAGACGAGTTGCCTGAGTTCCACAGGAACGCCCTCGAAGTCCTCAGGCAGCCGCTCGAAGACCACATGGTGACCATATCACGCGCGTCCGCCTCGATAACGTACCCGGCCTCGTTCATGATGGTCGCGGCGATGAACCCCTGCCCGTGCGGGTTCTACTCCGACCCTACCCACGACTGCACCTGCACGCCGAGGCAGATACAGCGGTACCGCTCGAAGGTCTCCGGGCCTCTGCTCGACCGCATAGACATACACGTCGAGGTGCCGCCGGTCAAGTTCAGGGAGCTGACGGACGACAGCGCGTGCGAGTCCTCGCACGATATCAGGGCGCGGGTGAACGCGGCGAGGGCGCTACAGAGGGCGCGTTTCGAGAAGGACGGCGTCTACTGCAACTCGCAGATGAAGCCGCGCCACCTGAAGAAGTACTGCGGGGTGGACGAGGCGACGCACTCGCTCCTTGAGAGCGCGATGGAACGGCTGGGGCTGTCCGCCCGTGCGTACAACAGGATTTTGAAGGTCGCCAAGACCATAGCCGACCTGGATTCGAGGGACCGCATCGAGGCGTCCGATGTGTCCGAGGCTATACAGTACCGGAGCCTCGACAGGAAACCGGCGTGAGGGAGAATGGTGGGCCGTGCCCACCCTACCCGGCTATAGAGATGGATAATGAATGAATTATAGATTCTCGACAGCATGGAGCGTGTTACATGATGCTGAAGTTTCCCTGGAGTATCTTGAGCAAGAACAAGACCCAGAGCGCTTCCGTATATTTTGGATTGCATCTGTGGCCTTGTTGCGAATGGTCGGACATGTCCTTGACAAAGTAGAATCAGAGCAGTCCGAGGCGGTTAAACAGGTAGTGAATACGCATTGGAAGGAATGGAAATTAAATCTCCCAGAGAATCGCATTTTTCAAGATTTCATTGAAGACGAGCGCAACCGAGTCTTGAAAGAATATAGCTTCGGATTTCTTTCGGGGGAAATGCCCATCGTAGTACAAAAAGACGATTCAGCCGAGGTATTTACCCTCGATGATCTACTATATTGTCCTATAGCTGATGGAACATATGCTGGTGAGGATGGGAGGGATATTGTCCGCGAGGGAATTGAATGGTGGAAGTCACGATTGAACGAGATGGAACGCGAAATTTCCGCATTTCAGTGATTTATTACGGCGTGCTTTTAGTCGGCATGGTAGGGTGGGCACGGCCCACCATAAACAATAATCATGGCAATCATCGTCGATGACGGTTATATATGCCGAAATACAAACGGGCGCACGCAGGCAGCACGTATTTCTTTACCGTCGTCACCCATAAAAGACATCCGTTTTTGTGCGACGAACAACCGCGCCATTTTCTGAGAGAGGCCATCAATGAGGTGCGTACGATGCACCCGTTCAAGATAGATGCGTGGGTCCTGCTGCCCGAACACCTGCACTGTATATGGACCCTGCCTGACGATGACGGCGACTATTCCGCAAGGTGGGGTTTGATAAAGGCCGGATTCTCTAAGAGGATGAACAAAGCGGCCGGAAATCTGGTAGGGTAGGGCACGGCCCACCATGAACGATACGGTCGGCCCCTCGCGTGACAAGCACCGCGAGAGCGCGTATTGGCAGAGAAGGTTTTGGGAGCATATGATACGCGGACAGGAAGATTTCAACGCGCATATGGATTATGTGCATTATAACCCGGTGAAACATGGGTTAGTTTCCGCCCCCTCGGAATGGGAATTCAGCTCGTTTCACAGGCTGGTGACGGAAGGCGTTTACGAGCCGGTATGGGGCTCGGCGGAAGAATTACGGTTTACGGGTATCGGCAGGGAGTAAGGCGGGGAAAGATGGTGGGCCGTGCCCACCCTACCCGGATACTTTACCCGGCGGGCCAGAATTTCAGCAGGGGGCAAGTCCGACAGCGCATATTATCAAGTGGGCAACGCCGCACGGCGCAACCGCCGCTAACCCCCTGATTTTGCGCGTTACCGCGCATCATTATACTGTTTCCCTTGACAGGACACCATCCTCTGCTATACTTTTGAAATAATACTAAGAGGTAACTTAATAAAGCAGGCCGGGGCGGTCTCTGGCCTCTGAGCACGGAGACGGTTTGCGCGTCTTTGACAGCCGAGCCGGAATAAAATGCTTGCAATGACAGCGGAGAAAGTCATGCACGAAAGACTGCTCGTGGTCGACGACGAGCCTGATATAGTAAAGGTACTGAGCAAGATACTCGAGATAAACGGGTACGAAGTAAGCTCGGCGTACAGCGGCTTGGAGGCGCTCCAGGCAATCAAGGACGTCAACCCGGAGCTTGTCCTGCTGGACTACATGATGCCGGACATAAACGGCCTCGACGTGCTCCGCGGGATCAAGAGCTACTCGGACGACATATACGTCGTGATGGTCACGGGGCGAGGCAGCGAGGAAGTCGCGGCCACCGTCATGAAGTCCGGCGCGAACGACTATATAATAAAGCCGTTCGAGAAGGACCAGATACTCACCGTCGTAAAGGACACACTCAAGATAAGGACTGCCGAGATAAAGGCCAAGCGCCTCCAGGAAGAGCTGAGGGTGCTGAACCAGGAGCTCGAGAACAAGGTGGAGGAACGAACCCGCGACCTCGTCATGACGCAGGAGCGGCTGGTGCACCAGCAGAACCTCGCGTCGCTCGGCGAGATGTCCGGCGGCATGGCCCACGAGATACGTAACCCGCTCAACTCCATATCCCTGTACGCCCAGATAATCCTCGACGAACTGATGGAAGACGACCCCAAGAAGGAATACCTGAACAAGATAATGAACGACGTGGACAGGATAAACGCCATCGTCACGAACCTGAACCTGTTCTCGCGGAGGATCAAGAGGGAGAAGGAGCCGCTTCCGCTAAAGATGCCGCTCGACGCGGTCTTAAGGACGCTTTCTACCCAGTTCGACAACAACGGCATCGAGATGAGGGTGCATTTCGAGGAGGGCCTGCCGGAGGTGCTCGCGAGCAACGAGGAGATGGAGGAGGTGTTCTCGCACCTGCTCGTTAACGCCATGCACGCCATGCCCGTAGGCGGCTCAATAGATGTCTCGATGAGGCTCATAACGGCCCACCCCCACAACGAGCTATTCCCGGACAGGGACGAGCCGAAGAGGGAGTACATCGAGGTCGCCGTGCAGGACACCGGCATCGGCATATCGAAGGAAGACCTGAACAAGATATTCATACCGTTCTTCACGACCAAGACCGACTGGCAGGGCACTGGGCTCGGGCTGTCGGTGGTGCACAGGGTCGTGGACGACCACGGCGGCGCCATCGACGTCGAGAGCGAGCCCGGCAAAGGGACCACCTTCACGCTCCGCTTCCCCGTCCTCTAATATTCTTTCTTGCCAAACCCCCGCAGTTGAAGTAAAATGTCGCTATGGGCGGCTCGCCCGGTTTGCCTTCGCCGGAGGTATAACTCATGAAAATATTTGTCCGTCCGGTCATCGTCCTGCTGCTGGCCCTTGTTCTCTACCCTGGCACGGCTTACTGCATGGGGAACAAGGTCGCGGTATTCCCGTTCAAGAACAACGGCCAGCCCCAGTACAGCGGGCTGTCGTCGGGGATATCCGCAATGCTTACGACCGACCTGTCGAAGTCCAAGTCGATCGAGGTCGTGGACCCGCAACAGATATCGGCCGCGCTCGGCTCCGTCCGTCTTCTGGGCGGTGCGCCCTCCGTCGATGACGCGCTGAAGGCCGCCCGCACGCTCCAGGCGGACTATGCGGTAACCGGCGAGTTCATAGTCTTCGGCAACAAGTTCAGGATTGACCTCCGGATATACGACGTGGCCGCAGGTACGCTGAAGTCCTCCGAGAAGGCCCAGGCCAAGGAGGAAGAGCTTTTCGACCTCGTGGACGGCCTCTCGGACAAGACCATCCAGGGCATATCCGGCATAATACCGGTTGCGGGCGGTAGCCTGCGGGTGGAGTCTGTCCCTCCGGGCGCATACATACTCATCGACGGCGACAAGGCGGGCCAGACCCCTGCCACGCTGAAGGACGTCGCGCCGGGCATGCACAAGATAGAGCTCGACCTCGACGGCTACAAGCCGTACAAGGACTCCGTGCTGGTGAAGGAGCGGGAGGCCGCGAAGGTCGAGGCGAAGCTGATACGCCTCTACGGCGGCATAAGGGTCTGGTGGAAGCAATACCCCGACAGCGACGTGAGCGTCGGCGGCGAGGTAGTGAGGATATCCCAGTTCCAGTACAACATACTGGCCAAATACTGCCGGAACCTGCCAGCGGACACGTATACGGTTTCCGTGAGGATGCCGTACAAGGACGAGGCCGCGTGGGATAACACCCGCACCTGGAAGACGTACACGGCGGAGGTGGAGATAAACGCGGGCGAGGTTACGGACATATACCTTGACAACAACCTCTACTCGCCCGGCCTCGAGGTCGGCTCATGCGGCTCATGCGCCGCGAACTGGGACTTCAACACCGATATCATCTGGTACGAGCACCAGTAGCCCGATGCTGAAAGAGCTTATAATAAAGGACTTCGCCATCGTAGACCGCCTTGAGCTAAGGCTCGGGCCGGGGCTTTCGTGCCTTACGGGCGAGACCGGCGCGGGCAAGTCCATACTCGTGGACGCGATATCCGTCGCGCTCGGAGGCAAGGCGGGGCCGGAGTACATGAGGCCGGGCAAGGACGCGACGGTCGAGGCGTACTTCGACGTATCAAACCTCCCCGATGTGCGTTCAAGGCTCGAAGAACTCGGGCTTGCGCAGGACGGCGAGCTTATCATAAGGCGGGTGCTGGCACAGTCCGGGCGCGGCAGGGCATACGTAAACGGCTCGATGGCAAACCTCGCCGCGCTCCAGGAGCTTGGCGACCGGCTCGTGGACATACACGGCCAGCACGACCACCAGTCGCTCCTGAAGGTGGACGCACACACGGGCCTGCTCGACTCGTACTGCTCTCTGGGCGACAAGGTGGAAGAGTACCGCGTGTTTTACGCGCGGCTCTCCGAGCAGAAGAAGAAGCTCGAAGCCCTGAAAGGCCTCTCCCGCGAGAGGGCGCATAGGCTCGACCTGCTCGTCTTCCAGAAAAACGAGATAGACGGGGCCGAACTCGTGCCGGGAGAAGAAGAAAGCCTCCTGTCCGAGCGGAACAGGCTCATGCACGCGGACAGGCTCAAGTCGCTCGCGGGCGCCGCGCTCGACGGGCTCAAGGACTCCGAGGCCTCCGCGCTCTCGCTCATCGGCGATGCGGTAAAGGCGGTGCGCGAGATAGCCTCGCTTGCGCCCGAGCAGACGGACTGCCTTAAGATGCTCGAGTCGGCCGGGGTGTCGGTAAGCGAGGCATGCGCGGCGCTACGGGACTTCGAAGGAGGCCTGGAGGCCGACCCGGAAAGGCAGTCCGGCGTCGAGGCACGGCTCGACCTTACCGCAAGGCTCAGGAAAAAATACGGCGAAAGCGTCGAGGATGTGCTTGAGTACAGGGAGACAATCGAGGCCGAACTCGCGACAATAGAAAACAGCGAAGAGGAGATGGACGGCTTGGGCTCGCTCATCGGGCGCACCGAGGCCGAACTTATGACGGTTGGCACGGAGCTTGGACGCGGCAGGGCCGAGGGCGCGAAGGGCTTTGCCGGGAAGGTGGAGGGCGAGCTTTCCGGGCTCGGCATGGGCAAGGCCCGGTTCGAGGTGAAGCTGGATAGGCTTCCGGCACCGGGGCCGAAGGGTCTTGAGAAGGCCGAGTTCATGTTCTCCGCGAACCCGGGCGAGCCTCCTAGGCCGCTGTCGAAGGTCGCATCCGGCGGCGAGCTGTCGCGGGTGATGCTCGCGCTCAAGGTTGTGCTCGCAAGGGCCGACCGTGTGCCGACCCTCGTGTTCGACGAGGTGGACTCCGGCGTCGGCGGCGTAACCGCGGGGGCCGTGGGCAGGAAGCTCAGGGAGGCCGCGTCTGGACGGCAGGTGCTCTGCATCACGCATCTGCCGCAGATAGCCTCGCTTGCGGAAGAGCACTTCACCGTGGAAAAACATGTGCAGGGCGGCAGGACCACGGTCAGGGTAAAGAGGCTCGACAAGGATGTGCGCGTGAAGGAGATCGCCCGTATGCTGGGCGGGGAGGCGGGCTCGGCCACGGCCTCGGCGCACGCGGAGGAACTGGTAAGGCAGGGGGAGTCGCATGGCTAAGCTTGAGCTTGACAGGGAGCACTGCAAGGGGTGCCTCCTTTGCACGACGGTCTGCCCGAAGGGCATACTGAAAAAAGGGGACGAGTTTAACTGCCTGGGCTACTACGCGGTTACCCTCGAAGGCGAAGACAGGTGTACCGGGTGCGCGCTATGCGCCGAGATGTGCCCGGACGTGGCGATACTGGTCTGGAAGTAGAGGCGGCAAATTGTCATTGCGAGCGAAGCGCGGCAATCTCAGGTCTGGTTGTCATTCCCGCGGAGCCGGGAATCCAGCGTCTTTAAAGTTGGTGCTCTTTCTTGTTGTCCTTCTCTGCGCCGCAGCTCTCATGGGCGCGGCCCCGCGCCAGATGCTGAGGGGCTACCCGCTCGGCAGCGTGGTAAGCGTAGACAAGGACGCGGGCACGGTCTCCGTAGACCTGGGTTCCGGGGACGGCGTCATGCAGGGGTTCGGGTTCGTCGTCGTGGACGAAAAGGGCGGCGAGGCCGCGTCCATCACGGCCAGGGAGGTCTACTCCGACCTCTTCTGGAGCGACAAGGTTGCGCCCGGCAAAATAACCGGCTTAAGGGCCGGTATGCAGGTGCGGTGGAACTTCACGCCGGAAGTGGCGGCGATACTGAAGGCAAGGAAGGACGGCACGGCAGGCGCGTACAGGGATTTCGCCGCACGCTTCCCAGCAAGCCGGTTCCTGCCCGGGCTGATAAAAGGGCTCCCGGACGGAATGCTCAGGGAGGTGAACCCGGACTACTACCAGGCCTGGAAGTCGTACACGAAGGATGCGTTCCAGGAGTTCATAAAGAAATATCCCGGAACCGGTTTCGCCAGTGCCGCCGCGGACGAGATAAAGGCGATAGACGCCTACGATTCGCGTCAGGAGCAGGCGAGGAAGGAGCGGGAGCGGGTCGCCGCCGCCGCCGAAAAGGAACGCGCTAAGCGCGAGGCGGTCGAGCAGCGGGTGCGCGACAGGCAACAGAAGGCGCAGAGGAACGAGCTTCTCGGCAAGATAACCAACAACTCGACCTCACCCGTGCGTTTCAGCTTCGAGCCTGCGGGCGAGATACCGGACACGACGGTGCTCGCAAGCTCGTCCATGGACATCAGGGCCACAGCCGGGACGTACAGCTACAAGGTCTATCCAATCGAGGACAAGCCAGGCGCGCTTCCTTCTTTCGGGGATGATGCCAAGCCCCAGCCGCTCAAGGAAGACAAGGTGGATATAATGTTCGATTTCTGGGAGATTACGTACCCTTAACCGGAGGACTTATCATAATATGAAGGCAAGGCAGGTACTGATGAAGGGCAACGAGGCGCTGGCGGAAGGCGCGCTCGCCGCCGGGTGCCGTTGCTTTTTCGGCTACCCGATTACGCCCCAGAACGAGATACCGGAATACATGTCGCGCAGGATGCCGGAGGTCGGGGGCGTGTTCGTCCAGTCCGAGAGCGAGGTCGCCGCGGTGAACATGGTATTCGGCGCGTCCGCGTGCGGGGCGAGGGCGATGACGTCTTCTTCTTCACCCGGCATAAGCCTGAAGCAGGAAGGCATATCCTATCTCGCGGGCGCGGAGCTACCGGCGGTGATAATCAACGTCCAGCGCGGAGGCCCCGGTCTTGGCAACATCTCCGCGTCCCAGGCGGACTACTTCCAGGCCACGAAGGGCGGAGGCCACGGCGACTACCGCCTGCTCGTCTACGCCCCGTCCACGGTGCAGGAGGCCTACGACCTTGCGATAAAGGCCTTCGAGAAGGCCGACCAGTACCGTAACCCCGTCATGCTCCTGTGCGACGGAGTGCTTGGCCAGATGATGGAGCCCCTTACGCTCGGGACGCCGAAGCTCAAGACGTTCGAGAAGCCCTGGGCGCTGACAGGCTGCGCGGGCCGCGCCCCGAACGTGGTCAAGTCCCTCTTCATGGGCGAGGGCGAGCTCGAGGCGAGGAACTTCATGCTGAAGAAAAAATACGACAGGATGAAGGCCCGCGAGACGATGCACGAGGGGTACATGCTGGAGGGCGCGGAGCTGGTCGTGACGGCATTCGGCACCTCGGCGAGGATTGCAAAGGCCGCGGTAAAGGCCGCGCGCGAGAAGGGCATGAAGGTCGGCCTGCTGAGGCCGGTGACGCTCTTCCCGTTCCCCGACAGGCCGTTCAGGGAAGCGGCGGTCAAGTCGAAAAAGTTCCTGGTCGTGGAGATGAACCTGGGCCAGATGGTCGAGGACGTCAGGCTTGCCGTCGAAGGCAGGCGGCCGGTCGAGTTCTATGGGCGGCCTGGCGGCGGTGTTCCCACCCCGGGCGAGCTCCTGAAGGTAATCCAGAAAGCACTCCTGCAAAAGAAAAGCGGGGGCGCCGCAACGAGAAAGGCGGCCGGGGGGAGATGAAGACTTGAGACTTGGCGAAGCGATGGTAAAGGAGGGCCTGATAACCAACGACGTCCTGGCGCGGGCCCTCGAACGCCAGATTATATTCGGCGGCCGGCTGGGTACGAACCTGGTTGAGATGGGGGCTGTGTCGGAGGAGACCCTTGCAAAGTTCCTGAGCAAGATACTGAACGTCCCGTATGCCGAGCCCGCACTCTTCGAGGATATCCAGCAGGACGTACTCGACGCCTTTCCTGTGAAGATGGCGCAGAAATACACCGCATTCCCTATCAAAAAAGAACGATCCAGACTACACCTTGCTATGAAGGACCCGAACGACATGACTGTTGTGGACGAGCTCCAGTTCATAGTCGGGCTCGACATCAGGGCCTACATCGCGTCCGAGATGAGGATACTCTACGGGCTCGAAAAATATTACGGCATAAAGCGCGACCTCAGGTACGTGAGCCTGCTGGACGAGGAGAGGGCGCAGGCCGTCGAGCCTTCGTCGGCGAAAGGCTCGGCCCCGGCCGCGGCCGCGTTTGCGCCTCCGCCGCCGATGCCCGCGCATGAGGAATACCTGGGCGACGAAAGCCAGATGGAGATGCCGTCCGAGCCTATGGCATATCAGCCGGAGGCCACGGTTGCGGCCCCTCCTCCTCCTCCTCCGCTGCCGGCGTACGACCAGACCGTGCCTCCTCCGTTTGCCCCGCAACCTGTTTTGGCGCCGCCACCGCCTCCCCCTCCCCCGCCTCCGGTCATACCGGCGCCGGTCCAGGTGGTGGTGCGTCCGCCCGAGGTGAAACCGGTCCCACCCGTACCCCAGGCGCCCGCACCCGTGAACCCGTACGAGATGCTCGCGTCCCCGGCGGACAGGGAGCATGTGGCGCGTGCGATAGTTGCCGCCGCATCGCAGGAACTCGCCAGGGCCGCCCTGTTCCTGGTGAAGGGAAGCCTGCTAACGGGATGGAAGGCGTCGGGTTCTGGCGTCACCGACGAGATGGTCGAGGCCGTGAAGGTCGCGCTCGACGCGCCGAGCATATTCAAGGAGGTAGTGGAGGACAAGGTCTACTACAAGGGGCCGATACTCCAGGTGCCCCAGAACACACAGCTCCTGCTGACGCTCGGCGGGGCGTTCCCGCTCGAGGCCATAGCGTTCCCGCTCGTGATAAAAGGGAAGGTGGTCGGCGTGCTATACGGGGACAACGGGCCCGGCGCGCTCATCACCGGGAACATAGACCGGCTTTCCGGGCTTATGACCAAGGCGTCGCTGTCGCTCGAAATATTAATACTCAAGTCCAAGATACTGTCGGAAATCTGAGGAGGGATAATAATGAGGATGAAGGTACTGCTTTGTTCTGCTGTCATGCTGCTTATGACCGCGGCCTGTGCATACGCATATGACTTCCACCTGTTAAACGGTATGGTGATAAAGGGCGAGTTGAAGGGCTTCAGGGACGGCGTCTTCGAAGTGGCCGTAGACTTCGGCTCCGTCATGATAGAGGCCTCCAAGCTCGACTATATAGTCGTGGCCCAGGGCGACGGCCATGCCCAGACTGAAGGCGCGCCCGGCGTGTCGGTAGAGAGCAAGGCCCTGGACGGCCTGTCGGGTCCGGAGCCCGTGTCGCCGGTCGTGGCCGAGAACGCGCCTCCCCCGCCCGAGCCGCTCATGAGCGAATCGGTCCCGCCCGCGCCTCTTGAAAACTACAGCCTCGGCAGGCCGGAAATACTCGACAACACCCCGGTCCTTTTCAAGGGGGACAATAAATAAAGAAAGCCCCCGTCGTTGACGGGGGCTTTATGCACCGAGTTTGTCATTGCGAGGAGTTCCCAGCGTAGCTGAGGGACGACGCGGCAATCTCCGAACTTGAAACCGGAGATTGCTTCGCTCCGCTCGCAATGACAACTTTATTAGTTTTATCGCTGGCCGTATTGTCTGCCGCCGGCCCATGCGGCACTACTTTACAAGCTTCAACTTCTTGCCGCACCCGCACTTGCCGGGCTTGTCGGATATCATGCCGCAGGCGCAGTCGGGGCCGCAGGAGCAGACGTACTTGCCCTTCAGCCCGACGGTCTTGACCGGCTTGCCGCAACCGCACTTGGTCTTGTCCGCGGGGTCAATCTTGCAGTCGCAGTCCGCGCCGCAGGTGCAGAGGAGCGCCTTGTCGCCCTCTATCGAGAGAAGGTGCATCTGCACCATCGGCTTCTTGCACTTGCAGTTGCCGGGTTTGCTCGATATGGAGTTGCAGTCGCAGTCCGGGCCGCAGTTGCAGACATAGTAGGCCGGGCTCTTCGGCGCCTCTTTCGCGGTCTCCGCGGCCAGGACGATGCCCGCGGCCGCCATGAAGAACGCTGTAACAATGAACAATATTGTTGCTTTTTTCATTAACCATTCCTCCTTTCTTGTGTTATAAACGTCTTGTATACTTAAAACCACTAACAAATTATATACACCGCATCACCTAATGTCAACCGTGCAGGAGAGGTGGCCTCGTTTGGGCAGCGTGAACGAAGTGGTATTCACTCCGAAGTCGCAGGGCGTCAGGCTGGACATTTGCCTCGCCGGGGCGGGGCTCGGTATTACTCGGAGCCAAGCCCAGAGGCTGGTGGACGAAGGGCTCGTGGAGGTCGGCGGCATCGTCCGCAAGTCCAACTACAAGATAAGGCCGGGCGACACGGTCAGGGTCGTCGTCCCTGCGCCCGAGCCTGTGAATACAGTGCCGGAGTTCATACCGGTGGACGTGCTGTATGAGGACGACTGCCTCGTGGTCGTGAACAAGCCGCCTGGCATGGTAGTACACCCCGCCGCGGGCAACTTCTCCGGGACGTTGGTCAACGCCCTGCTCTTTCGGTGCGGCAGGCTCTCAAATATTGGGGGCGACCTGAGGCCGGGCGTGGTGCACCGCCTGGACAAGGACACGTCGGGTGTTATGGTAGTTGCGAAGGACGACCAGGCCCACATCTCCCTTGCGGACGCATTCAAGGCGCACACCAACGTCAGGGAGTATGTCTCCATCCTGGTCGGGCGGCTCAAGTCAGACGAGGGCACGGTATCCGTCCCCATCGGCAGGCACGTCACCGACAGGAAGAAGATATCGCCCATAACCTTCAGCGGGAAGGACGCGGTCACGCACTACAGGGTGCTGGAGCGCTTCACGCCCGCGACGGTGGTTTCCCTGAGGCTCGCCACGGGCCGGACGCACCAGATACGGGTGCACATGGCGCACATCGGACACCCGGTCGCGGGCGACAGGGTGTACGGAGGCGCGGGCGCGGGGAAGCTGGCCGGGATCAAGGTCCCGAGGCAGATGCTCCATGCGCGGCTCCTGGGCATTAACCACCCGCGTACCGGGGAGTACATGGAGTTCACCGCCGAGCCGCCGGAAGACATGCGGGAAGTGCTTGAGTTTCTCAGGCGGGGCACGTCATAGCAACGCGCACATTATTGGTTGATTTTCTATGGCGCGGCTGTATAATGGTCTAAGCAAGTATCAGGCAATACCTTAAAGAAGCGCACACTACCCTGAAGGAGTTGGGCGCAATAGCTTATCCAGGCCCATCTTTCGGAATCGGGGGATGGGCTTTTTGTTTGTGGAGGGAAATTGGGATGTGTCCCCAATTTATACCCAATTTATACAATTTATACCAATTTATACCACTGGGGTTATGATAAAAATGGGAAATACTATCGCGGTTGTTTCCCGAGTTTTAGGAGGATTAACCAATGAAAGCGAAATCGATATACATTGTGGTCTACGCAATATATTCACTGCTGATATTGAGCAATATTGCCATGGGGCAAGAATTTCAGTTAGTTACGGTCCATAGCATTAATAAAGCCGATGAAGTAATGGAATATACTGATAAGCAATTGAAAGACATCGAAGATGTGAAATCGATATTAATAAAATTCATGCGTGCAGATAATTGGGAAATTGGGGACACATCCCAATTTCTCAGCCCTTGCTCTTAGACATCCGAATATATGAAGAAGCTCAGAAGCTTGTCACAGTAGCTTGTCACAGCTTGTCATAGTAACCTGTCGTAGTTTGTCACAGAACAGGCTCGTAGTATTTAGTGGGGTCAGTGGGGCCTGTGCCTACCTCCCTGACAAGCCCTTGTGCTTCGAGCAGCTTCAGGTCTCGCTGAAGGGTACGCTTGTTAAGCTTCAGGGCTTCTTCCAACTCAGCCACGGTTCCCTTTCCATGTTCAATCAGATATCCCAAGACCACTACCGGCCTTTCCTTTAGACCTGCTATATGGGCCTTGGAAATGGCCAAGTCCCGCCTTAATACCGACTCACCGCGCTCCCTGACCTCGTGCATCTGCGTAGCCAACCCGACAGTGAAGTATTCCAGCCAGTCCGTCAGGTCCATGTTGTACTCACGGACAGTTCGTATGGCGCGGTAGTAGGCCGCACGGTCACGGTCGTAATACTCGCTCAGGGTAAAAAGACGCTTGAAGTCGTAACCGCTTCGGTACAGGCAGAGCGTTGAGAGCAGTCGAGCCGCCCTGCCGTTGCCGTCCCGGAAAGGATGGATATCTACAAGGTAGAACTGCGCTATGCCCGCCAGAAGCACGGGGTGCGTCTCCACGTCGGCGTTCAGCCATGTGATGAGGTCAGCCATGAGTCGCGGTACATCATCGGGTGGAGGGGGCGTGTATACCACCTCTCCGCGTCCATCTACGACATAATTGGGGGTTGTGCGATACTCACCAGGGGATGCGGAATTTCCTCGCACATCCTTGACAAGGAGCTTGTGTATCTCGCGGATGATCCCTTCGGTGATTGGCTCTCCGCTGCCGAGGTAGCCCGCAACGAAGTCGAAGGCGATCCTGTAGTTAAGCAGTTCCCTTGTGTCCTCTGGATTTGCTTCGGGGACAGGTTGGTTGTCGAGGAGCCGTTCGGACTGCTCGACGGTCAGGTGCGTTCCTTCGATGTGCGTAGTATGGTGAGCTTCCAACACCAGGGCGCGGGCCTGCATCTCTGCAATCCAATCCGCGGAAAGCTTGGCCGCATCCAGGAACCCACGCGCCCGCTCGATCTTTGCGAGCGCCGCAGTGGTTGTGCTGGTTATGGTAAAGCGAGGTTTTAAGGTCACTTATTTTCCACCCGGTTGTTTTATTAGCGATTATATCCATTATGACCGGGCAACGCAAACAGATTCGTTCAGTAGAACGTTACATACATTTACGACCATACCCACGAATACCCATTAGCCTTTTACTTGCGGGACAAGTTATTTGTCGCAATAGCTCCCTCGTGACAAATAAGAATAAACTCAAAACATCCAATCGCCGGACAAAATTAATACTTGACAGAAATAGAACCATGTTCTAAAATTGCACTATGATCGCCCGCCGGGATAAAGAGCCTTTTTAGAGGAACTCCGTGGACAGCAAGAAAAAACGCGAAAAGACGGACTATATAATACAGTCGGTGGTGCACGCGCTCGACATAATCGAGTCGTTCAAGGAATGCAAGGACGACCAGGGCGTGACCGAACTGTCGAAGCGGCTCCGCCTGCACAAGAACAACGTTTTCAGGCTTCTCGCGACTCTCGAGACGCGCGGCTATATAGAGCAGGACAAGCTCTCCGGCAACTACCGCCTCGGTATAAAGACCTTCGAGATGGGCCAGGTCTTCATATCGCAGACCGGGCTTCTCAAGCAGTCCAGGGCCATCATGAACGACCTCGTCGCGGCCTGCAACGAGACCGTATACGTCGCGGTGCTGAGGGAAGACCGGGTCGTGTACCTGGACATCGCGGAGACGACGCATTCCGTGCGCGTCGCCGACAGGGTGGGGGCGCTGCTTCCGGCGTACTGCACCGCCGTGGGCAAGGCGCAGCTCGCATTCCTCGGCGAGGACGAAATCGACAGGATATTCCCCAAGCCCAAGCTCCAGCCCTACACGAAGAACACCATAACCGAAAAAGACAAGCTTAAGGCGCACCTGAAAGAAGTGGCGAAGAAGGGCTACGCCCTCGACCTGGAGGAACTCGAGCCGGACGTGTTCTGCGTGGGCGTGCCCATCATGGACTATACCGGACGCGCTGTCGCGGGCATCTGCTTGTCCGGGCCGGGTTCGAGGATGAGCAAGAAGCGCATGGAGACCGAGCTTCTGCCGCTCGTCAAGGCCGCGGGTGCGGAGATCTCGATGAAGCTCGGCTACAACGCGTCCGAGGTGAAGGCGGGATAGTCCCCGTCTCGTCACCCCCGTGAAAACGGGGGTCCAGGTTCAAACCTGGATTCCCGGCTCAGGCGCCGCGCATTTGTTCATCTTCGGCGGCTTCGCCGCCGTAATGTCGGCTTTCGCGGGAATGACATCATACACTACAAGTACCAACTAATAAAAAAGACGTGCTAACGACGTCTTTTTTATGAAGTCCGAAAGGCCGCCTTTTTGAGGCGGTTTTTCCGTCTTTTGGTTCGTCCAGACGAGAACCCCCCGACTCCGTCCGAATTACTCCACGACGGCTTTCGGACTTCAACTTGAACTAATTAAAGTATACCAGATTGGTCATGTTTTGACAACGCGATTTTGTTTTTGCATTCCGGGCAAATTAGTGTATAATCGACATAGTTCTTTCTTATCGTCGTCAGGGCCGTATGGCCCGCCTGGTTTATCTCGAAGTTTTGTCTCCCCCCGGATTATTTCATCGCGTCATCTGTCATTGGTAAATAGGCCGCGCTTGCTCTTCGCTGCGCCGTCCGGCCTGGTATTCAGGCGCTGAACCGGCGTCCCGATAAACTTGACTTATATAGGCATAAAAAGAGCTAATTATTTGATAAATAAAGTCTTGACAAACACAAACGCCGATGTTAAATTTGGGTTTCCCAAAAATGTCGTATTACCGAGAAGGTCCAGGCTTTTGCCGATGCCCCTCCGGTTGGCCTTCTGTTTAGTTCTTTGGAGAACATGATGAAGATAGCCGTCACCGGCAAGGGCGGCGTAGGGAAGACTACGCTTTCAAGCGCCCTCGCCAGGGCCTTTTCGGAGTCTGGCAGCAAGGTGCTCGTAGTCGACGCGGACCCGGACGCGAACCTCGCCCAGTCGCTTGGGATAGCCCCGGAAGATATAGCCGTGATAAAGCCGATCGCCGCGATGACCGACCTTGTCGAGGAGCGGACGGGCGCGAAGCCCGGCGCGGGCGGCTCCATATTCAAGCTGAACCCCAAGGTGGACGACATACCGGACGATTTCTCTTACGTCCACAAGGGTATAAAGCTACTTGTAATGGGACGCGCGAAGTCCGGCGGGGCGGGCTGCTACTGCCCCGAGAACGTGCTATTGAAGAGCCTCATCCGCCACATAATACTGAGGCGGGGCGAGGTGGTGATACTCGACATGGAGGCGGGCATCGAACACCTGACGCGCGGCACCTCGGGCGCCGTTGACGCGTTCATCGTCGTGGTCGAGCCCGGCGGCAGGAGCGTCCAGACCGCGAAGCAGGTGCTCTCGCTCGCCGCGGACCTCGGGATAACGAAGGTCTACGTGGTCGGGAACAAGGTCAGGGGCGACGATGACATGGCCTTCATAAGGAAGAGCCTGCCGGAGATGGAAGTCCTCGGCTTCATGAGCTACAGCCCGGAGGTCATCGAGGCGGACCTACACGCTAAAGAGGTATTCGACAACTGCCCCGGCCTCGTGGCCGAGGTCAAGGTCATAAAGGCCCGACTGGAATCGCTCGTGGGGAAATGATGCCCGGTACAAAGACCGCCGTCAGGCACGAAATACTCGGGCTCAGGGACGCCATAAGCCAGGACTTAAGGCGCGAGAAGAGCGAGGCCATAGCCGCGAGGTTCATGACGCTTCCCGAGTACAGCGCCGCAGTTTCTATATTGTTCTACGTGAACTTCAGGAGCGAGGTCGGGACGAGGGGCCTGATAGCCAGGGCGCTCAAGGACGGGAAGAAGGTCCTTGCCCCCAAGGTGGACAGGAAGTCGCACCGGCTGAAGCTATACGAGATAAAAGACGAGTCCTCCGACCTGGAGGCCGGGTACATGGGCATATACGAGCCCGTCGACGGCAGGGCAAGGGAGGCGTCTCCGGACGAGGTCGAGCTTGTAGTCATGCCGGGCGTTGGTTTCGACCCCCTCTGCCGCAGGCTCGGTTACGGGGGCGGGTACTACGACCGGCTCGTCGAGACGCTCAGGCCGGGCGTGCCGCTTGTCGCGCTTGCCTTCGAGGCACAGATGGTGGACGAGATACCCTCCGAGGAGCACGACAAGAGGGTAGACAGGATAATCACCGAGACGAGGACGATAGCCGCCTGATGGACATCAAGAAGATAGAGAAGGGCGTAAGGCTCATACTCGAAGGCATCGGCGAGGACACGGAGAGGCCCGGCATAAAGGACACGCCGAGGCGCGTCGCCGAGATGTACACGGAGATATTCTCCGGCCTCGAGACCCGCACCGACGGCCTCCTTACCCCCATAAAGGGCGAGACGCACGACGAGATGGTCCTCATCAAGGACATCCCGTTCTACTCGGTCTGCGAGCACCACCTGACCCCGTTCTTCGGCAAGGCGCACATCGCCTACGTCCCGTCCGAGGGGAACATCGTGGGCTTGAGCAAGCTGGCCCAGGCGCTCGAGGCCCTGGCCAAGAGGCCGCAGGTGCAGGAGCGGCTTACCGCCCAGCTCGCGGACCTCATAATGGACAGCCTCGGCCCGAAAGGCGCGATGGTGGTCATAGACTGCGAGCACCTCTGCATGTCGATGCGGGGCGTTAAGAAGCCCGGCTCCCGGACGGTTACGTCCGCCGTGCGCGGGATTTTCAGGTCGAAGACGAGCACCCGAAACGAAATGCTCGAACTGATAAAGCAATAGACCGTACTTTTCTTTCAGGTGAAAGAAAAGTACCAAAAGAAAGCCGTGGTTTAAAATATCGGTTTTTCTTTGTTAGCAACAAGGGGGAAGAGATGATTATCACGAAGGCGAAAGAGAAACAGAGTGTGCTGGACACGCTGAAGGACGTCCAGTCGGTATTTCTGCTGGGCTGCAGCGAGTGCGCCTCGCTGTGCGGCACGGGAAGCCCGGAGGCGCTGGCCGAGATGAAGGAGACGCTCGAGGCGGCCGGCAAGAAGGTCACCGGCTCCACCGTCGCGAAGACCGGCTGCCAGGTGCTCGGCACGAAGGTAGAGCTGAAGCCGTTCAAAGAGGCCGTGGACGCGGCCGACGCGGTGCTTGTGATGTCCTGCGGCGCGGGCACACAGGCGATGGTCGAGGTCTTCAAGGACAAGAAGGTCTACCCGGCGAACGACACGTCGTTCCTCGGCAACATGACCCGGTTCCAGCACTTCGACGAGCGCTGCTCGATGTGCGGCGAGTGCATAATAGACATGACCGGCGGCGTCTGCCCCGTCACCACCTGCCCCAAGGGCATACTTAACGGCCCGTGCGGCGGCACCAACAACGGGATGTGCGAGGTCAGCCCCGACATAGAGTGCGCCTGGGCTAAGATATACGCCCGCATGGAGCGCACCGGCGAGCTCGACAGGCTGCGCGAGATACTGCCGCCTAAAGACTACTCAAAGAAGCTTAGCCCGAAGGTCTGGGTAATCGAGAAGAAAAAGGAGGAGAAAGAGTCCAAATGAAAAAGTTCAGAGAGGCCTTGGAATCGGGCGAGTTTGCGATAACGGCGGAATGCGGCCCACCGAAGGGCACGGACATAGAAGAGATGTTGGGCCACGCGAAGCACCTGCTCGGCAAGGTGCACGGCATCAACGTCACGGACAACCAGAGCGCGGTCGTGAGGATAGGCTCCCTGCCCGTGTGCAGGCTGCTCTCCGAGATGGGGCACGACCCCATATTCCAGCTCACCTGCCGTGACAGGAACCGCCTTGCGATACAGTCCGACCTTATGGGCGCGCACATACTCGGCATAAAGAACGTGCTCTGCATGACCGGCGACCACGTCTCGGCGGGCGACCACAAGACCGCGAAGCCGGTATACGACTTCGAGTCGGTGCAGCTCCTCCAGTGCGTAGCGTCGCTTAACTCCGGCAAGGACTGGGCGGGCAACGATATGAAGGGCGCGACCAACCTCTACCAGGGCGCGGTCGTCACCCCCGAGGCCAACCCGCTCGAGCCGCAGATGCTGAAGTTCGAGAAGAAGATAAAGGCGGGCGCGAACTTCTTTCAGACCCAGGCCATATACGACATGGACAACTTCAAGCGGTTCATGGACAGGGCGAGGAAACACAACGTGAAGGTGCTCGCGGGCATCCTGCTCCTCAAGAACGCGGGCATGGCGAACTTCTTGAACAAGTTCGTGCCCGGCATCACCGTGCCGCAGGAGCTGATAGACAAGCTGAAGGCCGCGGGCAAGGAAGGCGCGCTCAACGCCGGCATGGACATCGCCGCCGACCAGGTGCGCATGATAAAGGAGCAGGGCATCGCCGACGGCGTGCACGTCATGGCGATAGGCCTCGAGGACAAGGTGCCCGACATACTTTCGAGGGCGGGGATAGCGTAAGAGGGCGAGAAAATCCCCCTCTTTCCCCCTTTGCCAAAGGGGGACGAAAGGGGGATTTATGAGGTGTATTTAAAAAGGGCCGACACGCAGGTACGGCCCCTACAAAAGGAACCAGATGCCAATCACGATTCCGGATCTATACAGGAAGAAGGCCGAGGGCGGAAAGATAGCCATGCTCACGGCATACGACTTCCCGTTCGGCCAGATGGCGGACGAGGCCGGGATAGACGTGATACTGGTCGGCGACTCGCTCGGCGTCGTGGTGCAGGGGCTTAACAACACCCTGCCGGTGAGCATGGAAGAGATGCTCTACCACACACGGATGGTGGCACGAGCAGTGAAGAACGCGCTGGTCGTCGGGGACATGCCTTTCCTGAGCTACCAGACGTCCGTCGAGGACGGGATAAAAAACGCGGGTCTCTTCCTGAAAGAGGGCGCGTCCGCGGTCAAGCTCGAGGGCGGCTCGTCCATCTGCGACCTGATAGCGGCGCTCGCCAGGTACGACATACCCGTCATGGCCCATATAGGCCTGACGCCGCAGTCCATACACAGGATGGGCGGGTTCAAGGTGCAGGGCAAGGCGGAGGGGCATGCGGAGAAGCTGCTGGCCGACGCGCACGCGGTCGAGGAGGCCGGGGCGTTCGCCGTGGTTCTCGAAGGCGTGCCGAGGGCTCTGGCGAAGCGTATCACCTCCGAGCTTTCGATACCGACTATCGGCATCGGGGCCGGGCCGGACTGTGACGGGCAGGTGCTCGTGCTCCATGACCTGCTCGGGATGTTCGACCGCTTCACGCCTAAGTTCGTTAAGCGCTACGCGAACATCAAGGCCGATGCGATAAAGGCCATAGCGAAATACAAGAAGGAAGTCGTGTCCGGGAAGTTCCCATCGGACAAGGAGAGCTTCCATTAGGGTTTTATTTCCCTCCCCACCTGCGGGGGAGGGATAAAAGGGTGGGGGTGATTTAAATAACGCCCCCAGCCCCCAGCCCCTCCCCCGCAGGTGGGGAGGGGGGAATGCAATATACAAGGTCGACACATAGGCCGGCCCCTACAAAAGGAAAAAAAATGCCTGAGGCGAAGCTGAAAGTCCTGCTCCTGAAGCACACGCCGGAGCCGGAACAGGTCGTGGCGATGGCGGCGAAGCTCTGCTACAGTTCGTCCGACGTCGAGGGCCTGAAGGACAAGATAGCCGCGAAGGACCAGAAGGCGTTCGTCGAGAAGCTCGTATCCATCGGCCACATGTCGCCGATAGAGCACGTCACCTTCACCTTCGGCATCGAGGGCATATCGAGGGCGTGCAGCCATCAGCTCGTGCGGCACAGGGTCGCGTCGTACTCCCAGCAGTCGCAGCGCTACGTGAAGGAGACCCTGTTCGACTACGTGATACCCGATACGATAAAGACCGACAAGGCGCTCACGAAGTCGTTCGAGAAGTACATGCGCCAAGCCCAGAAGGCCTACGACGAGATGATAGTCGGGCTTAATAAAATGGGCGTCACCGGCGAGAACGCGCAGCAGGACGCGCGGTTCCTTCTCCCGAACGCGGCCGAGACAAAGATAGTGGTCACCATGAACGCCAGGGAGCTTCTGCACTTCTTCCGCGTGCGCTGCTGCAACCGGGCGCAGTGGGAGATCCGCGCGATGGCGACCGAGATGCTTAAGCTGGTCAAGGGCGCGGCCCCTGTAATCTTCAAGGACGCCGGGCCGGGCTGCCTCAACGGCAAGTGTCCCGAAGGTAAGATGAGCTGCGGGAAACAGAAGGAAGTAAGGGAGAAGTTCAAGAAGTTATGAAAGCTTTTACGATAGCCGTCGCCGGCAAGGGCGGCACAGGCAAGACCACCCTCACGGGTCTGGTAATCCGGTATTTGACAGAGAGAAGGAAAGGCCCGGTCCTGGCCGTCGATGCGGACGCGAACTCGAACCTAAACGAGGTGCTTGGCGTCGATACGCCGGGCACGGTCGGACACATCCGGGAAGAGGCGCTCGGCACCGCGGGCGGCAGGCCGCACGGCATGTCGCTCGACGAGTATCTGGATATGCGTATCTCCCAGGAGCTTGTGGAGTCGCAGGGGTTCGACCTGCTCGTCATGGGGAGGCCGGAAGGCCCCGGCTGCTACTGCGCGGCGAACAACGTTATACGCAAGTTCACCGACCACCTCATTGACAGCTACCCATACATCGTGACGGACAACGAGGCGGGGCTTGAGCACCTCTCGCGGAGGACTACCCAGGACACGGACCTGCTGCTGATAGTGACAGACCCGTCGGCCAGGGGCGTGCTCACGGCGGGCCGCGTTAACAAGATAGTGGACGAGCTGGGCCTCAACATAAAAAGACGGATGCTCATCGTGAACAGGGTCCAGGGCGACGGGCTCCCGCCGGAGCTTAAGACGGTCGTTGACAAGACGGACCTGGAACTCGCGGGCACCGTGCCGCAGGACGAGAACATCACGGCGTACGACCTGGCGGGCAAGCCTCTCTGCGAACTGCCCGCGGACAGCAGGTCGGTGAACGCGCTGTATGCGATATTGGATGAGCTGAATATACCATAAGGCTGAACTGAAAGCCCCCACCCCTGCCCCTCCCCCGCAGGTGGGGAGGGAGAGGATAAAACTCAACTCCCGTAGCTTGAGGGGGGACGGTAGAGGGGTTACTGGTTAATAGTATCGAGGTTTACCTTGCCTAAGTCGGTCTCGATAATTGGCGCGGGCGTAGTCGGCACGGCGGTGGGCTACCTGCTGAGGCAGAAGGGCTATACCGTCGACGCCGTGGTCTCGCGGGACCGGGCGAAGGCCGTGAAGGCCGTCAGGTTCATTGGCGAGGGCAAGGCTGGCGACGACCCGGTCGAGGCGGCAAAAGGCTCCGACTGGGTATTCATCACCACGCCGGACCGGGCCATCAAGGAGACGTGCGAAAAGATAGCGGCGGGCGGCGGGTTTGAAAACGGCGCGCTCGCCATACACCTGAGCGGTGCGCTTAGCTCCGGGGAGCTTTCTTCCGCGAGGAAGAACGGCGCGAGGGTGCTCTCCATCCACCCGATACAGAGCCTCGCGTCGGTCGAGCAGGCGGTTAAGAACCTGCCCGGCTCGTACTTCAGCATGGAGGGCGACCCTGACGCGATGTCCGACGGCAGGGATATCGTGGCGGCGCTCGGCGGGATGCTCGTTGTGATACCGTCCGAGCAGAAGGCGCTCTACCATGCGGGCGCGGCAGTGGCCTCGAACTACCTCGTGACCGTGGTGGACTACGCGATAACCATATTCGAGTCGCTCGGGATGGAACGCGAGGAGGCGCTGAAGGCGGTACTGCCGCTGGTGCGGGGCACCGTCAACAACATCGAGCGAGTGGGCGTGCCGGGCGCGCTTACCGGACCTATAGCCCGGGGCGACGTGGATACTATCGAGGGGCATATATCGGTGCTCACGACTAAGCTTCCGAAGATGGTGAGGCTCTACTGCGAGCTTGGCAAGCACGCCGTTGTGGTAGGGGTGGCCAAGGGGACCATCTCCCGTGAAGAGGGCGACAGGCTCCTGGACGTGCTGAACCGCAGGATAATGAAATAATTCGGCTGTTCTTTGAGAAACGGTTAGTGAAAATAAACGGCCTGGTACAGACCGGGCCGATGGAGATATGTGGTTTTTTAGCAGACATTAAATAGCGACACGAAAGGAGAAGGAGACGGATGCTGATAATCGGCGAGAGGATCAACGTAATAACAAAGACGCAGAGACAGGCCATGATGGACAGGGACAAGGGGCCCATCCAGGAGATGGCGATAAACCAGGTGAAGTCGGGCGCCGGCATGCTCGACATCAACATCGGCCCGGCCGAGGACAAGGGCGACGAGCTGATGGACTGGATGGTGAAGATAGTGCAGGAGGTGGCGCACGTGCCGCTCTGCCTCGACACCACCAACCCGGTCGCGATGGAAGCGGGGCTTAAGGCCCACGACAACACCTGGGGCCGCGCGATGATAAACTCCGCGTCGGGCGAGGAGGAGAGGCTGAACAGCACGATGCCGCTCGCGGGCAAGTACAACTCCCTCATCATCGGCCTGACGCTGAACAAGCAGGGCATCCCGGCGTTGGCCGAGGACCGCTGCGCGATAGCCGCCGAGATAATGGGCAAGGCCGCCGAGTGCGGGGTCCCGATGGAGGACATATACCTGGACCCGCTCATACTGCCGGTGCCGTTCTCCCAGGAGAAGTCGCTTGAGTCCATAAGGGCGATAAGGCTCTTCAGGGAACTTAACGACCCGCCGATGAAGACCGTGGTCGGGCTCTCGAACATATCGAACGGGGCTCCCAAGCACCTGAGGCCGATACTGAACAGGGTCTTCACCGCGATGCTGATGTACGAAGGGCTCGACTCGGCCATCATCGACCCGCTCGAGCGCGAGATGATAGAGGTCATCAAGACGGTGGACATCCTGATGGGCAAGACGCTTTACGCGCACAGCTACCTGGAGATGTAAAGTACGTGGGTGAGGGGACGTGAGAAGCGAACACGTGTTTACCACACACGTGTCACGTCAGTATCGCTCACGTTAGTATTACCCACGGATTAATTATAAGGAGGAATGACAAAATGGCTTTCGTTGTACCAAAGGAGACATACAACGGGAAGGTCTTCGAGGTTGAGGTCGGGACCGGACCCAAGGCCGTCAAGATAGGCGGCGAGAACACCCTGCCCTTCCTGACGTTCGAGGGCGGGATGCCGAACATGCCCGCCGTGGCGCACGAGGTACAGGACGTCGCGCCGGACGACTGGCCGGAGACGCTCCAGGCCGCGTACAAGGGCGTAAGCTCCGACCCCGTGACCTGGGCGAAGCACTGCCAGGACGAGCTTGGCGCGCAGGCTATAGCGCTCAGGCTCATCGGCACGCACCCGGACAGGCAGGACCGCACCCCCGAGGACGCCGCGAAGACGGTCACGGATGTGCTGGCCGCGGTTGACGTACCGGTGATAATACTCGGCAGCAACCACGCCGAGAAGGACGCGCAGGTGCTCCGGGCCGCGTGCGATGCCGCGAAGGGCAGGAACTGCCTGATAGGCAAGGCGCAGGAGGCGAACTACAAGACCATTATAGCCGCCGCGATGGCCGCGGGCCACAAGGTCATAGCGATGAGCGACCTGGACGTGAACCTCGCCAAGCAGCTGAACATCCTGATAACCCAGATGGGCTTCGAGAAGGAGAACATAGTCACCGACCCGATGTCCTCCGCGCTCGGTTACGGAATCGAGTACACCTACTCCGTCATGGAGAGGATAAGGGCCGCGGCCCTCATGCAGAACGACGCTACGATGTCCCCCCCGATGCTGAACGACATCGGGATGTACGTCTGGAAGGTCAAGGAGACGATGGCGGCGGAAGCAGACCTCCCCGAATGGGGCACACTCGAGGACAGGGCGATAGGCTGGGAGTCCACGACCGCGGCGGGCCTCATCATGGCGGGTTCCAACATGCTGATAATGCGGCACCCGAAGGCGATAGACGCGGTAAAGAAGGTCATAGCCGACCTCGCATAAAAATAACAACCCGAAAGGAGATGTCATAAAATGGCTCTGTCTGGTGTAGAGATATTCAAGCACTTGCCAAAGACAAACTGCAAGAAGTGCGGCTTTCCGACCTGCCTCGCCTTCGCGATGAAGCTCGCCGCGAAGCAGGCGTCGCTCGACGCCTGCCCGGATGCTTCCGAGGAGGCCAAGTCGTTCCTCGGCGCGGCATCCGAGCCCCCGATGAGGGCGATAACCATCGGCGCGGGCGACAAGGCGCTGAAGGTAGGCGAGGAGACCGTGCTCTTCAGGCACGAGAAGAAGTTCGTCAACCCCTGCGGGTTCGCGCTCGCGATAAAGGACACCGACCCGGACATCGAGGCGAAGGCTGCCTCGGTCGCGGCCTCCGAGATAGAACGCGTAGGCCAGAAGCTCAGGGTCGAGCTTATATCCGTCCTTAACACATCCGGCGACCCCGCGAAGTTCGCGGCCGCCGTCGCCAAGGTGGCTTCCGCCGCCCCGGAGGTAGGCGTCATACTGGCGACCGAGGACCCGGCCGCCGTCGAGGCCGCCCTGACCCACGTGTCCGGCAAGAAGCCGCTCATCTGCGGCGCGAACGTGGGCAACCTGGAGGCGATGGTTAACCTGGCAAAGTACGCCGGGGCGTCGCTCGCGGTCAGGGGTAACGGCATAGACGCCGTCATCGAGATGACCGAGAAGGCCGCGGGGATGGGTTTCAAGGACCTCGTGATAGATACCGGCGCGAGGAAGGCCAAGGACATGGTGGAGCAGTTCACGCAGATACGCCGCGCGGCGGTCAAGAAGGGCGTCAAGTCCCTGGGCTACCCCGTGATAACCTGCGCATTCCACGACGACCCGCTGGTGGAGCAGGCGCTCGCCGCGGTCGCCATCGCCAAGTACGCCTCCATAGTCGTCCTCTCGGACATATCTAAGTGGAAGACACTGGCGCTCATCGCCCTCCGTCAGAACATATACACCGACCCGCAGGTGCCGATGCAGGTCAAGCAGGACGTCTACAAGGTCGGAGACGCGAAGGCGGAGTCCCCGCTCCTCATCACGACGAACTTCTCGCTCACCTACTTCATAGTGCTGGGCGAGGTGGAGAACGCGAAGGTGCCGTCCTGGCTCGCGGTCATGGACGTGGAGGGGCTGTCGGTGCTTACCGCGTGGGCGGCAGGCAAGTTCACCGCTTCGAAGATTGCGCAGTTCATAACCGAGTCCGGCGCGGACCAGAACGTGTCGCACAAGGAACTTATAATACCGGGCTACGTGGCGGTCCTCTCGGGCGCGCTCGAGGACAAACTGCCCGGCTGGAAGATAACCGTGGGTCCCAGGGAGGCGAACGCCCTCCCGGCATTTCTGAAAAACAAGGCAGCCGCCGCTTAAGCGGGCATAGGAGGTAAGTAGAATATGTCAAGATACATTGCAGCAGCCGCCATACGCGCATCCCACAAGATTGTCGCGGATGCGGAAGAGGCGTTGAACAAGGCCGTGGCCGCAAAGGGCGCGGACTATAAGTTCGAGTGGCCGGACACGGCGTTTTATCTCCCGCACATCTTCGGGATGACGGGCATCAAGATAGAGACGCTGGGCCAGATGAAGAACGGCCTGGACTACGCGAAGGGTATGCTCTCGCCTGAGCCCGCCGAGCACGAGTACCTGCCGTACCTGGGCGAGACCCTTGACGCGGGACAGGCGACGCTTATGGCCGAGGAAGTTCTGCTCGCGGCCCGCACTGTGCTCGGCCTCGAGCCGGTGGTGGAGCAGGTGGACACCCCCGACGGCAAGGCGGAGCTCACGTACAACGGGTTCATCACGGACACGATATTGAGGAACCTCGGCATACAGCTGGTCGACGGCACGATGCCCGGCTTCGCTGTCATAATCGGCAAGGCCCCGTCCGACGAAGTCGCGGTCGAAATATGCCGCGACCTCCAGCAGAGGAACATCCTGACCTTCCTCTGCGGCAACGGCGTGGACAAGGACAACGTCGCCACCCAGCTTATGCGGAAGGGCGTCGAGCTCGGCTGGGACGCGAGGCTCGTACCGCTAGGGCCGAACCCCTACCACGCGCTCTACGCCGGCCACTGGGCCTGCCGCGGCGCGCTGACGTTCGGCGGCAAGAAGGGCGGCGACGCCCTGGCCGTGCTCAAGTACAACAAGGACCGCGTCTTCGCCTTCGCGATGGTCATGGGCCCGATGAACGACCTCATCTGGGCGACCGGAGCGGGCGCGATAACCTACGGCTTCCCCGCGATATGCGACACCGAGGTGCCGGAGATAAGGCCGACCGGCGTCTGCACCTACGAGCACGTCGTCAGCCAGACCGACCACAAGAAGCTGGTCGATACCTGCATCGAGACGCGCGGCCTCAAGATAATCACCACCAAGGTCCCGGTCCCCGTGGCCTACGGCCCGGCCTTCGAGGGCGAGCGCATCAGGAAGGAAGACACGCTGTTCGAGTTCGGCGGCCAGAAGACCGACTCCTTCGAGTGGGTCACCGCGAAGGAGATGGACGAGGTCGAGGACGGCAAGATAGAGCTCATAGCGAGCGAGGATGCCCTCAAGAAGATAGAGGCCGCCAAGCCCGGCGAGACGATGAGGCTCCCGCTCGGCATAGTCATAAACGTGGCCGGCCGCAAGATGAACCCGGACTTCGAGCCGGTCATCGAGCGCAAGCTCCACGACTACATCAACTGCGCCCAGGGCGTATGGCACATGGGCCAGAGGGACGTGAACTGGATAAGGATATCTAACGCCGCGCACTCCGAGGGCTTCAGGATAAAGCACCTGGGCGACATAATACACACGATGGTGAAGGCGAAGTTCCCCGCCATAGTGGACAAGGTGCAGGTACAGCTCTTCCTGGACGGGGACAAGGTCAAGGAAGTGCAGGAGAAGGCGAAGAAGGTATACGTAGAGAGGAACCAGAGGGTGTCGAACATGACCGACGAGTCGGTGGACATATTCTACTCCTGCCTGCTCTGCCAGTCATTCGCACCGAACCACGTCTGCGTCATATCGCCCGAGCGCCTCGGCCTCTGCGGAGCGTACAACTGGCTGGACGCGAGGGCGGCGTTCGAGATAGACCCGACCGGGCCGAACCAGCCTGTCACGAAGGGCGAGACGACCGACCCGGTCAAGGGCCGCTGGAAGGGCGTCGACGACTACGTGCTGAGCGGCTCGCACCAGACGCTGGACGGTTTCTCGGCCTACTCCATCATGGACGCGCCGATGACCTCGTGCGGCTGTTTCGAGTGCATAGTTGCACTGGTGCCTGAGGCCAACGGCTTCATGATAGTCAACCGCGGCTATGCGGGCATGACGCCGATAGGCATGAAGTTCTCGACACTTGCCGGCACGGTCGGCGGCGGGACGCAGACGCCGGGCTTCGGCGGCATAGGCAAGTACTTCATCACGTCGAAGAAGTTCCTGAAGGCGGACGGCGGCTTCAAAAGGATAGTCTGGATGCCGAAGTCGCTCAAGGAGGCCCTGAGGGAAGACATGATAAGGCGCTCCGAGGAGGAGGGAGTGCCCGGCTTCCTTGACATGATATGCGACGAGACGATAGCCGAGGAAAGCGACGGGATGATGGAGCACCTGACCAAGGTGAACCACCCGGCCCTTTCGATGGAGTCGATACTGTAGGATACGAAACCGGATACGCCGGCGGGTGGTTTAATAAACGCCCCGCCTAATGGAGGAATAAAAGATGAGTGAAGAGAAGAAGGAAAAGAGAAAGGCGTCGAGCATAGACCCGTGCGCCATCGACCTGCTGGCATATGCCGAGCAGTGCCACATCGAGACGGCCTTTTCGAGGGCCGACACCGTCAAGCCCTGCCCCATCGGGGCCGAGGGCGCCTGCTGCAAGATATGCTCGATGGGCCCATGCCGCCTGAAGAGCAAGGAGGGCGAGGACGCCATCAAGGGCGTCTGCGGGGCCGGGCTCCCGACCGTCACGGCAAGGAACATCGCGCGCATGGTCGCTGGCGGCACCGCCGCGCACTCAGACCACGCGAGGGATATCGCGAACACCCTGCTCGCCGCGGCGACGGGCGAGGCGAAGGACTTCAAGATAAAGGACGTCGCGAAGCTCAACGCGGTCGCGAAGAAGTTCGGCATCGATACCGCCGACAAGACCAAGGAGCAGGTGGCCAAGGAAGTGGCCGAGTTCGCGCTCCTCGATTTCGGCCAGCAGAAGGGCGAAGTATCCTACATCAGGACCGCCACGAAGAAGCGCCAGGACCTCTGGAGGGAGCTTAAGCTCGTCCCGAGGGGCGTCGACCGCGAGATAACCGAGCTGATGCACAGGACGACCATGGGCGTCGACACCGACCCCGAGGACATCCTGAACCATGCGCTCAAGGTATCGCTTGCCGACGGCTGGAGCGGCTCGATGATAGGCACCGACTTCTCGGACATCCTGTTCGGGACGCCGAAGCCCATCAAGAGCGAGGACACGCTGGGCGCGTTCAAGAAGGACCACGTCAACGTCGTCGTCCACGGCCACGAGCCGACGCTCTCCGAGATGATAGTCATAGCCTCCGAGGAGCCGGACATGATCGAGTACGCCAAGTCGAAGGGCGCGGCGGGCATCAACCTCGCGGGCATGTGCTGCACGTCGAACGAGATACTGGTCAGGCACGGCATAAAGTCAGCTGGCGGCTTCCTTAACCAGGAGCTTGCGGTCCTTACCGGCGCGATAGACGCGATGGTCGTGGACGTGCAGTGCATCATGCCTGCGCTCGGCGACATCACGAAGAAGTTCCACACCAAGCTCGTCACGACCTCGGCCAAGTGCCGCATACCCGGCGCGACCCACATGGAGTATGACGAGCACAGGGCGCTCGACGTCGCGAAGGACATCATCAAGGTCGCGGCAGACAACTTCGTCAACAGGAAGGGCGCGGAGACGAGGATACCTGACGTCCACAATACGATGGTCGCCGGGTTCTCGCACGAGTACATAGAGTATATGCTGGGCGGCAGGTTCAGGGCGTCTTTCAGGGCGCTCAACGACGCGATAATCTCCGGCCGCATACGCGGGCTCGCGGGGATAGTCGGCTGCAACAACCCGAGGGTGGACCAGGACAGCCTGCACGACTACCTCGTGCGCGAGTTGATAGCCAACGATGTGCTGGTCGTCCAGACAGGCTGCGGCGCGCACGCCGCCGGCAAGGCAGGCCTGATGAGGCCCGAGACGATGGAGCTCGCCGGCCCCGGCCTCCGCGAGGTATGCGAGGCGGTAGGCATGCCGCCCGTGCTGCACATGGGCTCGTGCGTGGACAACACCCGCATACTTACCGTCCTGACCGCAGTCGCGCAGGAAGGCGGCCTGGGCACCGACATAGACGACATACCGGTCGTCGGCATAGCGCCCGAGTGGATGAGCGAGAAGGCGCTCGCGATCGCGTTCTACGCGGTCGCCTCCGGCCTGTACGTCATCTTCGGCGTTGAGTCCCCGATAGCGGCCTCCCCGACCATCCAGAAGATAATGAGCGAGGGTTGGGAGAAGATGCTCGGCGGGAAGATGGAGTTCATACCGAACAAGGAGGACATACTCGCCGCGACGCTCGCGCACATAGACAAAAAGCGCGACGCCCTCAAGCTCAGGAAATACGAGAAGGGCAAGTTCGGCGTGGAGAAGGTGCTGATGGACATGGCCGCGCGCCGCAAACTGGAGCAGGGCGGCGCACACGCGCACCAGGGCGTAGGCGGCGTGTAACACCTCGTCTGACGGGGCGGCTGACAGCAGCCGCCCCGTCTTATAAGTTAACGTGGCTTTTCTTTGTGCCACTTTCTTTTCACCACGAAAAGAAAGTGGCGGTTCAGGATTTATAATGTAGTCTTTTCTGCATTTGAAAGGAGGAATTTAGGCAAATGGCAAAGAAAAAGGTGGGGAGCGATATTGATATTGCACAGGCCGCGAAGCTTAAGCCTGTTGTGGAGATAGCGAAGAAGCTCGGCATAAAGGAAGACGAGCTGGAGATGTACGGGAAGTACAAGGCCAAGGTGGACCTGAGCCTGCTCGCCAGGCTGAAGGGCAAGAAGACAGGCAAGCTCGTGGACGTCACCGCGATAACCCCGACCCCGCTCGGCGAGGGCAAGACCACGACCTCGGTCGGCCTCGCGATGGGCATGAACAAGATAGGCAGGAAGGCGCTGCTGAACATACGCCAGCCGAGCCTCGGCCCGGTCTTCGGAATCAAGGGCGGCGCGGCCGGCGGCGGCTACGCGCAGGTCGTCCCGATGGAGGATTTCAACCTTCATTTCACGGGTGACATCCATGCAATCGGAGCTGCGCATAACCTGCTCTCGGCCTTCGTCGAGAACCACCTCTACCACGGCAACAAGCTCGGCATCGACCCGCACTCCATAACCTGGAGGCGCGTCATGGACATCTCCGACAGGAGCATCAGGGAGATAGTCGTCGGCCTGGGCGGTAAGCTTAACGGCTACCCGCGCGAGTCCGGCTTTGACATCACGGTCGCCTCCGAGGTCATGGCCATCATGGCCCTTACCACCAGCCTGAAGGACCTGAGGGAGAGGCTCTCAAGGATAGTCATCGGCACGACCTTTGGCGGCAAGGCGGTCACCGCCGAGGACCTGAAGTGCGCGGGCGCGATGGCCGTGCTCCTTAAGGACGCCATCAAGCCGACGCTCGTCCAGACCCTCGAGAACACCCCGGCCTTCGTCCACTGCGGCCCGTTCGCGAACATCGCGCACGGCAACAGCTCCATCATCGCCGACCAGATGGGCGTCAAGCTCGCGGACTACGTTATCACCGAGTCAGGCTTCGGCGCGGACATGGGCGCGGAGAAGTTCATGGACATCAAGTGCCGCTACTCCGGCATCACCCCGAGCTGCGTCGTCATCGTCGCAACGATTCGCGCGCTCAAGATGCACGGCGGGACGGCCAGGGTCGTCGCGGGCAAGCCGCTCCCGAAGGAGCTGGTCGAGGAGAACCTCGTCTGGCTGAAGGAAGGGTGCAAGAACCTCGCCAAGCAGATAGAGAACATGAAGAACTTCGGCGTGCCGGTGGTCGTTGCGATCAACGCCTTCGCCACGGACACGAAGAAGGAAGTCGAGCTCTGCAAGAAGCTCGCCATAGAGGCGGGCGCGGAGGACGCGGTGGTCAGCACGCACTGGGCGGACGGCGGCGAAGGCTCGATGAAGCTCGCCGAGGCGGTCGTCGCGGCCTGCGACAGGCCCAGCAAGTTCAAGTTCCTCTACCCGCTTAACGCAACCATCAAGGAGAAGATAGAGACCATCGCGAAGAAGATATACAACGCGAAGGACGTCACCTACGCACCGGCCGCGGAGAAGAAGATAAAGCTCTACACCGACCTGGGCTTCGACAAGCTGCCGATATGCATGGCGAAGACGCACCTGTCAATCTCGCACGACCCGGCGCTGAAGAACGTCCCGTCCGGCTACACCTTCCCGGTCAGGGACATCAGGGCGTCGGTCGGCGCAGGATTCCTCTATCCGCTCTGCGGCGACATGAGGACCATGCCGGGGCTCCCCTCCGTGCCCGCGGGCGAGAGGGTTGACCTGGACAAGGACGGCAAGATACTGGGCCTGTTCTAAAACCATATATAACGGTTTGGGTTATGGCGGCCGGCCTCTTTGAGACCGGCCGCTTTTTTTATCTGCCCAGCCCCATGACAAATAAGGTTTTATATGATAGAATAATTTTATACGCTGAACCCGGCTTTTAAAAGGCCATTGTTTACCGATAACACGAGGTGGCTGATGGAGATGCTTTCGCGATGGTTCCATTCTTCCAAAGACGAGAAGGGACAAACCCTCACGGAGTACGTCCTGATTGTCGTCCTGATCGCCATACTGGTGATATTGATGCTGACGGCATTCGGTGGTTCGGTCAACAACCAGTACTCGGTGATAAACAGCTCGGTCAGCCCGTGACGAGAATTATTTTTATGTTGTAACTCATTGTAATATCGCAAGTCCCAAAAAAACAGGACGGAAATCTCCGGCCTGTTTTCTTGTTTTTCAGGTATAATATAAACAAGAGACTATTTTTGTACGTGAGGCAACCATGAAATGCCTGCCTGCCATTGTCGGTATAGTATGTTTATCATGCCAGTGCGCCTATGCCGATCCCAGCGCGTTTTCAAATGTTTCATCCATGAATAAAAAAGAAAGCAAGGAGCAGGAAACATACAAACTGCTGGTGAGAAAATTTCCGGTTATCAAGGACATTGACGACGGGGTCGGGGATTCTTTCAAGTCCGTCATGGGCGCCGTTGGCATGGATGGTTACATGAGCATGTCTTTGAAAGGCGCGAAGGGGTCGGTGATATTGTACGGCGGGAAATTAATAACCGCCTCGGATTTCGGCCTGGTCCCGTCGAACGAGAAGAAGTTCAATGTCCAGATGAACGTCCTGTCCACCTACAACAAGTCGGAAGTAGATTTCAAGCTGAGAGGTATCGGGCTCGACGACTTCCAGGTCCAGGCCGTAAAGGACTACCCCAACCGTGGAAGGATGGGGGTATTCCTTCAGTACAAGATGTCGTTCAAATAACAACTTCGTTAATAGAGAAGCGCATCGGTATTTTAGCGGAGGATGGCGCTCGGCAGCCAGACCCGCTCTGACGTTGAGCCTGTATCCTGCTTCTTGATGAACAGGTGGTTTATCGCAGCGAGCGCGGAGTTCAACAGGTCCAGGTTGAGTATGTGCTCGCTGGACAGCGCGGACAGGTCGGGCATGCCGTTGAAGTTCCATTCGCAGAAGCTCGTCACCCTGTGCTTTCCTACGCGGATGTGGCTGGACGTGAACGGGTAGCCGTGCGTGCGGCATATTATCGGGCGGAACGCATACAGCGCGCACAGCCCGTCCTCAAGGAGCGGGCACGGCTGGTCCTGCCTGTGCGACCGGCACCTGCCTGCGATTTTTTCTTTGAGGTCCGGCAGGAGGGTGTCGAAACCGAACCGTAAGTGATAGGCCTCCACCGCAAATACGGTGAAGGTGTTCCCGCAGCATTCGTGGCAGCCCGGACCGCATGCGATGTGTCCGCGATAGGCGCCGAGCACGCGTTCGGTGAAGCTGTCCACCTTTGCGAGCAGTTCGAGATACCTGTCCAGCGAATTGTCGGGGAGCCCCATTTCATGCCTCATTTACTGGTTATTCTAAAGCAAAAAGTTGCACAAGTAAACAGCATTTATGGGCGGCGGTGAGCGGTCCATAACGCGGTAACGCTCAATTTGCCGGTATAATTCGCAAGGGTTATTTCAAGGGTTATTGCAATTAGCCGAAGGCTATCTATAACTATTTGTAATATAGGGAGTTTTGTGCAGACAAAAAATATTTGAAAAAGATTGAGGAAATGCTATTCTGGCAGTAAAATTGCATTAGAAGCAGTTGACCGGATTTTCGGTCGAGTTTTTGCTTATCCGGAGAGGATATGGTCAGGGTGGAACTCAGGCTGCTGGCAGGCATGAGGCGGTTGCTGCCCGAGGCGGACAGGGAAAGGGGCCTGACCTCCATGGAAGTCGAGCAAGGCACTACCACGGAGGGGCTCCTCGATATGGCGGGGGTCGGCCGGGGCAGGACTCTGATAGTCCTGGTGAACGGCAGGTACGCGGAACCCGGCAGGGCATTGGCCGACGGTGACGCGGTCTCGGTATTTCCCCCGGTGGCTGGAGGTTGACGGATGGCGTCTAACAAGGTGCTGCTGGTCGAGGACGAAGACATACTCAGGACCAGCCTGCACATGTTCCTGAAGAAGAGCGGCTTCGAGGTCAAGGAGGCCGAGGACGAGGAGGGTGCGCTTAAATCCCTGAAGGAGGACGGCTTCAACCTCGTCATCACCGACCTGTTCCTCGCGGACGGGAGCGGCTTCGGCATCATGAAATACCTGCAGGAGTGCTGCCCGGACGTCAAGTGCATAGTCATCACGGGCCACGCCTCGCTCGACTCCGCGATACGCGCCTTGCGGAAGGGGGCGTTCGACTACCTGCTGAAGCCCTTCGGCTACGAAGAGCTGAGGTCCGCCGTGGAGAAGGCCCTGGTGAAGCAGTCCGAGGACAAGCAGGTAAAGAAGGTAGACTACCAGAAGCTCACAAGGCTCTACGGCCTCACCAAGAAGGAGCTTCAGATAACGCGGATAGTCATATCCGAGGGGCTCTCTAACGACGAGGTCGCGGAAAGGCTCAAGATAAGCAGGAACACCGTGAAGGTGCACCTGAGGAACATCTTCAAGAAGGTCGGCGTCGAGTCCAAGACCTCGCTGACCACCACGCTCCTGACCGGAAGCACCAAATAACCCTTCCAAAACTCCGCCGTTTTTGCTAAGCTTTTCTTACTATGTCCACTCTCGTATTGCGTGTGGATGAATGTAATGAGAGAAATGGCTTATCCGGCTTTGCCGCAACGGTATTATAAGCTGTCATTCTGAGGCGCAGCCGAAGAATCTCGGGTTTCTCTTGATAAGAAAACGCTTGAGATTCTTGTGAATTAGGTTGTCACCCCGTGCTTGACACGGGGCCCAGGAAGTTGCTCTGAATGGAGTTTGTATTTTGTACCGGGAGCGCCTGCCGTGAGCAGCAGCAAGAAAATAAAACTTCGCCGGATAGATAACGTAGAGGCGACCGAGACCTCGGACGTGGTCGCGGTCGAAGACTCCCTTACCATCTTCGTGGACGGCAGGGAACTAGTGACGCTGCTCTACACGCCTCCGATGGCGCTCGAGCTTGCCATCGGCTACCTGCTCTCCGAAGGGCTTGTGACGGCAAAACAGGACGTCGCTTCGCTGTCGCTCAAAAAAGGCGGGATACTCGTAAGCCTCGCCGGTGGCCTGCCGCCGGAGGCGTCGCCTGCCGCAAGGGTGCTGACATCCGGCTGCGGAGGCGGGATCACGTTCACCTACCCGCAGGGTTTAAGACAGGTCAAAAAAATTTCTACCCGCTTCACCGTACCGCATCACGTCATTATGGAGCTTGCGGCCAGGTTCCGCAAGGAGTCGAGCCTGTTCGAGGAGACCGGCGGCGTGCACAGCGCTGCTCTGTCCGACGGCACGGCGTTCCTTGCCTTCGCCGAGGACATAGGACGGCATAACGCGGTAGACAAGGTGTTCGGCAAGTGCCTGATGGAGGGCATAGAGACGAAGGACCGGATACTGCTCACCACGGGCCGCATATCGTCCGAGATACTCCTGAAGGCCGTCAAGCGCAAGGTCCCGGTCGTCGTGTCCCGTGGCGCGCCGACCAGCCTCGCGGTCGAGCTTGCCGAGAGGTTCGGCATCACGCTCGTAGGTTTCGCGCGCGGTCGGAGGATGAACGTCTATACTCATCAGGACAGGGTGGAGATGTGAAGGTTTGTAAATGGACTCCCCAAGTACGCCCGATCAATCAATCGATTTGAATTAAATGGAAACCCCTCACCCCCAACCCCCTCTCCCGTAAGGCGAGGGGGATTTATATTATGTCCCTCTCCTTGCGGGAGAGGGACTACAGGGTGAGGGGGTCCCTCGCCAAGCCTCGATTTCCCCTCTACCTCTGCCTAAAAAGTAAGCAATATTGACGCTCTTGTATCCCCAATAAGCAGCGCTCTTCTGCTTTATAGCCGTATTGTGCCTAAAATATCACCACTAAAACACTTGCAATAACAATATGTTATCGTTTATCTGCGTGGCAGGCGCGTTTTTGGCACGGAACTTGTAATACATATTGCCTGATACTGCAAATTCGACTAACTATTTTATAGGGAAGGGGGGTGGATTTCAGTTCAGAGGCATATTCGGACTAAACGGTTTTATCGGGTCAATCAATCGAGGAGGAAGGTACAAATGAAAAACTTGGCAAAGAGCATAACATTGGCGGCGGCGATACTCGTCTTGACGGCAGGGGCCGCGTTCGCGACCCCGTCCACCCAGATATGGATACCTTCGACGGACATCCAGGCGTACAAGACGCTTCACTTAGGCATTGACGACTACATAAGGGTGAAGAAGGACACGTCCTCCGGCACGTTCTGGCCGGTAATATACGACGCGGGCCTCACTGTCGGCGTCCTGCCGTTCGAGAAGCTGCAGATGGAGGTCGGCGTGGACTACATACATTACGGGTCGGTCGCGCCCTATTCCCAGGACGACACCCCGATATATTTCAACGCGAAGATAGGCACGCCCGAGAACTCGCTCTTCGAGTACTCCCCAGCCATGGCCGCCGGCATGTACAACGTCGGCGTCAGGGGCGGCGACCAGTTCCACAACACCGCGCAGGACATAGGCTACGTCATCGCGGCCAAGACCATACCGGTAGCGGGCAGGATCTCGGCGGGCTGGTACTGGGGCAACGGCGGCAACGTGAACTTCAAGAAGTCCGTCAACAACGACACGGAGCAGAAGATAGACAACAACGGCGTGCTGCTTTCGTGGGACCGCACGATGAGCGAGATAGACGACAGGCTCTGGATGGCGGTTGACTACCAGGGCGGCGACAACGCCTACGGCGCGCTGAACGTCGGCGCATCCTGGGCGTTCACGAAGAACGTCAGCCTGATAGTGGGCTACGACATATACAACCGCAAGAAGACCGGCGGCCAGCCCACGGTCACGACACAACTCGACATAAACTTCTAACAAAGCAGGGCCGCATGAATTGCGCGGCCCGCCGGTAAGCCGGGAGGCTTGGGGCTGGGACGTTTCACCGCCTCAATAATCAGTCAGGAGGAGAAAAGTGAAAAGGTTTAACAAAAAACACGCAGGCATCATACTTGCGATAGCGCTGGTAGTCGGCCTTGTCACCGCCGCGTTCAGCGAGGACAAGCCCGACACGGCGAAGATGCAGAACGCCACCACCGCGGCGGCACCGGCGGCCGTGGTCCCCGCAGTGCCGACGCCCGCGGGTACCGAGGCGGAGGCCCCGGCCCCGGAGCCTGTGGCCGACCCGTCCGGTGCGAGCACAGGGGGCGCGGCCGACGTGGTAGGCGCCACCGCGGGCTCGCCCACGGCCGACGACCTTAAGACCCTCGGCAAGACCGAGCCCCTGGCCGCGAAGCTCGCGGACACGGCAGGGCATAACAGGATAGCCATCAACACGGTCTGGACGCTCGTCTGCGGGTTCCTCGTAATGTTCATGCAGGCGGGCTTCGCGATGGCGGAGACCGGCTTCACCCGCGCGAAGAACGCGGGCCACACGATGGCGATGAACTTCATGGTCTACGCGCTCGGCATGCTCGGCTACTGGGTATGCGGCTACGCGATACAGATGGGCGGGGTCGGAGGCGTCGCCACTCTCGGCGGGGCCGGCGTGCTGAACAACGAGTTCACGGTCAACCTGTTCGGGCATGACTTCGGCCTGTTCGGGCTCAAGGGCTTTTTCCTCTCGGGCGGGACATACGACGCCGCCGTGTTCACCCTCTTCCTGTTCCAGATGGTGTTCATGGACACGACCGCCACGATACCGACCGGTGCGATGGCTGAGCGCTGGACGTTCAAGTCTTTCGTCGTATACGGTTTCGTCGTCAGCGCGTTCATCTACCCGCTGTACGCGAACTGGGTATGGGGCGGCGGCTGGCTCTCGGCACTCGGCAAGAACTTCGGGCTCGGACATGGTCACGTTGACTTCGCTGGCTCGTCCGTCGTGCACCTGACCGGCGGCGTCATAGCAGTCGCGGGCGCATGGATACTCGGGCCCCGGCTCGGCAAGTTCAACAAGGACGGCTCACCGAACGCGATGCCGGGCCACCACATCCCGATGGCCATCGTCGGCTGCTTCATACTCGCGTTCGGCTGGTTCGGGTTCAACGCGGGCTCGACGCTTTCCGGCACGGACCTGCGGATAGGGGTGGTCGCCACGAACACGATGCTCGCGGGCGGCGCGGCGGCCTTCTCCTCCATGATGTACATGTGGCTCAAATACGGGAAGCCGGACATTTCCATGAGCGCCAACGGGCTCCTGGCTGGCCTGGTCGCCATAACCGCGCCGTGCGCGTTCGTCAACTCCGTCTCGGCTGTCATCATCGGGGTAGTGGCGGGTATACTGGTCTGCCTCTCGGTGTTCTTCGTCGAGCGCACCCTGAAGCTGGACGACCCGGTCGGCGCGATATCCGTGCACGGGGCGAACGGGGCCTGGGGCGTGCTCGCGCTCGGGCTGTTCGCCGACGGCACTTACGGCGACGGGCTGAACGGCGTGGCCGGGACCGTGAAGGGCCTCTTTTACGGCGACGCATCGCAGTTCTTCGCGGAGTGCATCGGCGTTGCCGCCAACATCGTGGTGATATTCTCCATATCTTACGTATTCTTCAAGCTGCTCGACAAGGTCATCCCGCTCAGGGTGGACCCGGAGCTTGAAGTAGAGGGTCTGGACCAGGCCGAGGTTGCCGTCAAGGCGTATCCTGACTTCAACCTGCGCAACTATTAAGGAGGCGGCCGATGAAAAAGATCGAAGCAATCATTAAGCCCTTCAAGCTCGAAGAGGTGAAGGACGCCCTGAACAAGGCGGGCGCGGTCGGCATGACCGTATCCGAGGTCAGGGGTTACGGGCGGCAGAAGGGGCATGTGGAGCTCTACCGCGGCGCGGAATACGACGTGAGCTTCGTGCCGAAGGTCAAGGTCGAGCTTGTCCTTCCCGACAACATGGCGGAAAAGGCCATCTCCGTCATAGAGGAGACGGCCAAGACCGGCAAGATAGGCGACGGCAAGATATTTGTCACGGCCATCGAGGAGACTATCCGCATAAGGACCGGCGAACGTGGCGAGACCGCGATATAATTGCAACTCATGGGGCCGGCCCTGGGCCGGCCCCGTTTTTATTTAGAAATCATAAAGACAGCCGTTACGTGAGATTTATGTCACGCTTTTCTTTGGTTACTTTCTTGTCACCTGAAAGAAAGTAACGAGGTTTTTGATATGACAGAGACAACTTTCGTGATGGGCCCGGCATTCTGGGCGGCCACGGCCATATTTGCAGGCGTCTACGCGGCGATAGTCCTAGATTTCTCTCACAAGACCGTCGTTGCGCTTGTCGGGGCCTCGCTTATGCTCGTGCTGAAGGTGCTCAGCCAGTCCGAGGCGTTCCACTCGGAGGTCTTCGGGGTGGACTGGAACGTCATCATACTGCTTATATCCATGATGCTGATTATCAGCATGATGAGGCCGACCGGGATATTCGAGTACATTGCTATAAAGAGCGCGAAACTTGGAAAAGGCTCGCCCGCCCGGATACTCGTAATATTCGCGGTGGTCACCGCAGTTGCCAGCGCCTTCCTCGACAACGTCACGACCGTGCTTCTCATCGCCCCTGTCACAGTCTTTATTGCGGACTCGCTCGACGTGGACGCGATGCCGTACCTCATCTCATGCGCCATAGCCTCGAACATCGGCGGGACCGCGACGCTTATAGGCGACCCGCCAAACATTATGATAGCCTCGAAGGCCGAGCTGACATTCATGGACTTCGTGTACAACCTGGCGCCGGTGATAGTCATAGTAATGGCGTTCTACGTGTTGGCGATATGGCTCATCTGGGGGAAGAAGCTCAGGGCGAGGGACGACCTCAAGGCGCGGGTTATGGCGATGGACGAGAAGGATGCGATAAAAGACCCGGTGATGCTCTGGAAATCACTTTTCGTGCTCGGGCTTGTCCTGATAGGTTTCATATTCCACGGGACGTTAGGCCTCCAGCCGGCTACCGTCGCGCTGTCGGGTGCGGCCCTGCTGTTCCTACTTTCCGGCACGACCGAGCCGCATATTGTGTTCTCGGACGTGGAATGGTCCACGCTGTTTTTCTTCATCGGGCTTTTCATCATCGTGGGCGGGGTGGTGAAGGTCGGGCTTATCCAATGGATGTCCGTCAAGACTATCGCCATGACCCACGGGAACCTGTTGGGAACCAGCATGACGGTCATGTGGTTTTCCGCGTTCGCGTCCGCGTTCATCGACAACATACCGTACGTCGCCACGATGAACCCTCTTATCATAGACATGGCTCATCAGCTCTGGCCGGGACTCTCCGGGACACAGCTCCTGCACCACCCGGACCTGATGCCGATGTGGTGGTCGCTCGCGCTCGGCGCATGCCTGGGCGGAAACGGGACGGTTATCGGCGCATCCGCAAACGTAATAGTCGTAGGCATGTCGGAGAAGATGGGCAGGAAGATAACGTTCGGCAGGTTCATGCTATACGGGATGCCATTGATGATTATGACCATGGTTATCTCGACGTTGTACGTCTGGCTCAGGTATTTTGTCTTTAAGGTGTAGGCCCTGCAGGCTCCTCCCTCCAGGGTCCTGCCAAGCCCCGTCGTTTGCCTAATATTCAGGCAGATGGCGGGGCTTGTCCTTTTACTAGGCATCCAATTCATACGCCGCAAGCCCTCAAAGCCAAAAACAACCGCCTGATTATCCTGATATTGCAATGAGTTATGCAGGAAATACAATTTTGTACCGGTTTGGCACGGTTATTGTAATAACAATATACGTGTGCACAATACACGCATTGTTCTTACAGGAAGTCGGGGAACGGATAGTTGGGTTAGTGGCGGTTCAACGAGGGAGGAGAAAAATGAAAGGTCTGAAGAAGGTTTTGGCGGGGGCGGTGTTCGGTGCGCTTGCACTTACGCCACTGATTGCGTTCGCGGAAGACGCGGCCGCGGCGGCGCCCAAGGTGGATACGGGCGACACGGCATGGATGCTGATATCTACCGCGCTGGTGATGCTGATGACGCCGGGTCTCGCGCTCTTTTACGGCGGCATGGTCAGGAAGAAGAACGTCCTCGGCACGATTATGCAGAGCTTCATCATGCTCGGCGTGGTCTCCATACAGTGGGTGCTTTTCGGGTACAGCCTCGCGTTCGGGCCGGACGTCCACGGCGTGATAGGCGACCTGTCGTGGCTCGGGCTCAACGGAGTAGGACTCACGCCCAACCCGGACTATGCGGGCACGATACCCCACCAGCTCTTCATGGTATACCAGATGATGTTCGCGGTGATAACGCCCGCGCTCATCACCGGCGCATTTGCCGAGCGGTTCAAGTTCAAGACCTTCTTGGTCTTCACCATAATCTGGAGCACGATAGTCTACGACCCGATAGCGCACTGGGTCTGGGGCGTTGGCGGCTGGATAAGGGGGATGGGCGCGCTCGACTTCGCCGGTGGCACGGTCGTGCATATAAGCTCCGGCATCGCCGCGCTCGCCGCCGCTCTCGTCGTGGGCAAGCGCAAGGGCTACGGCAGGGTCAACATGGCCCCGCACAACCTGACCATGACGCTGCTCGGCGCGGCGCTTCTCTGGTTCGGCTGGTTCGGTTTCAACGCGGGCAGCGCGGTCGCCTCCGGCAGCCTTGCGACGAGCGCATTCGTCGTGACGCACCTGGCCACCGCAGCCGCGGCGCTGTCGTGGATGTTCGCGGAGTGGATACACAGGAAGAAGCCGACGGTGCTGGGTGCGGCATCCGGCGCGGTCGCCGGGCTTGTTGCTATTACCCCGGCGTCCGGCTTTGTGGCCCCGTTGCCAGCGATAGTCATCGGGCTCGTCGCGGGCGCACTCTGCTACACGGCGGTATCTCTGAAGCCCAGGCTCGGGTACGACGACTCGCTCGACGTGGTCGGCGTGCACGGAGTCGGCGGGACGTGGGGCGCGATCGCAACCGGGCTCTTCGCCACGGTCGCCGTGAACGCGGCGGGCGCAAACGGGCTATTCTACGGGAACCCCAAGCTCCTCGGAGTGCAGGCGCTGGCCGTCCTTGCGAGCCTGACCTACTCCTTCTTCCTCACCATCATAATCCTGAAGGTTCTCGACTGGACGATGGGGCTGAGGGTTGAGGACGACGAGGAGAGCATGGGCCTGGACCAGAGCCAGCACGGCGAGTCCGGCTACATATTCGATTAATGACGAGGAGGACTCATGAAAAAAATAGAGGCAATCATAAAGCCGTTCAAGCTCGAAGAGGTTAAGGACGCCCTGAACGAGGCGGGCGTCGCCGGGATGACCGTGTCGGAGGTCAAGGGATACGGACGACAGAAGGGACACGTTGAGCTTTACCGCGGGGCCGAGTACGAGGTGAGCTTCGTGCCGAAGGTCCGGGTAGAGCTGGTCGTCGCGGACTCGATGGTCGAGAAGTTGCTTAAGGTAATCGAGGAGACCGCGAAGACGGGCAAGATAGGCGACGGAAAGATATTCGTCGTGCCGGTCGAGGAGACCGTCCGCATCAGGACCGGAGAGCGGGGCGAGGCGGCGATATAGGCTGACGGTATTTAACTAAAATTAAGGCCCCGGCATGCGCCTGACAGGCGGCATGTCCGGGGCTTTTTCGTTCTATCATAACATTGAGATGTTTTTATATAGTTGAAAATATCAATTGACAGGCCGTGTCTAAGGATGTTATTTGTAAATAGTATTAAACAAATTTAATGTCCGAGGGCCGAAGGATGGGTATAGAGCATAGACGCCATCAGAGGGTGCCTTTCACCGGGCTGGTCCAGGTGAATGATTCCGCGAAGTTCAAAGGGATCAACATCAGCGAGAGCGGGCTATATGTCCATACCGGGGGGCCTTTGTCCAGGCCAGCATGGTGAACATCAGGTTCATGCTTGGAGTGAGGGAGCTTTATCTGAAGGCCGAGGTCAAGAGCGGTCAGGAGTCCATAGGCATCGGGCTGAACTTCGTGGGGCTGAACGATACGGACAACGATTATATTAAGGGTTATATAGAGGAGCACTCAAGGCCCGGCGTAGCGACAGAGCAGAGCAAGGTGCTCATAGTCGACGACAACGACGCGACGAGGAGGATGAACAAGAGCAAGCTCGTCCTCGACGGTTTCGCGGTAATGGAAGCAAGAGACGGGATAGAGGCGATCGCCAAGCTGCAGGCCGACCTGCCGGACTTGGTCGTGCTGGACCTGTACATGGAGAAGATGGACGGGTACAAGGTGCTTGGGTATATCAGGGGTTCGGAGACCCTGAAGCACCTTCCGGTGATAGTGTTTTCCGCAAGGGGGACTCCGGCCGAGATAGACCGTGCAATGGCCGCAGGGGCCACGGGCTTCATGGTCAAGATGAACACCTCGCCCGTCAAGCTGAGCGAGAGAATAAAAACACTGTTGAAAGACAGGCAGTAGAGACCTTGCAAATAAAAAAGCGCGGCCGGAATCGGCCGCGCTTTTTAGCTTATGCGTAGGCTTTTAGTATGCCCTTGCGCAGAACCGGCTGCCCGAGTCGAAGCAGTACAGGTTGGAATTCGCCGCGCCCTTCTGGCCGAGGAACGTGCGTTCCACCGGGATGGTGCGGATGTCGTTGACCGCCCACACCTTATTGGAATCCAGGTAGGCCTTCTCATTCGATGAGACGGCCGTGGACATGCCCGGGCTGTGGATTGCGACTACCGCCGTGCCGGACGAGTCTATCGAGCCGAGGCCCGTTCCAGACATCCCTGCGTGGACAGCGGTTGCAACCGCCAGGACAAACAAGCCTGCAAACAGGGTTGATATTAACGTTTTCATTTCAAGCTCCTTTTTTGAATTCAGGACTATTTTAGTCTTGTATATATTGTATCACACAGCACCGAAACTGTCATGTCCCGGGGCGTTTTCTTCGTTAACGGTAAAGTGTTGACATTATGGGCGGTTGGATGTTATTAATAAGCATTAGGATCGGCAGGGAGAGTATTGAGAGGCTACTTTTTAATAATAACGGCTCTGGCGATCTGGAGCACCTGGGGCCTGGTAATCCGGTGGCTGGACAAGCCCGCGCCGGTTGTAGTATTTTATAACGCCCTTTTTGCGATGCTATTCCAGGGCCTAGCCCTTTTAGCCGCACGGAGGCGTGAGAAGCTACACTTCGACCGGGACCTGGGCGCGATACTCCTGCTCGGCGTATGCGGCCTGGCAAACGTCCTGTCGTTTTTCTATGCGCTCCGGGTCACGACGATAGCCAGCGCGCTCATTACGCACTATACCGCGCCTGTATTCGTCGCCCTGTTCGCCCCGCTCATGCTGGGCGACAGGATGGGCCGGAGCACTCTCGCGGCCCTGGCGGTCTCGGTGGCGGGTCTTGCGCTGATATTCGCGAGGGGGCTTGGGCTTTCTGGCGGGGCCGGGCTCGCGGGTGCGGTATCCGGCACGTTCTCCGGCCTTGCCTACGCGTTCGTGATAATATTCTCGAGGGGCATAAGCGCCCGTCACAACCCGGTCAAGGTCATGTTCATACAGGGCTTCGTACCGGTCATTGCAATGGGCCTGTATGTTGTCCCGACGGGCGGGCTGGGACTGACGCTAAGGCAGGGGCTGGTGCTTGCGTTCGTGGGCCTCGTCCACTCCACCCTGGCTAACGTGCTTTACCTCTACGGGATACGCGAGGTCACGGCGCAGGAGGCGGGGGTGCTGGGCTACCTCGAGCCGGTGCTTGCTATAACGCTCGGGTTCCTGTTCCTGGGCGAGTCGCCGCACATCCTCGCCGTGCTCGGTGGGGTGCTGATAGTGCTGTCCGGGTTCATAGTGGTGCGAAAAGGTGCAAGGGAGGCTGGCTGAGCAAGATGATTATCGGGGTGGACATAGACAACGTCATAGCCGACACCGAGAAAGAGCTGAGGCGTATAATACTCAAGCGCCGCGGCCTGAAGCTCACCCGCGAGGACATCACGAGCTACTCGCTCGACAACATCGCGGGGCTGGAGCGCGAGGAACTCGCGGACATACTCGACCTTTTCAACCACGGCGATATATTCCTCGACCTCGAAGTCATAGACGGCGCGCGCGAGACGCTTATCATGCTCAGGGAGAAGCACAGCATAGTCCTCGTGACGAGCAGGCCGGAAGGCGTGAGAGTAAAGACCGAAAGCTGGCTTGCCCGCGAGGACATACCCTACGACGAGCTCCACTTCGTGTCCGGTACGAAGGTGAACGGCATACCCTACGAACTCTTCCTCGAAGACCAGGACAAATTCGCCCGCGAGCTTGCGGAGGACGGGACATACGTCCTGCTCTTCGACGCGCCCTGGAACCGGCATGTCGAGCACGAGAACATCAGCCGGGTATACAACTGGGAAGACGTCAGGAAATTCTGTTTCCCGTCCTGCGCCCTTGGACACTAATTCAATTATAGGGTCTCGCGATGAAAAGGTATAATTTTATCGCAGGCTCGATACTGTTTCATCTGGCGCTTGTCGCGGTGTTCCTCCTGCTGCCGCCCCCGTTCCCTTCGTCCGAAAGAACAAAAGAAGGCGTCACGTTCGTGGAGCTGAAGTATCAGCCGGACACGGTCGCCCGCATCACGAAACACCCGATAAGACATACCGAAGGCGGTGTCCACCTGCCCCCGCCGTCCAGCGTCCCGGAAGAGTATGTTAACCCGCACGGGCCGAACAAGTCCAAAAAGCCCGCGATGGTCCCGGTGGGAGTCCCGCCCGAAGCTGAGCTGAAAAAGGCAGAGGCCGCCCCGAAACCAGAGCCTAAGCCCGTTCCAAAGCCCGCTCCGTCACCCAAGCCGGTAGTCGCAGAGGCAAGGCCGCCCGCAACTCCGGTCAAGCCGGCGGCCGCCGCTCCTCAAAAGCCTGCGCCCGCCACCCCAGCCACGCCAAGCCCTTCGGTCGCCGTATCCGAGGAGGCACCGGTAGTCAGGGGCGTCGAGGCGGACAAGACCTCGATAAACTTCAAGTACCAGAAGGGCTGGCCCGTCCCGTCGATGGTCAGGGTGAGTGTCGGCCCGGCAGGTGGGAAGGGGGACCCCGGTGCGTGGAGCGCGAAGCCCGACTCCGACTGGATAATAGTCACGCCCGCATCGGGTAGCGGCCCCGACGTGGTGAACATAGGCGTGGACACCTCAAGGCTCTCGCTCGGGTACCACGAGGGCACGGTCAATATCAGCCCTGCCAGGCCGGGCCTGCCGGGCACGCAGGTATCCATCTCGGTCATGGTCTTGCCGAAGTCTCAGGGGACGCCGGAGCTTCCGCACTACGCGTGGGACTCGTACATGAAGGGCGACTGCAAGGTCTGCCACCTGCCGAAGGAGCTGATGCCCACGGGCGACTTCCTCGAACAGCCGGAGTTTTGCGGCCTCTGCCATAACCCGTCCGGGACGGCGAAGGACAAGACTGTCGCACCCGGCGGACATCCCGTCCTGGTCGAGGCAGGCTCCGGCAATACGAAGATGCCCACGGTGGGGAACGTGAAGACGGGCGAGAAGAGCGACCGGATGGCGGAGCACTTGAAAGACGGGAAGCTGATAGCCTGCGTAACATGCCACAACGTCATGCAGAAGCCCGGCGACTACGGCCGCACATGGGAGATTGCGTCGTCTAAGGACAGGAAGAGATACTACCTCGCCAAGGGCGGCTGGGAGAACATGGGGTACCTGGAGCCGAAGGTATACGCCACGCCGGGACTTACGAAGATGCCGCAGTACCTGTCGGACACGAAGAAATATGAGGTCGACAACGACCGGTACGGCTACGACGAGGACGAGGGTGTGATAGTTTTCGACAGGCCGAGGGGGAAGGACGACGCGGTATACGTCACGCTCGACAACCCCTACCTCCGGGTGACCACGGAGGGCAACCGGCTCTGCTTCGACTGCCACTTCGAGAACACGCACGAGGGGCTTAACTGCCTCGCCTGCCACGTCATGCACGGGACGGACAACATAAAGTGCATAAGGAAGACGGTCAGGACGCCGGTCAAGTCGGCGAGGCGGGTCGTCTTCAGGGCCATGAAGGGGAAGGGCTCGTTCGCGGACGGTGACGGGTCGAAAGACGGCATCTGCGACGCCTGCCATGATGCGCACACGAGGCACAAGGACGGCAGGGACTACGCCGGGTCCGACTGCACGAAGTGCCACAGGCACAGGGACGGGTTCGGGATGTAGGCGTAGTGGATAGTAGAGGCTGCGAAAGGTAAGACGTACAGATAAGAAGGCCCCCGCTCTGGCGGGGGCCTTTCTTTATGAAGCATGTTCTTTTGGATGAAGCTACTGCACCTTCATTGCCGGCGCGAACTTGTATACCGCGCCTGTGCCGTCCAGGTTCTTCACCTTGACCACGAAGTAGTGGAGGCCTGACGCGGCAGTCGTGGTGTCCCAGGTATAACTGCTGGACGGGTCCCAGGCCTGTGCCGGCACGTACACCCCGGCAGTATCCGGGCCCATGCGCCAGAACGAGTAAAGGTAGCTGCCCGACCCGCCCGTCGCGGCTGCGTTCCATGTCACCTGGGCGCCTGCCGTAACCGGGCTGGACGTTGCCGTGCCGAACGATGTAATCGTTATCGGCGCGAGGTTGACCTTGTACATGCTCGATATCTTGTACACCGCGGCGCCCGAGCCGTCCGCGTTCTTCACCTTCACCATCACGTAGTTGTTGCCTTTCTGGGTCGCGTCCGGAGTCCAGCTCCACGCGTCCGATGCTCCCCAGCCCTGTGCCACAACATACGCGCCAGCCGTGTCCGGGCCGGAGCGCCAGAACGAGTATAGGTAGACTCCCTTGCCGCCAGATGCCGCCGCAGTCCAGGTGACCGTGTTGCCGGCCACTCCGGGGCTGGCGGGGCTTGGTGTAATCGAGTCCGCGGCCAGCGCAGCAGGTAGTACCTTGTACATGCCGGATATCATGTAGGCCGCGCCCGAGCCGTCCGGGTTTTTGACCTTGACCTGGAAGTAGTTGTTGCCTATCTGCGCCGTCGTAGGCGTCCAGTTGCAGGTATCGGACGCGCCCCAGGGCTGGACCTCGACATACGCGCTTGCCGTGTCCGGACCGTAGCGGAGGAAGCGGTACTGGTACGGGCCCCCCATGCCGCCGCTGGCCGAGGCCGTCCAGGTGACGAGCGTGCCGGCAGTAGCCGTAACGGGCGGGTTAGGGTCGAGGCCTCCTATAAGGACCGGAGGATAGGTTACGGTGACCTTCTGCGTGGCCGTGGCAACGTTGCCTGAGCCATCGGTGGCAGTCCAGGTGACGACCGTCACGCCTATCGGGAAGGTCGAGCCGGAGGGTATGGAACTGGTCACGGAAGCGATCCCGGAGACGAAATCATCGGCAGACGGAGTCCCGAGGTCAACTATGGCGCCTCCAAGGTCGACCGCCGCAATTGTTATGTCTTTGGGCGGGGCGATAGATGGCGGCGTGGTGTCGACTATCGTCACGTGCTGCATCGCGGAAGCCCCGTTACCTCTTTCGTCATAGACATGCCACAAGACATTGGTCGTGCCGAACTGGAACGGCCCTGTGTTGTCCGCATAATAATAGTACACGCCCGAGCCGGAGTCGGCCACTACCGGCTCTCCGAGGTCTACACTGGTATATTCGCCCGTCCCCTCTGTCGTGATGTCCGGAGGCGCGGTGATGGTGGGCGGTATGGTATCCACTATTGTGACGTACTGTGTAGCGGAAACCGTGTTTCCATAGCTGTCGGTCGCGGTCCATGTGACCGTGGACGTATTAAGCCCGAACCCGTCGACTGGCGCGTCGTTAGTGACCGGCAGCGAGCCGTCGTTTATATCTATTGCGGTTGCCGTGCCGATGTCCAGGATGGTGGGCATCCCGTTGGCCTCTGCGGTGATGTCAGGCGGGATGGTGAGGACCGGCGGCGCGTCCTCGACTAACGAGAAATTCACCTGTGTAACCATGTTGTTGTCCGCTTTGTCGATTGCCCCTACCATCAAAGTGTAGTTGCCGTAGTCCGGGGTCCAGCCGGAGAAGCTCCAGGTGGCCCAGTTGTCCTCAGTCGTCGCCGGGAGCCAGCTTGCGCCTCCGTCCAGGGAGACGAACACGATGGCGACGCCGGAGCCCAGGTCCGACGCCGTGCCCTGTATCACCTGGGCGTGGTCGAGCTGGTTGAGCCCTGGCGTGGGCGATACGACGGTGACGTACGGGTTGTTCGTAACAAACTTGATGCCGTTTCCGAGCTGGTTGCCCGGGACCTGTATGCCCTCGGTGCCGTCCGCGTTCTCTATGCCCACCACGCTGCTGTTGAACTGGCCGGTATTGTTCTTGTAAAGGATTTCTATCTCGTTGGTCCCCTCGTGGAGAAGGACCTCGAAGGTCTTGTCGTGCAGCCCGGAGTAGAGGTCCTCCGCATTGACCCACTCGACGACGAACGTCCTGTTAGGCTCAACACCGACCGTCGCGGAGTAGGCGCTGCCTGAATCGAACAGGTCGAGGTCGCCCCAGGCCGCGGCTATCATGTTGTTGACATCGCCTTGTGTCGGTATGGGTGAAGGTTCGTACTGCTGTATGTAGTCCTCGGTAAATCCCAGCAGGCCGTTGGTGCTCGCAAATGCTGTGTTGTATGGGTTGCCGTAGTAGTTGAAATCAAACGGAATATATCGGAAGTTATGTGCGTTGTCGGTGCCTTCGAGGTAGATGCTGTTATCAGGGAAGTTGCCGATCTCTATCCAGCCCGATGTGGCCGGGGCGAGCATCAGGCCTTCTCCGATGGCGCCGGCGTAAAGCTCGACCGCGACCAGGACCGGCGGGTCAGTCGGCTCCACGTTGCCTGTGTGGTCCGTGGCCCGGCTTGTCGCCAGATAGCTGCCCGGGCCCGGCACCCCAAAGCTCCATGTTGACCAGCTACCGTCGTAGGACGTGTCCGTCGCCGGCGCCCATGTCGCGCCGCCGTCCAGGGAGACCTCTACAAGCGCGACGCCAGAGCCTGAGTCGTTCGCGATACCGGTAATCGCCAGCGCGCCCTCGAACACCCCTCCGTTGACCTTGGTGGCCGGCGCGTCTGTTTCGTCCATGTATGTGGTGAACAACGATTCGTTATTGCTGTAGTACGTGCCCAGCGAGTCGGTGGTGTACGCCCGGACGTAGTAGGTCGTGGCAGGCGTAAGGCCGGTAATCTGGGCCTGGAATGAACTGCCGATGGTAGCCGTGACATGGCTGTCGGCAAGGTTAGGCATAGGCGAGGTGCCCCAGCAGAAGCCGGCTTCCGCGACCGGGCTGACGCCCGGCTTCGTTATGCTTGCCCCGGCCATCGCCGTGGTCGACGTCACGGTACCCGTGCCGAGGACCGTGGTCTGCGTCATGAACATGTCGTCCGCGACGAAGTTAGACATCGGGCCGCCCAACGCGAAATTGTTCAGGTTGCAGGCGTTGTTGTTGACGGTCTGGTCTGCAAGAGTCGTTACCAAGCCGTTGTCGCCGCCGGGTATGCCCTGGTTGAAGTTGTAATACGCGGCCAGGCCGGGCTCATCCCCGGCAAGCGGCTTGTACATATCGGCGGCAACTTCCGCCTGGGTACGCGCAACGCCCCAGATACGCACCTCGTCCATAATGCAGTCGGACATCTCGGCCAGGTCGTTCGTGGCGCCGATGGTCAGGTTGTCGGCGTACGGGACATTAAGCGGGGCCGGGTTGTCGCTGGCGACCGCCCTGCCGTCGAGATACAGGGTCCTGGTCAAGCCGTCCCAGGTAGCCGCGATGTGGTGCCACTCCCCGACAAGGTTCCCCGTCGCGCCGTTCAGGTCGGCTCCCCACCAGTAGTTGAGGATTGCATAGTTATTGAAGCGCAACGCGTTAGTCGCATTAGGATTGCCATAGTAGCCCCAGCCCAGCATGCCTTTGGTCCCCATGGCCCTGGGCTTGATCCATAGCTCGGTGGTGTAGCCGCTGCCACCGACCGGGATGTTAACCGCCTGCGCGGCCAGGGAGGCGTAATTGCCCGGGACGAAGCCGAGCGCGTTGCCCATGTCGGCAGGAGCCAGTGACGCGACGTCGACCGTGACGCCTTGTCCCGGCGTCTCGGCGTTCCCGGCCTTGTCAGTAGCACGGCTCGTTATCGTGAAGGTCTTGACCTCGCCCGGTATGAACTCGAAGCTCCAGCTGTTCGTTCCTGCGGCATTGCTCCAGCTCTGTCCGCCGTCGGTCGAGACCTCGACCCTGTCCACCCCCGAACCGCCGTTATCGCTGGCGATGCCGGCCACCTGGCAGGGGTTGCCTACCGTTGTGCCGTCGGCAGGCGAGACGATTGCCGAGGCCGGTGCATCGTAATCCGGAGGGGCGCCGGTCACCGAAACGTCATCCACGTTCCAGCCGTGAAAATCGTTGGCATAGTCGTCTCCCGTATCGAACGTGAACCTGATGTTTACAGTCTGGCCGGCATAGGCCGAAAGGTCCAGGTCGACCTGATACCACTCGTTCTCATGGTTGAGGGTTGCAATCCTGGTCCAGGACTGCCCCCCGTTGGCGGAGATAAATACGTATTTGAAGTCATAGCCGCAGCCGCCGTCTCCGCATTCGGTCTCCTCGTAGCTCCAGAACGAAAGCACGGGCGACGTCTCCGGCACGTAGATGGGCTGGGAAACGAGGCTTCCCCTGGCAATCTGGCCGTCGTCGTAGTTACAGGTGGATTCCTGCCCGAAGTACCAACTCGTGTTGCCGCTATTGGCCGTTGCGCAGGGGTCGGTCCCGACGGTGGTCAGGTGCCACATCCCGCCTGCGCTCTGCCACTTGGTCGGCCCGCTTTCCATGTCGTCGGAAAAGCCCGGTTGAATCGCCAGGGCGTTTGCCGATAGCCCGAGCAGCAGCAACGACGCGCAGGCGATGATTTTAAAGCCCCTGAACCACCCGTCAACCATTTTCTTCATTACAGTCCTCCTTTTACTCACGAAACGCCGATAAAATATGCCAAAACTCACACCTGATTGGTTAATTTCGCCCTTTAGTTAATTATTACAGTGCGGTTTGCCTTTAATCTGTGATGTTACATGTCGGGAAAGGCAGTTGTACTGGCAGAAGGATTCAAATGCAATAAACATGCCAGTATATTGGTAGAATTTAACTTGACTACTTTACTGCATTGATTTATAAGGCCCGGTTTTTTTTGGCCGGAAACGGCTGAAGCTTCCGGCGTCCCTGAAACGAAATTTTTGAGTGAAGACGCTCATATAGATGTACGTTATCGCGCACAACGGCGAGCGCCTGAACCTTGCCATACCGCGCAAAACCTGTTAAAATTAATTATATAAGGGTTTATGCAAGGAGGTGTGCGTATGGACCTGAACAG